>Ga0210057_1002287_pt1 | contig 27682 bp, 32 predicted proteins | sample CryGeyCG2114_010_2_FD_183968 | JGI IMG/M metagenome (GOLD analysis project Ga0210057, IMG submission 183968) | Groundwater microbial communities from aquifer - Crystal Geyser CG10_big_fil_rev_8/21/14_0.10 (SPAdes) (version 2) | ecosystem: Environmental > Aquatic > Deep subsurface > Groundwater ...
AAAAATGCGGACGGCAGGATTCGAACCTGCGAAAGCACTAAGCTAACAGATCTTGAGTCTGTCCCGTTTGACCACTTCGGTACGTCCGCAATGGATATTCTTGAGGACAAATAGAGCATATAAAAATGTTTCCTAAAAATAATATCAAGCGCTCGATCAAACTCGCGCTTGTTTTCTTAAGCAAAACTGATTCGACCAGCAAAGGCTAAAAAACACGTGCGAGCTTAGTCAAGCACGTGCCTAATATTGCATTAATTTATAGTGGAGGAAACAAATAATCAAGTATTCCCTTCCACTATCCAGCGAAAGAAATAATACAAAAAGTTCGAAAACTACTTTCTTTCGCTATGACACCAAACTCTTATAAACCAACCCAACTTCTACCAAAATCATGATAAAAATACACACATTAGGCGGCTACGATGAAATAGGAAAGAACATGACTGCTGTAGAAATAGATAACGAAATCATAGTACTTGACATGGGCCTTTACTTAGACAATTACATAAAAGCGCAGGATAATGATCCCTTCAACAATCCAACTGCAGAAGAATTGAGAATTGCAAAAGCAATCCCTGATGATAGTTCTATAAATAAATCTAAAGTAGTAGCAATAATCCCCTCACATGCACACTTAGATCACTTAGGTGCAATTCCTTACTTAGAAAAAAATTACAATGCAGATATAGTGTGTACACCTTTTACAAAAGCGCTTCTAAAAATTATCGCAAAAGACAAGCATATAGATTTGAAAAACAAGATCAAAGCAAAAATGAAATTCAAAACAAAGCACACAACTATTGAATTCATTCCAATAACTCATTCAACATTACAGACAATTATAGTTGCAATACATACAAGCGAAGGAACAATTCTTTACGCAAATGATTTCAAGGTTGACATGACTCCTACATTTGGAGAAAAACCTGATTTAAACAGGTTAAAAAATCTAAAAACTTTAGCATTAATCTGCGATTGTATTTATGCAAAAGAAGATGAGCACACCCCGTCAGAATCAGAAGCAAAAGATAAACTAGAAACCTTATTCAAAACACACAACTTCGACAAAAAAGCAATCATCATTTCAACATTCTCATCACATCTAGCTCGTTTACAAACTATAATTAAATGTGCAAAACAAATAAACAGAAAAATAATCTTTTTAGGCCGTTCATTAGCAAAATACATAGAAGCTGCAGAAAATATCCTAGACCTTCCTGAAGACATTGAAATAGTCAAATACAAAAAAGAAATAAAACGCCGTTTAAAAGAAATAAACAAAGCAGAGTATGTTATTGTTGCAACAGGACATCAGGGCGAACCTAATGCAGTCCTATCAAGAATAGCAAATAATCAGCTATCATTTGAACTAGAAAAAGATGATGTCATAATATTCTCAAGTTCAGTAATACCAGTGGAAGAAAATGAAAAAAACAGCGAAATATTAATCAACCAATTAAAAGACAAACAAGTAAAAATCTTCAAAGATGTCCATGTTTCAGGCCACGCCGCAGGCAAGGATCTAAAAGAGTTCATAAAATTAACAAATCCAAAACACATTTTTCCAGCACATGGGCCATATGAAAATCAACAGCATCTAATAAAAATAGCAAAAGGACTCGACTACAGTGACGAATTTCTTCATTGTTGCCATGACGGCGAAACAACAACAATAAATTAAATAATAAGCTTTATAAATTGCCAGTCCTTCACTTTTTACAAGGAATTACAAGGGGGAGACAGAATGAAATTAACACTCGCAGAGCCAAAATATCTAAAAGACAGCATTTCTATTATTAGTGAATTAGTAAATGAAGCAAAATTCAAAATCAACAAAGAGGGTATAGAATTAGTTGCAATGGATCCTGCAAATGTTGCCATGGTCATATTCAAATTATTAGCAAGTTCTTTTGTTGAATATCAAGTAGATGAAGAAGTAATATTATCACTTAATCTAAATAATTTAAAACAAGTATTGCGCAGAGCAAAACCAAATGACATGATAACGTTAGAAGTTGAAGAAAACAAACTAAAAGTAATTTTAAAGAGCAAGACAAAGAGAACATTCTCATTGCCTATCATTGATGCTGAGCAGAAAGAGCAGAAAATCCCTGATCTTAATTTCCCATTAACAATTACAACAAATGCAGATCAGCTTGTAGAAGCAATAGAAGATGTAGATATTATTGGTGAGAGTGTATCTTTTGTAGGCGAAAGTGGCAAGTTCACAATTTTAGCTGAAGGAGACATGTCAAAGGCACATATTGAAATTCTTTCAGATGAGGAAACAACTATAACTACTACAGTTGGTGAAAAAGTCAAGGCAAAATATTCAGTCGAATACCTTAAGAAGATGATTGCAGCTGGAAAATTAGCTCCAACTGTTTCTTTGTCTTTTAACAAAGATTATCCAGTAAGATTGGAGTATAAAGCAGTGGACAAGTTGCTAATGACTTTTATTTTAGCTCCCCGTGTTGAGAACGATTAATTTTCTCAATTCAACAAACGCAAGTTTTATAAACATATTTAGTTGTAATTCTTATTTATAACAGTTATAAAACTAACATAAAAAGGGGTGGACAATGAAATTAAAATCTATGTTAATAATTAGCATAGTAATCATGCTCCTACATTCTTTAGCAGTTGTTGCTGTAGAAGAACATCTATTGCCTCTTCAGGGCACAATAACAATCAATGGTGCCAAGCTTAGTCCAGGCAATCTTATCATAGAACTTTATGATGCACCTACTGGAGGGAATTTAGTTTATAACTCTACGAATGATTTCTTGAACACTGTAAGCGGTGGATCTTATGATATTTTGTTGGGTAATGGAACTCAGCCATTGTCATTAAACTTTGGTCAGAAGTATTACATGGATATATATATCGAAGGAACAGACGTAGATTTTAATGGTTCAGAACGCCAGGTGTTTATGAGTACTGTTGGCAACATTAGTTTAACAACACCCCTTACTACAACAAGTACAGATACAGATGATGCATTGAATATAAGTGTAGGCGGTGCATTTATAAGTGGGAATTTTGTAATAAATAATACTTTTAATGTAACTGCAGCGTCAGGAAATCTTAATACAGCAGGAAAAATACAAATTGAAAACAACGATGCAGATGATGCATTGAACGTAACAGGGGGGACTTTCATAAGTGGAGACACAATAATTAATAATTTTTTTAATATGAGTTCAACAACAAGTACAGTAAGAACTAACGGAACATTGACTATAACAAGTTTAGCAAGTCCAGCCTTTTCATTAAATGGATTTAATATCAGTGGTGCAAATGCAGCTCTAGAAACAAATGGTACAGTTAGCTTATTAAGTTTAATATCCCCTGCATTTTCACTTAACGGCTTCAACATCAGCGGCGCAGATGCTTCCTTATCTACTAATGGGTCTATTAATGTGAATAATCTGTTTAATATCACCGCCTCTAGTGGTAATACAGACATAGGCGGTAAACTAGATGTTGATGATAAGGTCACTTTAGTGTCTGACGACGATGACGACGCTTTAAACATCACTACAGGAGGGGTTTATGTAGCTGGCGGAGCAACACTTGCTAATTCAGTAACATTAACTACATCTAAAGAATCAGGATTTTTATTTAATGGTTTCAATATAAGTGGAGCAGACGAATCATTAAGAACAAATGGCACAATATCTATCTTAAATATTGATACAGACGATGCGTTGAATGTGAGCGGGGCTAGTATGTTTAGAGATATTGTTCGCATTTCAGCTATACCGTCTGATCCAGTATTTACAATTAATAACGGATTTAATATTAGTGGCAGTTCAGGTGCATTAACAACAAATGGCACAATATCTATCTTAAATGCAGATCAAAATAATGCATTTACTGTGACAGGCGGGGCAACAATATTATCCGCAGGTGGTCTTGGCAATTTTAATCTTGGAAATAGGGGTTTTGTTATAGATCAATATGGTGGAATAACAACACAGACTTCTATAGGTGAAGGAGGGTACATAAAAATAAACTCAAATGATCCAGGCTTCCAGGCATTTAGTATAAATTCAGGATTTAATGTAAGTGGAGCAGATGCTTCTTTATCCACTAATGGATCTATCAATGTAAATAATTTGTTTAATGTCACAGCTTCTAGCGGTAATACAGACATAGGTGGTAAATTAGATGTTGACGATAAGGTCACTTTAGTATCTGGCGACGCCGACGACGCTTTAAACATCACCACAGGATCATTATATGTAGGCGGTGCACAAATCCAAATTGGAAGACCAGAATCCACAACACAACATCACTTAGATTTATATGATGGTGGAACAGATAAATGTAGTTATATCTCATTATTTGACGAAGCAGGAACAGCCTATTTTCTCTTTGTCAATGCAACAAATGGAAATCTGCTCATGGGAACTTTAAAGCCATTTGCTTGCGATGAGAGTGAGGGTAGTGCAGTAGGCACCCAAACATAAAAAAATGAACAATGAAATTAAGCTATTATAAAATAAGTATTTTTTCTCTGTTTATTATAATTTTCTTACCAATAACTTTAGCAATTACTTTTACTGGTACAGATGGGAGTGATGTATACTCCAGCGATGACAGTGCAATTGGAAGTATTGCACAAAGAGATGCTAATGACACAGCAACTAATACAGAATCAATAATATTTAGCTGGGGAGGTCCAGTTGGCAATGGATCAAGTGCTGCAGATCTATCATCATCAGGATTAGGAATAAGTGCATCAAGCGACACTTACATTATTACATTTGGTCCAGATTTAACAGAGGATGTAGCAGTATCAACGCCTACTTCGCCTCCAGCAGAAACAGAATCATCATCATCAATTCCATCTTCAGGTGGAGGCGGAGGTTCTTCTTCAAGAGAAACTTATGGTCTTGTTGTAGGAGATAAACTAACAGTCTTGATTAATAATCAACCATATAAAATTGCTATAAAAACAGTTAAAGAAGATAATGTTGAATTAACAATAGAAGAAATATCAGAAACATTCGAGTTAAAATTAGATGAAACAAAGGAATTTGATTTAGACAAAGACAACATCCCAGACATGTCTATAACACTAGATGCAGTTTCAGATTTGCTTAGAGTAACTATTACAGTAGAAGATCTAACAAAACAAAAAGAGCAAGAAACTATAAACAAAGATCAAGATATAATCAACGCAGCAGAAGTATTAGAGGCAGTAAAACCAATAACAGGTGCAGCAATAGGTATGATGAGTGAGCAGGCGGCAGAAGTAAAAACTTCATTAAAAACAGCCCTAACAACAATAATTGGGTTGAATGTTTTACTTGGTGTTATCTTAAATGGACTTTTTACTGCAAAGCACATAAAAATGCAAAGGGCTTACAAGGCATTTCATACTAAAAATAAGCAGGATATTATTAATCTGGAATTAAAGAAAGTAGAAGCTTACGTTGCAAAAGCATTGCATAATGGATACTCAAAAGATCAAATAAAACATAACTTGCTTATTGCAGGATGGCAGGAACAAGAGATTGATGAGATTCTTGTAGAAGCAATGCTTAATCAAGACGATAGATTAATTAAAATTTTATCAAGGAATAATTAATGTTATTGCTTTTGGTTCACAAGTAATGTTTACAGGTGTTGTTCCAATAAGTTCGGCATCACAGTGTACAATCACTTCTTCATCAGAGCCAACATGTATATTTTTAGCACGAAATGTATGAACATCCTCAAAATTCATATGTTTTTGTGTTGCCAAACCAAAACAATATCTAAATTGGCTGATAATATCTTTGTTTTGAAAAATTATAACATCAAGAAAACCGTCGTCATGTTTACTATTTGGGATAACAGAGAATACTTTAGAAAATCTGCCAATATTACATATTAATGCATAATAACATGATACTTTTTTCTTTCCAGAAGAAACTTTAAGTTTTTGAGGTTCATGCGTCATAATAGTTTTCATTAGAGCAATAGGGTAAGCAATCTCACCAAAAAATCTTTTTACTAGCGGTTCAACATTTTTGTACATATGTGCATCAATTCCAATCCCCGCACCAATTAAAAAATATTTATTGTTTGCTTTTCCAACATCTAGAACAGTGGTCTTATTGTTCTTAATTATTTCTAAAGCTTTTGATGTTGACTTAGGAATATCAAAGCCCCTGGCAACAATGTTTGATGTTCCGATAGGAATAAGTCCTATTTTCACCTTTTTTTTGGATTTTAATACTCCATTTATAACTTCATTAAGAGTTCCATCTCCTCCTGCTACAATAATGGTGCCTTCTTTTGAATTCTTTGCAAATTCTTCAGCATCGCCTTTTTTTACAGTTTTTTTAATATTTATTTGAGAACATGCCTCAAGACAAGCGCACACTACTCTTTTATACTCTTCCTTGCCTGATTTGGGATTAATAATTAGTAGAGGAGCTTTCATTTTTTCCTCTTTCTTGATATGGATTGAATATTTTTTTGTTTGGTAAAGTGTTCATGGATTGGTAAATCAGAATCTTCATTTACTTCAGCAGTTTCATCAAAATTATTTTTTAATTTCTTCCTTAATTTTTCAAACCAATCCATAATACAAATATATAGAAAAATGATTTTATAAATTTTGCTCTGTACTGACACTGTCATCTTTTCGTCAGAATGGTTTTTGCCCTATATTTTATGAGGTTTAAGAGTTTGTTTCTTCCAAGTTTAAAATCAATCTCTGCTGCTTCAGCAGGGGTTTTACCTTTTAGTCCTTGATGTGGATTAACAAAATTTTTGATAATTCTTCTCAAGTTAAGAAATTCTTCTGCTCCATCAAAACTACCAAAATGTCTTTTTGTTTTTATCTGATCTTTGATGTCTTGATTATATCTTTCGATAGGATTGTTATTATGCTCCAAACCATATTTTTTACAAGCAATTGGAACACCAAAAACTAATTTGGAAACCCGATAAAATAATTTTCTCCATGCACTTTTATAATTTTCAAATTTATCACTTACAAAAGTAATGAGCTCTCTTTTTTCTTTTTGTTTTATTTTTTCTTTGTTATAAATTTCAAGAATCTGCTTGTAACAAGTTATTTTTATTTGTTGTAAAAAAGAAACACACTTTTCTTGTGTTCTCTCGTCGACAAAAGAGTGTGCTAAAACATATTTTGTCTTACTATCAATTGCATTGAGATCATAACACAATTTGTTTTTTACATGAATTATTTTCTCATCATAATGTATTCGTCCTTTGATGACGGGTTGTACTTCTAAACTTACGGGATTTTAAAAAAACAGAATATTTTTTCTTCCATTTGCTGATTGTCCAACGAGTTATTTTCACACCATCATGTTGCCAAAGATGATTCTGTACTTTTGACAAACTGAAACCATCTTCATATTGATGTACTGCACGAACAATAATCCTTGGATCAGTTCGCATTTTCTTAAAACCATCATCTTCAACAAACCAAGTTTTACAATCGCAGCATTGATATTTTTGCTTTTTTCCAAGTTTGTTTATTCTAAATCCTTGTTTAACAACATCAGACGATTGACAGTCAACACATTTCATAGACATAAAAACCACCTCTACAAAATAATTAAAGAAGACTAATATTTAAATCTGACGATAAATAGACTATGTCCTCTGTACTTTCGCCAAGTTCTTGTACAGATTCTTCTCGTGCAATTTTTGCGCATGCAACAACTTTGTCTCCATCTTCTAATTTCATTAGGCGTACCCCTTGTGTGTTTCGTCCTATGATAGAAACCCCATTCATACCCATTCGAATAGTAATACCAGACATTGAAATAAGCATAACATCATCTTCATCACAAACTGAAGCAACAGCTACAACACTTCCATTACGTTCACTGCATTGGATATTTATTACTCCAATTCCTCCTCTGTTAATAAGTCTGTATTCATCTATTTTGGTGCGTTTACCGTATCCATTTTCTGTGATAGTAAGTACAGTTTTCTGAGGATCTGCAGGAACCATTGAAATAACTTCATCATCACCTTTTAAAGTGATTCCAGTAACTCCTTTTCCGCTTCTGCCTATAGGACGTGCCTGTGACTCATGGAATTTAACCGCAAGTCCATTTCGTGTTGCAAGAAGAATCTCTTTATTACCATCAGTTAAAAGAACGTTAATTAAGTGATCTCCTTCTTCAAGTGTTATAGCAATAATTCCTCCAGCTCTTGGTCTTGAATATGCAATTAAGCTTGTTTTCTTAACTTTACCATTCTTTGTTGCCATAAGAAGATAGCTGTTCTCTTTAAACTGTTTAATTGAAATACATGATGTAATTCGTGTATCTGGTTCTAATCTTAGCAGATTAACAATAGCTTTCCCTTTTGCTTGTCTGCTTCCCTCAGGTAAATTATGCACTTTTAACCAATGAACAATCCCTTTATCAGTAAAAAACAATAATGTGTCTAAATTATCAGCTACAAAAATATCTTGCACAATATCTTCTTCTTTTGTTGTTGTTGCAATAACTCCTTTTCCTCCGCGATTTTGTTGTTTATAAGTATCTACAGGCAGGCGTTTAATATAACCAGACTGGGTAATTGTAACAACCATCTTCTTGTTTTCAATCAGAGATTCATCATCTATGTCTTCATCATCACCATCTAAAATATCTGTTCTCCTTTCATCAGTATATGATTTTTTTAATTCTCTTAAATCTTGTTTAATCATATCTAATATTCTTTGTTCTGATGCAAGAATCTCTTTATACTCTTTAATACTGATAAGAAGAGTATGATGGTCATCTTTTATTTTATGTTGCTCAAGAGAAGTAAGGCGTTGAAGTTTCATATCAAGAATTGCCTGAGACTGTACCTCTGTTAGTTTGTATGTTTCCATCAATTGTGATCTGGCTTTTTCAGCAGATGCACTTTTCTTAATAAGTTGAATAGCAGTATCAATATCATTAAGTGCAATAATAAGTCCTTCTAATATGTGTGCTTTTTCTTCAGCTTTTCTAAGGTCATAGCGTGTACGCCTAGTAATTACATTTTTTCTATGGTCAATGTATACTCCTAAAAGTTCACGCAACCCTAAAACTTTTGGTTCATTATTTACTAATGCAAGCATGTTCATACTAAATGTTGTTTGCATTCTAGTATGTTTTAGAAGTTGATTAAGAACAACTTCTTTATTAACATCTTTTTTAAGTTCAACAACAACCCTCATACCTTCTCTGTCGCTTTCATCACGAAGATCAGCAATGCCAATTATTACTTTATTCTTGACATTGTTTGCAATTTCTTGTAGAAGCAGTGACTTATTTACCATGTAAGGGATTTCATCTACAATAATTTTGATTCTTCCTGTCTTTTCTTCAAAATGAGTTTTAGCTCTTAATTTAATCTTTCCGTAACCACGCATGTAAGCAGAAACAATCCCGCTTTTTCCTGTAACAATGCCTCCTGTTGGAAAATCAGGACCAGGTAAAAATTCCATAAGTTCTTTTACATCAGTATCAGGATTATCAATAAGTGCTATGGCTGCATCACTAACTTCACGCAGGTTATGTGGCGGAATATTAGTAGCCATTCCAACAGCAATGCCGTTTGTACCATTTACTAAAAGATTTGGCACTTTCCCTGGCAATACACTGGGTTCCTTAAGGCTGCCGTCAAAATTATCAATAAAATTAACAGTATCTTTTTCTATGTCATATAACAGCTCTTCTGCAATTTTTCTTAATTTACATTCAGTGTAACGCATAGCAGCAGCATTGTCGCCATCAACGCTTCCGAAGTTACCCTGACCGTGAACTAGCATATATCTTAATGAAAAGTCTTGTGCCATACGAACAAGAGAATCATAAACAGCACTATCTCCGTGAGGATGGTATTTACCTAAAACCTCTCCAACAACTCTTGCACTTTTTTTAAATGATTTATTATGCAGTAAGCCCATATCATACATTGCATAAAGAATACGGCGGTGCACAGGCTTTAAACCATCACGTGCATCAGGCAGTGCTCTCCCAACAATAACACTCATAGCATAATCAAGATAAGATTGTCTCATCTCATCTTCAATTGGCTGGATAACAAAATTCTGCTTACTCTCAACAGTATTTTTAGTAGTATCAACAGCTTCTTCTGCTTGTTTTTGTTCTTTTTCTTCCATGAGATCACTGTTATTTGTTTAGGAGTTTACCGTCTATAAAATAAGTTTTTATACAATTCCAAAAATTCCCTTTCTTTATATATCTTTTGCTTTATTTTCATGGGCTTTCACCGTCGAGAAAACATGCCTCTATGCAATCGACATATTTATATAGAAGCATTACTAAAAATGTATCATGGATGATAAACAAGAAAGATTTTATGTTTTGTTAATAGTTAGTATTATTGGGGTTTTTGCATTGGGAGCATTGTTTTCTAATGCACTTCCAAGTTCTGATGTTACAGGCGCAGCAGTGCGAACTTGGGAAGGAAAAGCAGAACTATGCAAAACACCTTATTATGATTCTCCTATGACTAATAAAATAACTCAGGTTCTTTATGGTTCACAGTATCCAGATTACTGCTACAATGACAAGGAAGCTTCAGAAGAGCCTACAAATAACGGCAGATATTTAAGAGAATATACTTGTGAAAACAATAAAATTGCATATCATGTTTATGATTGCGGTTCAAATAACTGCCAGTATGGCGCATGCATTAATGATAATTACAAGCTGTTAGATTAAGCACTTAACTTCTCTAGCAATCATCTTTTCTTCATTTGTCTTTAAAACATATACTTTAGGACCAATTTTCCATTTATTTTTCTTATTGTCTTTTTGATTTATCTTAATGCCTAAATATCCTAATTTATCACAAACATTTTTCCTAACCCACCAAGCATTCTCTCCAATTCCTGCAGTAAATACTAACGCATCAATACCATTAAGGGTAGCAGAATAAGCACCTATATATTTTTGTAAGCGGTAACAATACATATCTAATGCTAATTTAGATTTTTTATCTTTTTTAGATTTCTTCCAAATATCTCTCATGTCATTACTATTGCCAACACCTTTTAATCCGCTTGAAAAATTAAAAATATGGTCAATCTCTTTTATATTTTTATGATGTCGGGCAAGATGAAAAATAATTCCTGCATCAATATCACCACTTCTAGTGCCCATCATCAATCCTTCTAATGGAGTAAACCCCATTGAAGTGTCAATGCTTCTTCCATTAAACACTGCAGTAATGCTGCTGCCATTACCAAGATGGCAAATAATTAATTTTTTAGGCAATCTTCCACACTTTCTTTTTAATTCTTCACAAATGTATTTATAACTAATGCCATGAAATCCGTATCTCTTAATTTTATATCTCTTGCTTAGAGAAAGTGGAAGTCCATATAATGCAGCATAATCAGGAATATTTTTGTGGAAAGTTGTATCAAAAACAGCAAAATTCTTTATTTTTGGCAGAAAATTTTGTATTGCTATAATTCCCTCAATATTGTGTGGATTATGCAGAGGAGCAAGTACGGTTGATTTTTTCAAATTACTCATTACTTCTCTATTAACAACAACACTCTTTGTAATATCTCCTCCATGAACAACCCTGTGTCCTACAGCACAAATCTCCTTCAACGAATTAAGATATTTTTTCTTCAAAAGTAAATCAAGCACAATCTTAATTGCTGTTTTATGATTCTTTACTTTGGACCCTATTCTTTCTACTATCCCTCTTATAATCTCTTCTTCATTATGAAACAAAGCATATTTAACAGAACTGCTTCCACAGTTAAGGACAAGAATGAGTTTTCTCATTATTTAACCTCAATTCTCTCTATCTCAATCAATCCTTCTTCTCTAAATCCAATGTTTAAATCCCAAAAATATGTAGGTGTATCAACAACCTTTAACATGTATTCTTTTCCAAATCTGTCTTTTAGTTTAAAATCCCTTACAAACTCAGGTTCTTTAACATGTTGAACAGCGTTTAAAACATGCCTTGCTCTGTCCTCTATGTCTTCAGCAGGAATAATTATGTCAATAACGTTATAATTCTTGTTGTTTATAACTAATTTAGATCCTTTCTTCAAAAGTCTTAATCTTTCTACATCCATGTGAATAAAATAAGTGTAGTACTATATTAATCTTATAGTTGATGTGTCAGCAAAAGTGATTGAAAATGTACGAAAATTAATCACTTTTGCTATATCTTAGAGAATTTTGTATTTTTTTCAAAATTTACTATACTTATACTTCTACAGTGTATTGACCATTACCTTTAAATATATCACTAAGATTTCATCTGATAACAACTATTCGGGGTGGAAAACAAATGGAATTTGTAATATTTATTATTATAATGGGGTTATTGTCATTATTAGTTGCAAAACTTATTGCAAATGCAGTTAATAAATATTCAACAGGAAATACAAAGATGCAGGAGATAGCAGGTGCAATTGAAGAAGGTGCAATGGCATTTTTGAAGCGTGAGTATAAAATTATTGGGTGGTTTATTGTTATAATGGGAGCAATTATCTTTTTGTTTCTGGATCATCCAGCAACAGAATTCAATGAGGCACCATGGACAGCATTAGCGTTCGTAATAGGATCAGTAACGTCTATTCTAGCAGGTTATATTGGTATGAAAATAGCAACAAAAGCAAATGTTCGTACAACAGATGCAGCACGATCAAGTCTGGAAAAGGCATTTAACATTGCATTTCAGGCAGGTTCAGTTTTAGGCTTTGCATTAGTTGGATTGGCTGTTGTTGGTCTGGCAGGTTTGTATTTTATTTTAACAAATATGGGCCTTGAATCTCATACAGTAATGGAAATTCTAACTGGCTTTGCATTAGGAGGCAGTTCAATTGCTTTATTTGCAAGAGTTGGTGGTGGCATTTATACAAAAGCAGCAGATGTAGGTGCTGATTTAGTTGGAAAATTTGAAGCAGGAATTCCAGAAGATGATCCACGAAATCCAGCAGTTATCGCAGACAATGTCGGAGACAATGTAGGCGATGTTGCTGGGATGGGAGCAGACTTGTTTGGAAGTTGTGCTGAATCTACATGTGCTGCAATGGTTATTGGAGCAATTGCATTTGGTGCTCAGGGAGTTCAGTCTGCTTTGTTATATCCTCTTGCAATTTCAGCAGTTGGAATTTTATCAGCACTTTTAACAATGAAATTTGTTAAAGTTGATACAGATGGAAATGTAGAGCGTGCTTTGAAAAAAGGATTAACAATCTCATCAGTCATAATGCTGGTTGCAATGTACTTTTTGACAAAACTTTGGCTTCCAGCGACATTTGAATTTGCAGGAGTCACATATACAGCATTAGGTGTTTACATAGCATACGCAGTTGGTTTAATAGCAGGCCTATTAATTGGTTACACAACAGAATACTTTACTTCTCATGCATATAGTCCAGTAAGAGACATTGCAAAATCAACTGAGTCAGGAGCTGCAACAAACATAATAAAAGGAATAGCTCTAGGTTATGAAAGTTCTGTAATTCCTATTCTCTTGATAGCAATTGTAGTATATGTTAGTTTCAAGTTTGCAGGTTTGTATGGTATTGCTATCTCTGCATTAGGAATGCTTGCTACATTAGTAATAGCATTGGCAATTGATGCATATGGTCCAGTTGCAGACAATGCTGGCGGGATAGCAGAAATGGCAGGTTTGCCAAAAGAAGTTCGAAAAAGAACAGACAAGCTAGATGCTGCAGGGAACACAACAGCAGCAATTGGAAAAGGTTTCGCGATTGGTTCAGCAGCATTAACTGCTCTTGCACTATTTAGTGCGTTTGTTACAGCAGCAGGTGTTACAGCAGTCAATCTTTTAGACAGCAAAGTTATAGCTGGTTTATTTGTTGGTGGGTTGCTCCCATTTGTATTCTCAGCAATGACAATGAAGTCCGTTGCAAAAGCAGCTCAATCAATAATTGAAGAAGTTCGCAGGCAGTTTAGAGAAATTAAAGGATTAATGAGTGGAAAAGCAAAAGCAGATTACGCTCAATGTGTTGATATTGCAACAGCAGCAGCTCTTAGAGAAATGATTGCTCCAGGTGTTTTAGTTGTATTAACACCTATAGTTGTTGGTGTCTTGTTTGGTGTAGAAACTCTTGCAGGAGTGTTAGCAGGTACATTGGCTTCTGGTGCAGTTTTGGCAATGGCAAAAGCAAATTCAGGAGGTGCATGGGACAATGCAAAGAAATACATTGAAGCAGGCGCACACGGTGGCAAAGGAAGTGCATGCCACAAAGCAGCAGTCATTGGAGATACTGTAGGAGATCCATTGAAGGATACATCAAGCCCAGGACTGAATATTTTGCTTAAATTAATGGCAATAGTCAGCTTAGTATTCGTTCCACTGTTTGTTAAGTATGGCGGATTATTGCTTAAGTGGCTTTAGTTTCTTTTTTATTTTTCTTTATTTTTGTCATTAACTTTAAAAACAAAATAACATTACTCGACTAAAATGACGCCTGTAGAAATATTCTGGACAAAGGGATCAGTTGCACCTGATCCGAGTTCTTCTGTTAGGAGATGGCAGGTCGATTACCTGCAAGAACATGTTTCTTCTAGGAATCCTCACGTTCTTATAGGTCCGCGTCAAAGCGGAAAATCAACTCTTCTTAAGATGCTTGCTGAAGAAGATAAATCCGGGGGAATACCAGGAGCATATCTAAGTCTTGAGCGTTTTGTTGACAAACCTAGAAATTGGTTTGATAACAACTTTTGGGATGAATTTTGTACTGATGTTTATGAAGCATTAGGTGTAGAAGAACCAGCAGAATATAGTATGCACAATTCAGTTTTCTCTCATGTTCCAAGAGAAGCAAGACTCTATATTGATGAATTCACTCATGTAGCAATGACATATCCTAATTTTCTTTCTACAATGAGGGGAGCTTTTGAAAACCGTGATAGAAATTCTTTTCCAACTATCCTTCTTGCAGACAGAACACACCCAACTCAGTATTCAGGATCAACTTATTCACCATTTAATTTTACTGATTCAGTATACCTGTTGGATTTTAATGAAGAAGAAACAAGAAATTACATAATAGCAGGATGCCGGAAAAATGGAATTGATCTGACTGGTGAAGCAGCAGCTAAAGCTTGGGAGCAGACACAGGGACAGCCTTATCTGGTTAATAAGATTGGAGAATTGCTTGTGTTAGGCGCAAGACAAGATAAAAAGTCTGAAGTTACAGAAAAAGATGTGGAAACAGCATGCGAATTTATCATGGATGAGGCTTTGGCTGGATCTGATGCACATTTTATAACATTAAGAAGATATTTAGGAGACGAGAAAAAAGAGGGTGACGTTTATTTGGACAGACCTCAAAAAAGTGAATTAATGAATATTTTACATAGAGGCGGATCAAGGTTTGATCTAACAAATAGAGAACTTAGTGTCTTATTCTCACTTGGTTTTATCGGTCCAACAGAAGTTAAAATGAAATATGGTAAAGTTGTTTTAGCAGGTGATGCAAGAATAAGAAATCCATTATACAAAGAATTTCTAGAAAATCATCTTTAATTTACTTCAACTCTTCTCTCAACCGATTTACAAACTCACTAAAATCATCTACATTAATACAAACACCGCATGCATGTTCATGCCCTCCTCCATAACCATCTAATCCATTCATACATTTTTCAATTATTGGTGGCAAGTTTCTATTAGTGTCTCTCAAACTGCATTTGAATTCTCCTGATTTCTCTCTGCAGATAAATATAGTTTTGCCAGGATATTTATATAATAATTCATTAGACAAATCAGAAGTGAATGACATCTTGTCTTCGCTGTAATTAAATAATAATAATTCATCTTTAGGTTCTTCAACAGTTCTCAATAATTCCTGATAATATCCATTAACTTGGGAAAACCATTTCCACAAATATTTTCCCTGGCTTGTTAGTTGTTCCATAAAATCATCAGGCCCTTTTACTCTTGTTAATATTTTAATACAACTCATTGTTTTTTTAGCAGGTCCTTTTTGTATGAAAGAAAGCACACGCGTAACACGGCCTACCTTAGAATTATACAAAGCATCTTCTACTCTTTCGACAGGATCTTTCATAAGTTTAGGATATTTTTCACAAAACTCTTGAGTAAACTCAGGCAAAAACCAGTCTCCAATACAGCCTGCCATTGCAATCCATAAATCATCAGGCCTGTCTTCTTTGACAACCTGCCAGCACCAATAGTTTGTTGGTCTGTTGTCCTTATCATCAGCAACACGTGGGTTATAATATTTAACTCCTGTATTGTTCTGTGGTTCATGATGATCAATCCATATTATAGTCGGCTTGCAGATTTTCTTTGCTTCATCAAGAAAATCCTGATCCACCATTGGTTTATCTAATATTATGATTACATCTGGCATAATCTCTCGAATTTTTTTTACATATTGGTTTGTAAGCTTTGGACTTGACTTTACAACAATTCCTGTGCCTTCTTTGAGCCACCTATATAATAACAAAAAGCTTGTCAATCCATCAGGATCATCATCAAAAAGAAATAGAGGTTTCTTTGAATGAAGTAATATATCTCTTATTTCTTTAATCTGTTTATCAGATATAGCCATAAATCTAAGAATCAAATACTCCTTTATATGTGTTTTCTCAGCCCATCAGGGAACATTGTAAAATTACCCTGTTCAGTAATAAGGTGCAGCTGCATGTCTAGGATATACTCTCCAAATAAATTCTTCATTTCTCTGACAAGATCATCAAGTTCATGTAGACCTTTTACAGCTAGTAAAAACAAAACTTCTAACTGTGATGCACCTCTGAATGAATATTTAATATTCTTGTGCTGAGTAAGGTATTGTTTCAAAGACTTGTTTTTTTCAGAACCCAAATGTTTTAATTGAGCATGGCAGAAATATTCATTATATCCTATCTTGTTTAATGAAACAAAAGGAATATACTGCAGAATAACGCCTTCTTTATACAGCTTTTTCATACGATAATGAACAACATCAAGTGATGTTCCACAATTTTTTGCTATAACATGCAGTGGTGCAACGGCATCTTGATTAAGTGCATATAAGATTTCTCGTTCAATCACATCTAATTGGACAGTTTCTTTCCATTTTCTATTTGGCTGTTTTAACTCCTCAATATTTGCTTCATCTACAAAATGCTTTGGCAGATGTTCAACCTTAAAAATATCTAATGCTATGTGTGTGCGATAATCATCAAGACAATCTCCCAGCTCTTTTACTATATCTTGTAATATATTTTGAAAATGTCTAAAATCCTTTGCAGCAACCTCAACATGAAAATCCCACATTCCTAAAAACCTGCAGCTCCAAATCACAAAAGGGTGTTGATCAAAGTAATGAAATACAGAATCTTCTCTTTCTTTAGTTGCATTAAGTTTAAAGAATACATTATATGTCGAATATCCTATTGCACTTAAATTAACTACTGTAATAAATCTCCTTATAATTCCTGCTTCTCTCAGTCTGTTAATTCTATAAGGGATAGCACTCTTGCTAATTCCTATTGCTTTACCTATTTGTGCCTGTGATGCACGGCTGTTCTGGCTTAATGCTACAAGTAATTTCTTGTCTTTTAAGTCTAATATAACCATGCCAAACTTATCTTTTTATTTCTATATAAATTTTTTCAAAGAAAACCTATGATTTTTGTATCTTTTTTATAATTTTTCCAAAAAATACCAAAAATAAACAAGAAAGCTTATTATTATAGTAAATTACTATTATGTAATAACAAAAAGGTATTAACAATGACAACAAATGCAGCGTACAGCGAATACTTAGAAACAACAAAAACACAGGCAACAATCAGCACATCTACTATGGCTGTTCTTGCAGTCTTTGCAGCAGTGCTTCTATTGTTGATGTGAGATAACAGGTGATAACAATGGCAGATGAAGGAACATCATTATATTATGCATATTACAGTGATAATCATGCAAAAATACCAGTGTGGGTTAAATTAGCTGTTTTTGTAATAATCTTGTTAGGGATTATGATATTATAGATGAGAAAATGAAACTAGAAGACAGGGAAGGATTAAGGCTACAAATACATGATTTAGAAGCAGGACTACAAAAAATCGTTGCAACAAATCTTCCAATGCCATTAACATGGTATATAGATAATGAAGCTAAACAATTAACAGCAAAATATTTTCCAGAGATAATCCCCTCAACAATAGGAAACGCATTTCCTGTAGATGATTATAGGCAGGAACAGGTTGTACATCCTTTAGTTGCAGCATCACTTTTAGTTGGTAGATTTGGAGGGGTAACAGCTGAACATTATCCTACAATTGTTGCTTGGTGTAATCACTATTTGAGTGGTGGTTTTTTTACTACATATGATAAAAATGTGCTAGAACAAGCTGTAACAGATGAGTATGTCCGTAACGCGATAATAGAAAAAGAAACAGTATATTTTCCCACAGAAAAATCAGTAAGAGCAATGTGTGACACAAGATTGGAAGTTGCAGACATGATGTTAGGATTACACACAGGTGTTCAATTTGTTATAACAGGACATATGAAGTTGCCAGACTATGCAGGCGACTAACCAAACCCTTTTTATTCCACTAACAAACCCATTTCTACATGAACATTTCATGGATAAAAACAAAAGGCAGAACATTTGACCCAATCCAGCTAAAGACTGCCTTCCAAAAGCAGTATAACAAAACTGCTAAACAGGACTATGCAGCAAAAGCCCCAAACATATTTGTTGGAAGATTTGGATATCCAAACATCAATGTAGGTATTTTAAACACAGAGCATTACACAACACATGATGATCCTCTACTTTGGAGCAGACACAACACACCTATTCCAGAAATTATCAAACTAAGAACACAGTTAGTAAACTCATCATTTAAAACATCAATAACTCAATTCAACAACAAATTTCTAGAACTATCTCAAGAGATAAGTCAGGCAATAAAACCAACAGATGTAGAAATCAACCTGCAGCAAAAACCTCAATTTAATATTAGTTTCAACAAAGAAGCAAAGCCACATGGCCCTAATACAAAATTAAAAAAAGCACAGATAACATCCAACCCAAAAATACCCAAACACATTGACAAGGTTGTGTCAGATACAGACCTAAAATCAGTAAAAGCAATGTCATATCTTTATAAAAAAGGATATGACGAACATGCAATTACAAAATTATTAACAGTTGGAAATTTAGGAATAAAAACACAAAGAAAATTAGTACCTACAAGATGGGGCATCACAGCAGTGCATTCTAATTTAGGTAACAATTTAATAAAACAAATAAAAGATTACAATCATTATAACTACGCAGTGTATTTTGGGGGTTATCTAGGAAATTATTATCTAATTTTATTCTTCCCAGAATGTTGGTCATATGAACTCTTTGAAACAATAATCGTGGAAAGTTCATCTTTCTCAACAAACTATGAATCCTATCAAGGAAGAAAAACATATGCACATGAAACAGCAGGTGGTTTTTACACTGTTCGTATGGGTTGTTTAGAGAAATTAATACAGTTAAAACGACAAGCTTCTGTTTTAGCATTAAGATTCATCAACCCAAATGAATACATTGCACCTCTCGGTGTCTGGGTTACTTTGGAAGCAACCCGAAAATCACTTCAAAACCAGCCTTTAATTTTTAGTTCTAAAGAATTAATGCTAAAATATGCAGAATTGTTCATAAAAAAGAAGTTTAATTTGGAAGTGAATAACATTCTGAAACAAAGTAAATTATTAAACAACATGAAAATACAGAAAAAGCTAACAAGCTTCAATTAACGCCTTTCTTTTCTCTAATTTTCTCCCTTCTCCACTGCCTGTAATCCCTGTGTTGTAAACCTAACATCTCGAGTAGATTTATATGATTTTTAGTTTTTCTACAATGGTGTTGTAAATATGCCTTATCATATATTGATAACTTGTTTATTCTCTCTTGTAAAATCCCAAGAACATACGGATCAAATTCAGTCAGGTGATCTAATACAAAACAAACTTTTTCTTCATCCATGATAAACCTAATCACTGCCGGAACAATTGTTTCATTGCCCATCTTTGCAAGGGCAACAACAGCATGGTCATGGATAGTTTCTTTATCAGCAAGAATCTTAAGGACACTGTCCATGAAACTCTTGTCTTTTATATGTCCAATAACTTGAAGTGCCTCAGCCTGCATTTTTTTATTCCCCTGCAGCATATTTAATAATATAGGTCTTACTTTTTTCTTGTTCTTTTTCCAGAATGCAGAACATGCTTTTCCTCTAATTTTTGGATTTGTATGCTTAAGAAGTTTTTCAAATTCTTTTAATGGTTTTTCTCCAGTTTTGTCAAATCCTTCAAGAACTTTTGCTTGTTTGTCTTTCTCATCAATCTTTATGAATTTTCTGTAAACATCCTCGAGCCCCAATAACCCTGCATTTATTTGTTCAACAATTATTGACTTCTTTTTTAGTTCTGTTACTGCTTTGAGAAGATAATTTTTAGAGTCAGCAGGAGTGAACAATTTAACAGTGTGTGTTCCATACTCGCTTTCAATAATTTCGTAGTCACTGCATAATTTTTTATTTTTTAAATTATATAATGCTTTGTTTATGTTTTTTCCGTTGCATATGATGTCAAGAACATGTGTGTCTCTGTAAACCTGCTTTAATTTTTTAGTGCTTCCATCAAAAAGAAGGTCTCCTTTGTTTATTATCAAAAGTCTTTTACAAATCTTTTCAACTTCGTGTAATTGATGGTCTGTGTATAATATTGTTGTACCTTTTTTATTCAAATCACGTAAAATATTTCTAATCTCATCTTTTGCGTATGTATCTAAACCTAAAAGAGGTTCATCTAAAAATAAAATCTTAGGTTTTTTTAGTAAAGCAACTGCTAAGCTGTATTTTGCAATCATCCCGCTGCTTAATCTCCATACATCCATGTGTTTTTTTTCTTCTAAATTAAACTGTTTTAATAGTGCGTTAATTCTCGTCCCAGATTCCTCTTTATTAAGTCCTAAAAATGCAGCAGCGAGTTTCATGTTTTTTTCAAGTGAGGCCCAGCCTATGCCTGAATAATCTTGTCCGAACATCCATGATATTTTCTTCTTAATCTCTTCTTCATCCTTGTCTGCATCATATCCTGCAACAAATACTTTTCCAGAACATTTTATCATGTTTGTTGTTAAGATTCGCATGAGTGTGCTTTTGCCTGCTCCATTAACTCCTATCAGGCCTACAAATTCTCCTTCATCAATCTTAAAATTCAAACCATTCAATGCTCTAGTCAGCAGTTTTCCTTTAGCAAATACCTTGTATTGGTAGTAATCTTTTTTGAGATTTTGTACTCTGATAATGGTCTTTGCCATTAGAACCACCTTCCTTCGCGTTTTGCTCTTTTAATGCCATAATAAAATATGTAAAATCCTCCTAAAAATATGAGCAAGTTTACAATAAGTCCGCTAATTATCAGTACAAGAATTTCTTTTTCATAATAAACATGATTTAGGAATAATGTTTCCCTCCATATTAGGATAATGTAAGCACTCGGAAGAATTTTTGGTAAAACTCCCAAAAATTTTGGTAGAAAAGTTGTTGGGAAATACTGCCCGCTAAAAAATCTGTTGAATTGTTCCATAAAGAAACTAACAGGATCTCCTTGTTTTAGGAATAGTGTTGTTCCAACAGTCATAAGCTGAAAACCAAGATTTCCGACAATAAATATCAACAATGCAATAATTATAGTGATCAAGTTGTCTTTTGCCATAAACAATACTGTTGAGGTGTCACTAAAACCAACAAGAAGCATGTAAACAGTAATCATTGGAATAAATACAGTAAAAATATCAAACACTATCATAGTGACAAAATTAATGCTGAAATATTCAACAATATGCATATTTGATAGGTATGCAAGTTTATAAATACCATTATCTGCATCATTGTTAAACTTGTCAGTAAAACTGGCACCAACTCCGTCGACAAAATATATTGCAACACTTCCGATTAATATAAATGGCATATATCCTATGCCTTCATATCCAAGTGTAGCAGGATCAATAATCTTTGCGAGAAAAAACCACATCAAAACTTCGAGGCAGGTATTAAGTATTGTTATTAATATGTCTACCTTAAAAGTCCAGAATTCCTGCCACCTGCACACAAGATTAGCCCTAATCTTTCTAAAAGTTCCCAACATGCGTTTTTTTGAGATATTGTCCCTTAAAAACATTTTCATACTATTTGGTAATGAATTAAGAATAATTCCTGTATAACTAAAGCAAAAGATTTATATATGTTGTAGTGCAAAAATAAAGTAATAAATATAGTGAACGAAATAAGTATTCGTACATTTTGAATTTCGTTCACTATTCAGCAAATGAGATCAAATGTACGAAAATTAATCTCATTTGCTATAAAATAAAAAAGAGAAAAAATGACAAAACAAACAGAAGCTTCTATAAAAGAATCTAAAGACAGAAGAAAATGCAGAACAAGAACAGGTTCAAATAGAGATTTAGGTACCACTGGAGCATGTGGCAAATTTGTTAGAAGATCAAAAACCAGAAAAAGCCCTTACAAAGGAAGTGCATATTCAAGTTGAATTTAAAGAGGTGAAATTATGGGACAAAAAAGCGATAAAACAGCTGGCATTACTGCTAGCAGGAAAAAAAGACAAGCAATAAGTAAATCTCTTGCAGAGACACGTACAAAATCTGGAAGAGGAAAAATGATAGGAACAAGTGGTTCAACAAAGAACTTTGAAGGAAAGACAGTAGGTCTTAAAAGAAGAAAATAAAGAGGTGTAAACATGGCAATTGAAGGAAGAAATAAAAGAGCAGAAGCATCAGAAGGTCGTACAAACAAATCAGCATCCAGATTTGGTGCAAAAAGCAAAGCATCTGGTATGACAACTGGTTCAGGATCAACAACAGGAAGAAAAACAAGCGGCAGTCAGTTCCTTAAAAGAAGAAAGTGAAAATGCCGGAAAACAGGCGCTCTGCTATAAATTCAGCACGTAGGAAAACCCAGCGTGCGCGAGACAAAACTCGGGATAATGCTAAATGGGCTGATTCCAAAAAAAGACGTAAATTAAAAAGAGGGTGAAACAATGGCAGGATCAAAGTACAAAATGGCTAGTCCGCGAAAAGATTCAGCAGGTAAAATAAAATCACGGGCAAAAGTAGTAGTAAAGAAAAAAGAAGGAAAGAATAAATTCGGGGGCCAAAAAAAATAAAGGTGATAAAATGGTATCAAACAAACTTGGAAATAAAAGCGTAAAATCAAAAACAGGTGTAAAAATAGGTGGAGCAAAAAAATGGGGCAATGTAATTCGTAGAGATTCTCGCGCAATGACAACTCCTGGAGTAAAAAGTACTGGTAAAGTAAGCAGAAAGAAGTGATAAAAATCGCTAAACTAAAAAATGTCAAAACAGCAAGAGTTGAAGGCAGTAATCGTCGAGGTACTGTAAAATCTTATAATAAAGGAAGTTCTAAATTTAAGTTAAAAACACATAAAGATATGAACACTAAAAAAGAATATTAAATTTAAAGTACCATTCTTGACTTCATTTCCTTTCTTCTTTTCTCCAGCCATTTATATACTACCGAATGAGGTGCTCCTTGTAATAATGATTCAAGTGCACGTTTACAAAGCCTGACACTTTCTAATTCTCCAATTATGCAGATACTTTTGCCGTATACACTAATAAATGACCCTGTGAGTTCTTCAATAATTTTGCGAGCTTTACCTTCTTTTCCAATTATTCTTCCCTTAATACGTAGCATATGATTCTCTTTTACATATCTTGTGATATCAATTAGTTCAAAAACATAATCCTGTTTCAACAACAGTAATGCAATCTCAGGATTAAATCCTCTGGATATAGCCCTTATTATGTCTCTTATCATATAAAGCTGAAGTGCGTCTTCTCCTTCAATAAACACATCTCCTTCTTTTGAATCTATCTTTATATTTACACCTGTAGCTGTTTCAAGCTTTTTCTTAATTTCTCCATTCTTCCCTATCAGGACAGCTATACGCTCTCTTGGGATCTTTATTTCATACGCAAATGAACTCATATAAGCAAAGAAGAGAGACTCATTTAAATATGTTGGTGTTGTTTTAGTAAGTGCCAAACTGAATGAAAATCTTTGTTTGCTGAGTTTAAAGCTGAAAAACATAAAATTATTATAACATAAACACTAACCATAACTTATGAAAATCAAAAATCTATTGTTGGTGCACAAACTTGGCTATACAGCAAAAGAAAAAAAGACAATAGACAAAGTTCGCTGTTTGTTAAGAAAAAACAATATCCTCTTTCGTGTGATCTCTCCTTTAGAAGTTCATCCTGAAATTGTTAAAGATAGATATCTTATAATTATTGTTGGTGGAGATGGAACCTTTCTTAAGGTAGCACAGCACATTAATGACGAAACACCTTTTTTATGTGTTAATGCTAATATAAAAAAAACAGAAGGCTTTTTTTCAAACACAAGTATAACAAGTATAGAAAATAAACTTAATGATATATTAATTGGTAAATTCAAAAAAAAGAGATTAATGCGCCTCTCAGCAAAAATAGATGGTAAAACAATTGAGCCATGCGTCAATGAGTACTATGTCGGACAAAAAAAACCATATGATGTTTCAAATTATGTTTTAATAATAAAAAATAAAAAAGAACCGCAGAAAAGTAGCGGTGTTCTAGTAAGTACACCAGCAGGTTCAACAGCATGGACCAGAGGTGCAGGTGGAAAAATTATTCCAATCAATAATAAATTATTTCAGTTTGTTGTAAGAGAGCCATATGTAGGTAAATTAACAAAGACAAAAATGCGAAACTCTTTGCTAAAAAAAACAGATAAAGTAATAATAATACCAAAAAGTGAAGGGATGGTTGTTGTATCAGATGCAATAGGTCACGAGCACAATGTAAAGAAAAATACAAAAGTAGAGATTTCTATGAGCAAAAAACCAATCTGTTTGTTGTATTAATTATTCAGCAAAAGGAATCACAAATGTACGAAACTTAATCTCCTTTGCTATATAATTTATATAATTCATTTTAAATTGTGTAATTTATAAAAAACGCAAAGCTTAAAAGCAGGGGCTTATTCACATTTCTATGGAAAATCTCTCTCTGCATTTTATTATAAACGAGATGAATTCTAAAGATGGTATTATTACAGATGTTAATAATGCAATTAATGCAGGTATAAAAGTTGTTCATTATAACGATAAAAAACTTCGAAAAAGACAGATTGTAGAAAATGCATATATACTATCTGCTCTTTGCAGAAAAAATAATGTTTTGTTTTTTATGCAGGATTATCCAGATGTTGCAGCATTAGTTGGAGCAGATGGGGTTCACTTGACTCAAAATGATTTTTGTGTTAAACATGTACGCCGTATGCTTGGCGATGATAAAGTAATAGGTGTTAATTTTACATCATTAAGACAGGCAGTTAATTCTGAAGAAGAAGGAGTTAATTATATAGCTATAACTGTAGAGAATCAAAAAATAAGCATGATAATCCCGCGTTTTAGAAAACTTAGGGAAATAATAACAATACCTATTATTGCAATGGGTGAACTTTCTTTTCCAAATATAAAAGAATTATTTGAACATGGTGTTGATGGTGTTGCAATGCTTTCTCACCTATATGAAGGAAATGAGTTGCAATCAAACATTAAGGAAACATTGACTTTATTACATTCTCATTAATACTTTATGTTGTAAAAAAACAATTGGTCCCACTCTTCAATGACTCCAAAATAATATATAGATTAACATTCTAAAAATATAGGGGAAAGTGATGATTATAGGGGTACCTAAGGAAATAAAGAACAGTGAAAATCGTGTGGCAATTACTCCTGCAGGAGTAAAAAAGATAAGTAAAAAACACAAGGTTATAATAGAAACAGGTGCAGGCGTTGGTTCTGGGTTTATTGATGCAGAATATAAGTCATCTGGAGCTGAAATTAAATCACATAGGGAAATATGGAAAGCTGATATGATTGTCAAAGTTAAAGAACCCTTAATTTTTGAATTCCCTTTTCTAAAAGAAAATCAAATCTTATTTACTTATCTTCATCTAGCAGGAGCAGATCCAGAATTAACTAAATTATTATTGAGAAACAAAGTAACTGCAGTTGCATATGAAACAGTAACAAACAGGAAAGGACAGCTTCCATTATTAATACCTATGAGTTCTGTTGCAGGTAAAATGGCTGTGCAAGTAGGTACCGAATTCTTGGCAAAATACAAAGGAGGTAGAGGAATATTGTTAGATGGAATCTATAATGTATCATCTGGAACTGTTGTTATAATAGGTGCAGGTACAGTTGGTCAAAATGCTGCGCATGTAGCATTAGCAAGAGGTGCCAATACAATAGTTATTAATCGTTCAAAACAAAAATTGATTGATTTACAAAAATGGGCAAAAAAAATGAGATATAAAAATCTAAAAATAGCAGTTTCTACAGAATCACAACTTAAAAAATATGTGCCTGAAGCTGATATTCTAATAGGTGCAGTCTTAACAGCAGGGCACAAGGCTTCAAAAGTAATTTCAGAATCTTTAGTAAAAAAGATGAAGAAAGGATCTGTGATAGTGGATGTTGCAATTGACCAAGGTGGCTGTATTGCAACAAGCAGGCCAACATCGCATAAGGATCCAGTTTACATAAAACACAATGTGGTGCATTATTGTGTTACTAATATGCCTGGTGCATATCCTAAAACATCAACTATAGGCTTAACAAACGAAACATTACAATATATTATTGCACTTGCAAATGATCCTGAAAAATCAATCAAAGCAGATAAAGGTTTAGCTGCTGGAGTTAATACTTACAAGGGTTTTATTACTAATAAAGGAGTTGCAAATGCATTAAAAATGGAATACAAATATAGGGCTGTTTTGGATTTAATAAGATAAAAAGTGGTAGGCGCCTCCGCAACCAGCTTCGCACACCTTGTTGTGTAGCCCTGATCTTTTCTCAGTCCCGCTACCCTTTAAGCATCAGTTCAAGCGCTTAGTGCTGCTTCATTCCTGATCTGACACAGTTCACTCAAGAACCGATCCTAAAGGACAGAACGTCATCGTCCAGACCAAGCACAACAAGACATGCGAGTCTGACTGTGAAGTTCGCTCCATCGTATAGCCTTATGGTCACAGGTGCTGGCTAAACACCCAGTATAGCCTACCGAGAATAACAAAACTTACCTGTCTTTTAAATATTACTATATTTTAATTGGTGATATAGAAAATTATAAGAAAATCATCAATTATAGTGAACGAAATAAGTATTCGTACATTTTGAATTTCGTTCACTATTCAGCAAATGAGATCAAATGTATGAAAATTAATCTCATTTGCTATAAAATATACAGGATATAACACTTTATATATTGTTTATATCCTGGAGTATTATATCATTAACTTTATAATTCTTACAAAAAAACTATCTTTATGCCGTCTAAAATAATATTTCTTGGTACAGCAGGAGACTCATTTGTGTTGAGTAAATTGCAGCGCACAGCAGCTGGAATAATAATTGAGCATGATGAAACTCAAATTCATATTAATCCTGGACCAAATTCCTTGCTTAGGGCAAACCTCTCGGGAATAGATTCAAGAAAAACAAAAGTTGTTATTATAACAGATAATACTTTGCTCCATGCACATGATGCAAATGCAGTAATTGA
>Ga0210057_1002288_pt1 | contig 27673 bp, 43 predicted proteins | sample CryGeyCG2114_010_2_FD_183968 | JGI IMG/M metagenome (GOLD analysis project Ga0210057, IMG submission 183968) | Groundwater microbial communities from aquifer - Crystal Geyser CG10_big_fil_rev_8/21/14_0.10 (SPAdes) (version 2) | ecosystem: Environmental > Aquatic > Deep subsurface > Groundwater ...
CCGCCACTTCATCGCCCGCCTTGCCTGAATCAATTTTCTTATGCTCAATTTCCATTGAGTCAATTGTCTGAGTAAATTCATTCTCGCCGTGAACAAACTTCACCGTGTCGCCGATTGCAAGTTTGTCGTTAAGCCGAATGACTGCCACCATTGCCTTGTCAAAATAATGATTAACTCTGCCAAGTTCTTTTTCCATAAAAATTATTAAAATGACCTATAATCGACCTTTAAGACGCTAAGCGTCTTTTATATCATATTACCATTTTTTGTCAAAAATTTTAAGGGCGTTAGAGATCGGGAAAAAGTCAGTAATAAAATTATAGGCGGAAGCGCCAACCGGACCCAAAACCCCTCCAAAAACCAAAAATAAGCCAAGGGCATTAATTGTTCCCCAAATCCAAAAATTCTGCCGGACCACCTTTAAGGTTTTTTTGCTTAAAAACCATTATTTCTTCCAATATCTTTCTCTGGGCGCTGGTAATTTCCACGCCGTTTTTTTCTAAAAATAATATTTTCCCGACAAAAAATTTTTCTTTATTTTTGACAACCCAAATGCCCTCTCCTGGCACTTCGTTGAATTCATCAGGAGCAGGAATACTGATGTTTTTCTTCTGCAAAAATTGAACAACTGCTTGGCCAACGGGATGATGGGAATTAATTTCGGCTGTTCCCAAGAATTCTAAAAATTTATTTTCTTTTTTTATTTTTACTTTTGAGGGCCGGTATTTTAAAAGGCGTTCAGTGATATTTTTTGCCCGTTTTTGGGTGAGGCCGTCAAAAATTCTGGCTGAGGCAAGCATAAGGTTGATAAATACCGCGGAAAACCATGCTCCTGCCAGAAAAGAAAACAAAAGAGCGATGCTGGCCAAGAGGTCAATGGTTAATTTTTTGCGGAAAAGAGCGGAGATGGTGCTTTTAATGACAGGCAAAGCGCCGATGATGGAAAAAACAATGAATAAATTTCTTAAATTCAAAATTAAAGCCGAGGACAAAACAATGGCCAAAATAATGTCAAAAGTTATCTGCCAGTCCGTTTTTCTTTTTAGCGATTGCATAAAAAATTATTTAAGATAAGGAATAAAAATCGTCAGCCCGATAATAACTGCCATCAACGAGACAATCAAAACAGCTGCGGCAGAAATATCCTTGATAATTTTAATTTTCGGATCTTTGGCAGGATTAATAATGTCAAGCACTTTTTCCACCATTGAATTTAAAAGTTCCAGAGATAAAACTATTCCGATAGTAATCAATATTATTAACCATTCAATTTTTGTGATACGTAAAAAAATTGCCAAAATAATAACAATTATGGCGATGAAAATTTGAATCCGAAAATTCTTTTCTTCTAAATAAGCTGTTTGCAATCCCTGAAAGGCGTGAGAGATACTGCTGAAAAATTTTCTAAACTGGGACATTGCCTAAAATTTTATCAGATTTCCCCTTTGGCAGCAAATTCTTTACGAATGGCGAAAATAAAAAAGATAGTTTTGAACGAAAACTAGCAAACTCGATTTTGATTATATTTGCTTATAATTATAAATGTTATTTAAAATGTTACCATATAAATGCGATCGCTGGTAAATGGTAACATTTATAGTACAAAATTTGCAATTTTGACTACGGGGCAGGCAAAATGTGGTTCCCCGCCCGCAATGCTTCGCATAGCGAAGGCAGGCGGGGAGCCAATGTTTTTAACGGGTTCTTTCAACTGTCGGAAACTCGGTTTCCGACACTGGCGATACGATGCGCGGGGGGAGATTTGAACTCCCACGGGATAAACTCCCAATAGCCCCTCAAGCTATAGCGTCTGCCGATTTCGCCACCCGCGCTTCCGGTGTTTTCACCTGCTTCATTCTTTTTCTAATTTCTCTGGCTGCTTTTGCGCGGACATAATAAAGTTTGGCGCGCCTTACCTTTGTCCTTCTCACCACTTCAATTTTTTCAATATTGGGAGAGAACAGGGGAAAAATTCTTTCCACTCCAATCCCCTCTATTATTTTTCTCACAGTAAAAGTGGCGCCCGGCTCATAACCGTGCTTGTGGCTAATAACCAAACCCTCAAAGGCCTGAAGCCGGGTTTTATTAGCCTCTTTAATTTTCTGCCAAACCTTCACCGTGTTTCCTGGTTTAATATCTGCTTTTTTTCTTTTCTCTGCATCAATTGTCATTATTTTTAAAATCTAGCATATTTAGAACATTTTGCAAATCATCGGGTAAATCCGCCTCTAATTTGATTCGCGCGCCATTAGGCAATGTCAATTCCAAAGAAGAAGCGTGAAGAAAATGGCGCGTTAAACCAAAGGGGCATTCTTGCTTTTTTGGTCCGTATAATTTGTCGCACACCACAGGATAGCCGATGGCTTTTAAGTGCACTCTAATCTGGTGGGTTCGTCCGGTTTTTGGAGATACCTCCGCCAGAGTATAATTGCGAAATTTTTTAATAACCCTATATTCAGTTACTGCTTCTCTTGTTTTTCCCGCCGTCTTTACTTGCGCCACTTTTTTCCTAAAATCTTTTTTACTCTTTCCGATCGGCAAATCAATAATCCCATTTTTTTCTTTCAGTTGTCCCTGCATCAAAGCCAGATAGGTTTTTTTAATTTTTTTTTCTTTGAATTGCGATTTTAAATATTCAAAAGATTTTTGATTTTTAGCAACCAGCAAAACGCCAGAGGTATCTTTATCCAAACGATGCACAATCCCCGGCCTCTCTTGCCCTGAGCCTGTCGAAGAGTCGCCCACATTTTTTATTTCCGGATAATTCTTAACCAGCCAATCAACTAAAGTAAATTGTTTCGGATTTCGTGCTTCGGATTTCGAATTTTCTGCTGGGTGCACCAGCAGACCGGCCGGCTTATTCACGGCTATGATATCATCATCCTCATAGATTATTTGGACATCTTCCATTTATGCGCGCTGAGGGAATTGAACCCCCGACCTACTCGGTGTAAACGAGTCGCTCTGCCACTGAGCTAAGCGCGCCTTATCTTTTCTCCCCGAGAAGAATCGAACTCCTATTTATTCCTTAGAAGGGAATCGTTCTATCCGTTGAACTACGGGGAGTTTACAGGGATGGATCTTTTATTTGGGGTGGGGCAAGATTTTCATTAAACTGCCTTTCTTTTCTATTAATTTCCTCTGAAACTTTCTCCAAGCCAATCCTATCTATGGTTATAATTTTCTCCTGGCTTGTCTTGATTTCCTTGGATAATCCTTCCCGATATTTCCTAAAAATATAACCATTGAGCAAAAAAACAATGATTAAGATAAAGGCAAATCCGCAAAGGACCATTCTCCAATCCCTTAAAACTTTAATCTCCCGGCCTTCGTCTGTATGAAAATTAAAATAACTTATTATCTTTTTAAAAGCAACTATTTTCATATATTAATGAAGCTATTTAATGATATTTCAAAATTTGCCTGCCATTCGCTGGCTGGCGAACTTTTTTCCTGCTTCTGAAAATCAATTTTATCAATACTGATGGCGTAGGAAATATTTTCCAGCAAAACAAGGTAATGGAATAATTGGCTGAACTTTCCCTTTAGAGAAAACATATTTATGCTGCCAATATCTATGGAGATTCCTGTTTTATTGGCAATGGATTCAAGTTCCTCAATTAATTTAATAATACTTTGTTTATCTAAAAAGATTGAATCAATTTTTTGTTTTTCCCCAGTGGCTTCGGTCATTATTTTTTTTAATGAACTGCTTTCTTCTATTTTTTTATCGTCAACGGCTATCTTACTCCGAATTTCATTAATGGTGTCAAAATTATCCTTAACTACAGACAATACATAGAACCAACCGGCCAAAGCAATCCCGTTTAACAAGGCAATTAAAACGAAGGTGGTGATAAATTTTTTATTGCTCATAATTCAATATTAAGGCTAAATTCAATATCTCTTTCCTTAAGAAGGCTTGAAATCGGCAACTCCACTTTTTTAAAAGTTTGTTCCTCCTTTAAAGAATTGATAAACCCAAGCATATTGTCGCGCGTGTCGCTGAATCCCTGGATTGAAATTTTATTTTTATCAAAGAGAAATCCCTTGATTGTTATTTTCTCTGGTTTTCTGCTTAAAATATTTTTGATAATGGCGCTTTTTTCAACGGCATTTTTCTGGCTGGATTGAAGAAGAAAAATTTTATCGTTAAGATCTTTAATAAGGGGAAGGATATCTCTTGCCTCGTTTTTGGCAAGCCGCTCTTCGGAAAATTCCAGCTGGCGGCGAAAACTCTCCTGCTGATCTTTTAATAAAATAAGGATGGAGAAAAGAAAAAGGGTGCTGGTTAAAATAAGAAAGAGAAAGAAAAGACCAAGAATAAGGGAGATTCTTCTAAAATATTCCTTTTTAATTATTATTTTGTTTTCCTCAGGTAAAAAATTCATCATTGTTTTAATAATCAATTGCCCGCAACGCCAAACCAAGGGCAGTGGTATAAATTAAGGACTCTCTTAATTCTATTTCCGGGATGTGTTCTTCAAAAGAAAGAATGTTTACCCAAGGATTGCCAAGTTCTACCGGCAACCTTAATTCAGAAGAAAGATATTCTGGAAGTCCAATTAAAGTTGAATCCCCCCCGTAAAGCAATATTTTTGAAACACTCTTAGAATAATCGTTTTCTTCTAAATGAGAATCCCAATAATTAATGCATTTCCATATCTCATCCTTGATTACTGAAACGATGGGCAAAAGAGAATTAAAAATTTTTTCATTTTCCTTGCTTTTTACAAGGCCGTGCTCTTTTTTAATTTTTTCTGCCTGAAACTGATCTATCTGCAAATTTTTCATAAGCGCTTTTTGCAAATCCTCGCCAGCCACTTTTATGGTTGAAGTAAATCTGGGCTTATTATCGCTGATTATTGTAAGGGTGGTTCTGGTTCTGCCAAAATCAATCATTATTACTGTCTGCCTTTCATTCTTTGGAACTATCACCCTTGCAGCCGCCTGAACCTCCATTTCAAAAACCAAGGGTGTGAATCCAGAATTTATAAATATATCTCTATACCCCCCCACGAACAATTTAGGGAAGGCAATGAGATTGATATCAAAATATTTTTTCTCAGTATTTTCTTTTATAATATTAAAATCAAAGATTACCTCATCGGCCGATAAGGGAATATGCTCTTCCAGTTGCAATTCCAAGGCGCCCCGGATTTCCCCTTTTCCCATTAGGGGCAATTTTGTTCTTGCCAAAAAGGCTTTTTCTTCGGGCAGAGCGACAATAAGATAATCTGATTTTTCTTCTTTTTTAATGGTCTTTAGGAAATCCGTGAGTTTTTCTTTTTGCTTAATTTCTCCTCCTTCTATAATTCCTTCGGGAAGCAGGTGTTCTCCGAATCTCTTCACAAAAATCGTGCCATGTTTTTTGCAAAGTTCCACATATTTTATTGAGCGGTCAGAAATATCAAAACCTATTGCCGGCATTTGAAGATATTTTGGCGGGGGAAAAAATTTAAGAAAAAAATTACTCATAATTTTATGTCTTTCTTAAAAATTCGGCGGCTTTTTCCGGCTCAATGGTGCTTATCTCAATACCTGCCCCCAATTCAAACCCAGCCCAAACTGATATCCGAGGCAAAATAACCAAGTGCCAATGATAATGATCGTAATTTCCCTTATCACAGGGAGCGGTATGAATATAAAAATTATAAGACGGGTCATCCAAGCCCTTATAAATTTTAAACAAGACCATTCTTAAGGAATCGCTAAAAAAATCTTTTTCCTCTTCAGTTATTTTCTCAAAATAAGGGCTGTGTTCTTTGGGATATATTCTTACTTCAAAGTTGCCCTGGGGAGCAAAGGGGCAAAGCGCGACAAATTTTTCATTTTCATAAATAATCCGCCGGCCATCTTTGCTGTCCCATTCAACCATTGTACAATAAACGCATTTCCCATTCTTTTTAAAAAATTCTGCGGCACCCTGTATGCTACCTTTTAAGTCCGGGTCAATCACGGGAATGGCAATTATTTGGGAGTGAGGATGAACAATGGTCGCTCCGGCTTCCCGACCGTGATTATGGAAAATTGAAACATATTTGATAAAATTTTTCTTCATCAAACCCAAATATCTTGCTTGATAAACATTAATTACATTCCTCATTTCTTCTTGGGAGAATTGGGCCAGTTGTTTTTTGTGGTCAAGGGTGATAATTACCTCCTGAAAACCAATGCCATCCATAATCTTATTCGGACCATCCATGCGTTCATGAAGATTGTCGCTGTAAGAAAAAGCTGGAAAATCATTAGGTATGGAAATAACATTTCCTCGCCTTAAAATTGCTTTCTTTAAAATATCTTCCCGGCAAAAATAACAATCTTTTCTTGACGTTTCTTCCTTGATTCTTTGATACCGGGCAAAAGTTTCCGGCCGATGAGCCCGACCGGCTGCAACTACAACCCAATCGTTGCTAACCAAATCCAATCTTAATTCTGATAATGCTTTTTTATTGGTCATATTTACGGCGCATAAGATTCCAGCGGATCCTTGCCACATCAAATAAAACCTTGAAATAGGCCAGCAAACTTACATGGCTTTTGGGGTCATTAATCCAACGAATGGGAATGATGCCGATTTTGTAGTTTAATTTTCTTGCCAAGGCCAGAGCCTCAACGTCAAAAGCCCAACGGTTTATTTTTGTTTTTGAAAAAATCTTTTCTGCCGCATAATCTCTGAAGGCCTTAAAGCCGTTTTGGGTATCCCAAATGCCCGGCACGGCCATAATCTGAATATACAAATTACCCATATTGCCCATTAATCTTTTATGCCACGGCTGAGGAACATCCTGGCCAGCGCCTTCGGCATCCTTTGGGTCCCGAGTGCTTATAACCATATCGTATCCCTTATCAAATAGCGGCCGCATTTTATCAAAATAAGAAATATCTGTTGCGTTGTCAGCGTCAGTAAAGAGCCGAACTTTTCCCTTGGCCGCCAACATTCCCTCTTTTATAGTGTATCCCTTGCCCCTATTCTTTTTTCTGTCAATTAATTTAAGTTTTGGAGTAACTAAACTGAGATCCCGCACAACATCAGCAGTTTTGTCTTTGGGGCCGTCGCAAACCACTAAAATTTCATAAGAATAAGGCTGGCGCTCAAGAAAAGAAGAAATTTTATTCAAGATCTTAACAATCCTTTCTTCTTCGTTATACGCGGGAACGATGACCGACAGATACGGTTCTAAATTATTCATAATGTTATTATAGCATCTATTTTTGTCTTTCTATATAACTCCTGAGGATAAGGGCGGCGGCAGAGGCGTCAATTTTTTCTATCTTACCCTGCAATCGCTCCGCCTCCTTGGTTGTTAGAATTTCCTGCTGATAAATGACCGGCAAACCAACTTCTTTTTCCAGAAGTTTTTTAAATCTTTCAATGTCCTTCATAATGGGATTGGGCTTGCCTTTATAATCAAGCGACTCGCCCAAAATAATCTTGGCGACATTTTGCTCCTTGCAGATTTTCTTAATCTGTGCGGCACCGAGTGCTGCACAGATCGGGCAATTTTGAATTACAGAATGCGCAAAAGCAAAACTCTCGCTTTCATCCGAAAGCGCAATCCCAATCCTCTTTTCCCCATAATCAATCCCCATCAGACGCATGTTATTATCTCCGCTCCTGTTTTGGTAACCGCCACAGTATGCTCAAAATGGGCGGACAGAGAGCCGTCTTTTGTTTTCCAGGTCCAGTTATCGTTATCTAAAACAATATCCGGACTGCCAGCCGTAATCATCGGCTCTAAGGCCAAAATCATTCCGCTTTTCAAAATTTCTCTCGTTCCCTTTTTCCCAAAATTGGGGATTTCCGGTTCCTCATGCGCCTTATACCCCACGCCATGTCCGACTAAGTTTCTCACAACGTTAAAGCCGTTTCTCTCAACATATTCTTGAATGCTAAAACCAATATCACCGATGCAATTCCCTTCCCTGACAACCCTTACTCCCTCAACCAAAGATTTTTCAGCAACCTCCATAAGTTTTTTCCCCTCTTTATCAATTTTTCCAACCCCAACAGTAATGGTCATATCAGTATAAAGATTTTTATATTTCATTCCCAAATCCAAACCAACAATATCTCCTTCTTTTAAAATTCTGTCTCTGCGAGGAATACCGTGGACAATTTCATCGTTTATGGAAACACACAAAGAAGCGGGAAAAGGAATTTTATCCTGGGAAGTTTTGTAATTTTTGAAGAACGGCTCTCCGCCGTTCTCTCTGATTAATTTCTCCGCCAATTCATCAAGTTCAATGGTGGCAGTGCCCGGCTTCGCTTCTTCGGCAACCTCATCTAAAATAGCGGCCAGCCGTTTGCCTCCTTCATGTAATATCTTTATTTCTTCGGGCGTCTTAATGGTAATCATAAAAACACAATGCTAATTATGCGAACTTGTATGCGAATTATGCGAAACACTAGAATTAAGAATCCTTTTGGGGTTTACATAATAGCGCTTCGTATTTACCAATATTGCCAATTTTTTATTTAAACAATCTAGATACCTTCTTGTTTGATAATAACCATTTTGGGTTATGAATGGTTTGGATTTTATTTCCAAAATTATCTTGTCTTCAATTAAAAAATCAACTTTGTTTCTTCCTTTTTGTTCGCCTTCATATGAAAGTTCTGGGTAAATAATTTTTTTATTATTATTTATCATAATCCTGAAATTTTTTCTTCTTTTGGATTAAAAGCCGGAGAATTTATTAAAACCGCTTCAAATGTTCCTCGAAAATGGTATTTGGTATTTTTAGGAATAAAAACCACTGTTGTTTTTAATAAATATTATCTTCATGATTTGTTCGCATAATTCGCGTAAGTCTTTGCATGATTCGCATTATGATTTTAGTTTTTGCATTATTTCTTTATGCACATTTTCAACACTCTGCTCGCCATTAATTTTTATAACGCCGTGTTTTTTTCTTAAATATTCCAAACCCGGCAATGTTTCCTCTCTATACACTTTAATTCTTATATTAAAAATTTCTTCCTTGTCCAAATCGCGCCCTCTTTTTTTTATTCGCTTTCTCAATTCTTCCTCACTTACATCAATTTCTATTATTTCAATGTTTTCCTTGGCCACTCTTTCCGTTAAAAATTTGTAAAGATTTTTTGCTTCATAAAGAGTGCGGGGGGAGCCGTCAAAAATAATGCCCTTGCAGCCATTACAATCTTTTAATAATTCTTCTGTTTTTTCTTTCACCACCTTGAACATCCATTCGGGGTCAAAAAGAAGCCCTTTGTCGTATCTTTCTTTTTGCCTTAAAGTTTCCGAGTCATTGTGAGTCTTAATATATTCTTTCCCGACATCGCTGGAAATAAGGTGAAAAAAACCGAATTTTTCAGATAATAATTCTATCTGCGTTCCCTTGCCTGACCCCGGCGGCCCAAGAACCATTAAAATGAGGAATTTTTTACTCATACTCGCGCATTACCACTTGGGCTTCAACTTGTTTGATTGTTTCCAAAACTACGGAAACAACAATCAAAAGAGCGGTGCCGCCAAGGGCAAGAGCTGTTATGCCGGTTATTGCCCTCATGCCCAAAGGCAGAACAGCAATCAAGCCGAGAAAAACAGCGCCCACCAAAGTGATCCTGTTTAAAATTTTGGAAATATGCTCGGCGGTCGGCCTTCCCGGCCTGATTCCCGGCACAAAGGCCCCGCTTTTTTGCAGATTGGTGGAAATCGCCTCGGGGTCAAAAGTAACTGCTGTGTAAAAATAAGTGAAAACAAAAACCAAAATAAAGTAAAGCGCTCCATAAACCCACAGATTGGAAACAAAAACAGAAAGGCCCTTGGCAATGCTCTGCACAAAACCGGTATGAATATTGGCCAAAAGATTAACAATCATCTGGGGGAACAAAAGAATGGAAATGGCAAAAATAATGGGGATAACACCCGCCTGATTCACTCTTAACGGAAGATGAGTAGATGCCCCGCCGTACATTCTTGTACCCCTTACCTGTTTGGCATAAGAAATGGGAATGGGCCGTTCGGCTTCGGTAATTATTACCACGCCGGCAATAATAAAAATTGCCGCAATGAAAAACATTATATACATTGGGATTTGGGAGATATCAAAGGTAAAAAGAATATTACGAATGGTATTAGGAATACTCGCCACAATACCGGCAAAAATCAAAAGGGAAACGCCGTTGCCAATCCCTTTTTCAGATATTAACTCGCCAAGCCACATCAAAAGCAAAGAACCAGTGACAACAATGATAATATTTGTCAGCCGGCCGAAAAGATTGAGATTGAGCAGCACATGTTCGCGCTCAAGCAAACTCAAGAGACCGAAACCCTGCAAGGCGGCCAAGGGAATAGTCAAGATTCTGGAATACTGATTAAATTTTTGCCGGCCGGCCTCACCCTCCTCGTGATACATTTCTTTGAGTTTGGGAAAAATCATGGTCAAAAGCTGCATTATAATAGTGGCGGTAATATAGGGAGCAACTCCCAGCATAACAATGGAAAGATTGGAAAGGCCGCCTCCGGAAAAAATATTCAAGAGGCCAAAAAATTGATTGCCGGCCAAAAAGGAATGGAGGCGGATTTGATCTATTCCAGGAATGGGAATGTTGGCGCCGATTCTAAACAGAACAAGAATAAAAAAAACGAAAGAAATTTTTTTCCGTAAATCCGGGTCCTTAAAAATTATTTTTATTCTATTCCACACCATATTTTCCTCCAACTTTTTCTATTTTTTCTTTTGCTTGCTTTGAAATCTGACATTCCGAAACAAGAAGGGGTTTTGTAATCTCCCCGCCGCCCAATAATTTTACCTCAGGGAGCATTCCCTTTATCTTTTTTATTATACCCTTTTCAAAAAGAATCTTGGGAGTGACTTTTTCATTTTCATTAAATTTTTTTTCAAGAACATCTAAATTAAGAATGGCTGGCTTTTTTTTGAGAGAGGCGAAACGATAACCTCTTTTCTTGGGAAGTTTTTTAATAATATCCCGCCATTGGGGCCTCATTTTTCTGCCAGCTCGGGATTTCTGGCCCTTAATTCCCTTCCCGGAATAAGTGCCTCGCTTGCCGCCCCGGCCAATCCGTTTTTTGCTTCTCTTTTTTGTTTTTGGTTTTATTTGATGCAGTTGCATAAATTTATAAATCCGAAATTCGAATATCGAAATTCGAAACAATAATTAAATTCTAAATTATAATGTTTTAAACTTTTTGATTTTATCATTTTGAATTTGTTTCGGATTTCGTGCTTCGGATTTCAATTTCTGCAAAGCAGAAATTGTTGCTCTGGCATTATTAACTTTATTTTTACTTCGGGAAATAATTTTTGCATTAATATTTTTAACACCAGCCAGATCGAGGACTGTCCTCGCGGAACTGCCAGCAATCAACCCCCAACCCTTAGAAGCTGGTTTTAAAATAATCTTGGCCGCAGCAAATTTTGCTTCAGTTTCATGGGGAATGGAAAAATCTTTAGTTAATTGGACCTTAATGACGCCTTTTTTTGCATTCCGAAAGGCCTTCTCTATGGCCGTTGCTGTATCAGCCGCTTTTCCCATGCCAACGCCCACTTCACCCTTCCGATCACCAGCGACAATCGTAACGCGGAAACTAAAACGCCGACCTCCAGCTACCACTCTGGCCACCCGCCTGATGTCTATAATTTTTTGATCAAAATCGCTTTTTGCTTTTCTGTTAAAATGATTCATAATTTTAGAAATTAAGCCCTCCTTCTCTGGCGCCCTCGGCGGATGCCTTTACTCTGCCATGGTATTTATAGCCCCCGCGGTCAAAAACAACTTTTTTAATTTTTTTGGCCTTAGCCAGCTTAGCTAATTCTTCCCCAACCTCTTTGGCAATTTCTGTTTTGGTTCCCCTTTTCTTAATCTTCAAATCACTTGCCGAGGCCAAGGTTTTTTGCGAACTGTCGTCAATTAATTGAAGAAAAATATGTTTATTGGAACGAAATACTGAAAGCCGCGGCCGTTCTGTGGTGCCAGATATCTTTGCTCTTATTCTTTTATGCCTTATTTTGATTTTTGCTTTTTGCATTTTGATTTTATGCTGTTGCCACCGTTTTTTTACCGGCTTTTCTTCTAATAACCTCTTTTTCATATCTTATACCTTTGCCTTTATATGGCTCTGGTTTTTTCAAGGCTCTTATTTCTGCGCTAAATTGGCCGACCTTTTCTTTATCTATCCCGGAAACAGTGATAATATTTTTTTCAACTTGCACCTTAATATCTTTTGGAATTTCTACTTTTATATTATGAGAAAGGCCTAAACTCAAGACTAAATTTGCTCCCTCTAACTGCGCCTTAAAACCTATGCCTTCAATAATAAGCTTTTTCACAAAACCTTTTGTCACACCCTCGAGCATGTTTTGAATATGGGATGAATAAGTTCCCCAAAGGGAAGAGGTTTCTTTAGTCTTTTTTTTAGGCCTTAAAAAAATTTGCCTATCTCTAATATTAATCTCAATATCATTCTTGAATGACCTCTTTGTCTCGCCAAGGGGGCCTTTGATTGTTAAAATATCATCTGTTTTTGAAATTTCAATATTTTCTGGAATTATTATTGGTTTTTTACCTATACGTGACATAATGCTAATCTACAAATTTTATGCGAATGCTACAAATTACGAATATTCGCATGGGCGCGTTCGTAGTGCGCTTTTCGCATGCTACCAAATTTCGCACAATACCTCTCCGCCGACCCTTTCTTTCCTTGCCTCTTTATTGGTTAAAACTCCCTTGGGGGTGGAAAGAATCTGCAAACCAAAACCTTGCCTGATTGGCCGTATTTTATTCAGGGCTAGATAAATCCTTTGGGACGGCCTTGAAACTCTTGCGATGTGACTAACGGCCGGATTACCAAATTCATCATAGGCTAGAATAACCTCTATTATTTTTTTGTTCTTCTTGCCCTTTCGTTCACTCTCTTTTATAAACTTCTCTTTGGATAAAATTTTTGTAATTTCCATTTTTAATTTTGAATAAGGAAAACTCACTGTTTCTTTTTTAACAATGTAAGCGTTTCTTATCCTTGTTAACATATCTGCTATCGCATCCATAATACTAATCTACGAATTTTATGCGAAATGATACAAATTGCGAATATTCGCATGGGCGCGTTCGTAGTGCGCTTTTCGCATGCTACCAACTGGATTTTTTAATTCCCGGAATCATGCCCTCATTGGCAAGTTCCCGAAAACAAATTCTACATAAATCAAAATCTCTCATATACCCCCGTTTTCGACCGCACCGAAAGCACCTCCGGACGATTCGGCTTTTATACTTTGGTTTTTTTAACGCTCTTGCAATTACTGATTTTTTTGCCACAATTAATACCTTATCAGTTTCTGCTGAATTTTGCAATAAAAGTAGTTGGCCCGCTAACGCCGGAAATAACCGGCGGCTGATTGTTGGTAGTTCCGCAACCGTAAAGCGAATTTAATTTCTTTCTTGTGGAACCACCGACATATCCGATGCCGTATTTTAATCCCAAGGGAGTTAAAATTTCATCAGCGTATTTTTGCTGAAAGCCGGAAACTGCTGAAGCGGTAGATTCACCAAAATCTCCATTATCAGCAACGTGTCCAGCAAGCTCATGAGCATTAATACTAAATCCACTTTTTTGCAAAGCAATATGTAATGCATCTACCTCTTTATGTTTTTCATATGTTATTAGTATTTCATAAATCGTTTTTTTTGAAGGAAAATTGTGGATAACTATTTCTTGAAGGGAAAACCTGAAGAGCGAAGGATCTCAAATGCTTCCTCTTTGGTTTTAGCATTTGTTACAATTGTTACCCCCAAACCAAAGGCGGACTTAATATCTTCTTTGCTAACCTCAGGGAAAATAATGTGCTCCCTTAGGCCAATGGTCATGTTCCCCGCCTCGTCAATTAAATCAGGACTAAGCCCTCTGAAATCCCGCATTCGGGGAATGGCAATATTGATAAATTTTTCTAAAAAATCATACATTCTGGCGCCGCGCAAGGTGATGGAATATCCTATGGGCATTCCTTGGCGCAATTTAAAGGTTGCGATGGATTTTTTTGCCTGATTTACCTTTGGCTTTTGTCCGGTTATCAAAGAAAGGGATTTTTCAAGGCCTTTCATTTTTTCTTTGTCGTCTTTTCTTGAGCCAAGGCCTGTGCTGACAACAACCTTAATAATTCTCTTATATTTTTCTTTAAGTGTTTGCATGATTTTTATATCTCCCCGCCGCATTTTTTGCAAGTGCGGATTTTTTTAGCACCAACAGTTTTTTTACTGACCTGTGTTGATTTCCCACAACGTTGGCAGATAAGCATGGCATTGGAAACATTAATAGGCATGGTCATCCGAATTATCTGTCCTTTCTGGCCTTGTCTTTTTGGTCGGGTATGTTTTTTGTGAATATTTATCCCTTCCACAACTATCTTATTCTCTTTTGGAAAAACATGAGTAATTTTCCCCGTCTTTCCGCGGTTTTTGCCAGAAATTATTTTTACTGTATCGCCCTTCTTAATTTTCATATTCGTATATTCGTAATAATTCGTATTTCGTAGTCTATACCACTTCCGATGCTAAAGAAATAATTTTTGCATAACCTTTTTCTTGAATTTCTCTTGGAATTGGTCCAAAAATTCTTCCCCCTCTTGGTTCTTTTTTTGCCTTATCAATAATGACAACCGCATTCTCGTCAAAACGAATATAAGAGCCGTCTTTTCTTCTCATGGCTTGTTTCTGCCTCACCACCAAGGCGTGTAAAACCTCTTTTTTCTTAACTATTTTCCTGGGCTCGGCTGATTTTACGGAACCAACAATAATATCTCCGATACGGGCGTAACGTCTTTTACTCCCACCTAAAACCTTAATAACCTGAATGAGTTTTGCGCCAGTATTATCAGCCACATTTAACATTGTTCTTGCTTGAATCATATTTTCCCAATTACTCTAAAATGTTTATCTTTTGAAATCGGCCGGCATTCTTGGATTATTACCTTACTGCCCTTTTTATATTCATTTTTCTCGTCATGGACTTTATATTTTTTGCTTCTTTTGCTATATTTTTTGTACCTCGGGTGTTTGGCATAACGATTAACAAGCACAACAATGGTTTTATCCATTGTATCTGAAACCACTATTCCTTTTAATTTCTTGTACATAATGCTAACTATGCGAAATCTTTGCGAATTATGCGAAACTATTTTCGTAGCATTCGCATTAAATTTATTTTCGCATTATTATCTTCGTCTTGATTGGTAATTTTGATCCTGCTTTTCTTAATGCCTCGTGGCTTATTTTTTCATTCAATCCGTCAATTTCAAAAATAATTGTTCCTGGCCTCACTCTGGAAACAAAACCAACGGGGTCGCCTTTCCCCTTACCCATCCCCACTTCGGCTGGCTTGGCAGTAATCGGCTTATCGCTAAAAACCCTAATCCAGACCCTTCCGCTCTTTTGCATAAAACGCGCCAGGACCTTTCGAGCTGCCTCAATTTGATTTACTTTTAATTCGCCTGATGCCTCGGCCCTCAGGCCAAAAGAACCAAAACTAAGTTTATTTCCTCTCGTTGCTATTCTTATCTTCTTGGGATTTTCTCTGTCTCTCTGCCACTTTCTAAATTTTACTTTTTTAGGAAACAACATATATTATTTGGTGAATTTTTCTCCTCTGTAAATCCATATCTTTACGCCAATATCGCCATAGGGCAAACGGGCTTTTACTCGGGCAAAATCAACATCGGCTCTTAAGGTCTGCAGGGGTATTCTTCCTTTTCTCAGCCATTCCCGCCGGCTCATTTCTGATCCGCCTAATCTTCCCGCCAGAGCAATTTTTACACCCCTAACTTCTTTGTTGGCCATTGCCTTTTCGGTTATTTGCTTCATCACTCTTTTAAAGGGCATTCTTTTCTCAAGGCTTTCTGCTGCCAATTGAGCCATAATCTTGGCATGGCTCTCTGATGAATGAATTTCTTCAATTGTCAATTTAACCTCTCTTGGAATCTCGGCTTTTATTTTCTGAATCTTTTTAAAAATTTCTTTTTTTAAAATTTCCGAACCTTCACCCTTTCTTCCTATGATCAAGCCGGGCCGGGATGTTTTTACAATAATATGCAAAAGGGATGGGCTTCTTTCTATATCAATATCTCCAACATACATTCCTCCCAGCCTTTTTCCCAGCCATTCTCTTAATAAAACATCTGCTTTTAAAAACTTCCTGTAATTTCGCGAATTAAACCAGCGGGACTTCCAGTTTCGCAGAATATTTAATCTAAATGAATATGGATGAACTACCTTACTCATAAGTTTTGACTTTTGATTTTTGATTTTTGATTTTAAGTTGTTCTGAAAGAACAAGGGTGATATGCGATGTTCTCTTGTGAATCATTGTTGCCCGGCCTCGCGCTCGCGGCATATATCTTTTTAATGTCGGCCCTTCATCAACCTTAATTTTTTTAATATATAAATTTTGCTCGTCTTTTATTTTAAAATTATTTTTTGCATTACTGATGGCGGATTTTAAAAGTTTAGCCATATCTGGGGCGGATCCCTTGCTGGCAAAGGCAAGTTGAATCAAGGCCTCCTTAACCTTTTTCCCGCGAATTAAACCGGCCACCAGCCGAACCTTGCGCGGGGACATTCTGTAATAATTTAATTTTGCTGTGATTTCCATATTACCAGTTATTTATTACTAGTTACTTCTGTCTTCTTCGCTTCTATTTCTCTCTGCATTTTTCCGCCGTGTCTGACGAATTTTCTAGTTAAGCTAAATTCCCCCAGGCGATGGCCGACCATTTCTTCGGTAATTTTTACAGGGATAAAGTCCTTACCGTTATGAACACCTAAGGTGTATCCTATCATTTCCGGAGAGATTTGAGAGTCGCGCGACCAGGTTTTAATAACCGCTTTATCTTCTGGTTTAATCTTGCTAATTTTTTTTAATAATTTTGGATCCACATACGGACCCTTTTTAATACTTCTTGTCATAATTAATTTAACTCGTTACGCGTTACTTCTTTCTTTTTCTCCTATTAACAATAAAAATATCTGAGTATTTCTTCCGTTTGCGCGTCTTCACTCCTCTTATCCCCTTGCCCCAGATATTTTTCGGCCTTGTCATTCCCGCGCCCGACCTTCCTTCACCGCCGCCAAACGGGTGGTCGCACGGACTCATGGCTGAACCGCGCACGGTTGGCCTAATGCCCAACCAGCGCGACCTCCCCGCCTTTCCAATCACTCTCAGTTTATGCTCTTCTTTGGAAATCTGACCAATGCTCGCCCAGGCATTTTCCGGAATTTTTCTGAGCTCTGTGGAGGGAAGTTTTATTAAGGCGAAATCTTGAGCATGGGCGATTAATTCGGCGTAGTTTCCCGCTGACCTCACTAGTTTTGCCCCGGCATTTGGTTTTATTTCTATATTATAAAGAAAAGTACCAACTGGTATTTTTGCCAAAGGAAGACGATTGCCGGTTTTGACCTCTGCTTTTTCCGAGGTAATAATTTTGTCCTTTGAATTTAAGCCAGCCGGCAAGAGAACATACCTTTTCTCGCCGTCAAGATAGGAAACTAAGCCAATAAATCCCGACCGATTGGGGTCGTATTCAATGGATTGGACAATGGCAGGAATATCTTTTTTGTCGTACCTAAAATCAACCCTGCGGTACAGTCTTTTTGCTCCGCCCCCCTTGTGCCGGACAGTAATTCTGCCAAAACTATTTCTGCCCACGTCTCTCTTAAATCCTTTGGTTAATGGTTTATATTTTTTCATGATATTTCAATTTTCTCTCCCTTTTTTAAAAAAACAATTGCCTTTTTAAATCCCGGCTTTGTTCCTTGTCTGCGTCTAATAAATATTTTTTTGGGAGGGATATTTACAATGTTTATTTTTCTTGGCACCACTCCATATGTTTCTTTGACGGCGCGCTTAATCATTATTTTGTTTGCTTTTTCTGCAACCTTAAAAACGTACATCCCTTTTTCGTTCAACTGTGTTGATTTTTCGACAACATGGGGCTTGATAATAACTTTGCGAGCAAAATTAGAAGCCTTTGCTAAGGCTCCTTGTTTTTTTTCTCCCTTTTCTTCTACTGTCTCTACCTCTGTTTTTTCTTTCTGCTTTCTTTCAAATCTTTCCCGTTCCTTCCTCTTTTTAAAAATATCAAATAAAACCATATTACATATACTGGCTATGCTATCAAATAATTAAAGAAGAGTCAATATTCTATTTAAACATCAGTAATTCTGGTTTGAGAAGAAAAATGGCGCCGAGAATGAGCATTAAAAGGCCGGCGACTAAACGCGACCAGCGGGAGTATTTTCCGTTTAACTGCAAAAATCTCATGGAAAATCCGGCTATTAAAAGAACAACAATATCATCCAACATATAGAAAAAATCATAAAGGCCAATATAGGTATAATATTTCCAGGTTGCCAGATGATACATTGTTAGGGTTTTTGTAAAAACAACCGGCAGGCCAAGGGAACAAAGTAATTCAAGCAAATTGACGGAAAAGGCAATGGCGGCTACACCCAAAACCAGCATTGGGATTGTTGGCGATTCTAGTGCCTTTTTTATTTTCTCAAAAAATTTTTTTTGCCGGCCGGGACTGCTTATCTCGCAGATATTTGGCTTAAAAGTGTAGAATTCTTTTAGAGAAAGACAACCAGCGACAATGGCAACCAAACCGACAATGCTTCTTACTGCCTTGATGTAATCCAAAAAAATAAAAGTATTAAGCCAAGCAGACATAAAAAGAAAATAGGAAATATAAGAAGTGATGATAAAAACGCTTCCGGCGAGCCAGACTTTCTTACGCGAGCCAGTGGCAATAATCAAGGTAAGCATAACCAGCAAAGACCACATGGAACAGGGATTAAAACCATCCAAGGCGCCGACCACCGCAGCCAAAACAGGCAAAGATAAAGATTTTACGTCAATTTGAGCGACAGGAGAATTTTTTATAAGCTGGCGTATCTGCTCGCCCATATTCTCCGACGTGTCAAACCCAAGCAGATATTTGTCTCCAATAATGGTTAATGGCACGGCTAGTTGTTTAATTCCTAATTTTTGCGCTGTCTCTAAAAACAATTTCTGATTCTGCTCATTATGCCAAACTTCGTATTCTTTAATTTCCAGATCTGGCATTTCTTTTTTTAATTCATTCAAAAACGCCCTCTCCGCGTGGCAATGCGGACACTCCTCGCCGTAAAAAAGAGTAACGGTCGGTAATTTATCCGAGGAAGCGAAAATTAGAGAGGGAAATAATAAAAACCCAAGCAGTAAACTAACGAGAAAATATTTCTTCATGGGGACTGGTGATGATAAGATATTTATAAGTAAGCAAATCTAAAACATTGAGATTTTTAAGTTCGGAAATATTCATTCCGGGAATGTTACGGAAACTTCGCAAAATTTCTGCATCTTTTTTGGGAAGCGCGAGAATCGCCTTATTTTTTTTCTTTGCAGTCAGTTTTTCAAATCCCTTTATCTTAGAAAGAGTTTTTAAAATTGTATTGGCCTCTTTTGTCTTTGGTTGCGTTAAAACAATTTTATCTAAAAACAAAATCTCATTGTCGCGCAACTTTTGGGAAAGAGCGATTAAAAAGGCTTTTTTCTTCATTTTCTTGTTTATTTTTTTAGAGTAGTTTTTCCCCTTAGTTGGGCCATGGGTAACACCGCCTCCCCGCCAGATGGGTGAACGAATGGAACCATGCCTTGCCCGACCTGTTCCCTTTTGCCTCCAAGGTTTTCTGCCTCCGCCAGCCACCTCGCCTCTTCCTTTCGTGTGGGCAACAGGAACTCTCAGGTTTGCCTGCATGGCAACGGCAACTTGATGCACTAAATCTTCATTCCATGGCAAACCAAAAACCCCTTTTGGCAATTCAAGAGTCCCTGTTTTTTCTGCGCCTTGATTATAAATATCAACTTTCATAAATTTTTAGTAATGTTCCTTTTCTGCCCGGCACGGCGCCGGAAATAAAAAGTTGATTTTTATCTTTATCAATTTTAACTATCCTTAAGTTTTTAACAGTAATTTTATCTCCACCCATCCTGCCTGCCATTCTGGTGCCCTTAAAAACTCTCTGGGGTCCGGTTGCCCCTATTGAACCCGGCTCTCTTTCCGAATGCTTTTGGCCATGGGTCCTTGGACCGCCGTGAAAACCGTGGCGCTTAACCACACCCTGGAACCCCTTTCCTTTTGAAATTCCGGTGACAACAACCTTATCTCCCTCCTGAAAAATAGAAATGTCTGTTCCGGCTTTAACCAAAGTAACCGGAACAACATTTCCGTTTTCCTCAAAAACTTGAGTCATTTGCTGCTTGGTTGCGAGAATTTTCTTCATATTAATTAATCCGCGTTACCCGTTACGCGTTCCCCGTTACGCGTTACGCGTTACGCGTTTTTCATGACATCTTTACTTCAATATCAACCCCGGCTGGCAAATTCAGATTAGTCAGAGCGTCAATGATTTTTGGAGTTGGATTAAGAATATCAATAAATCTTTTATGAACTCTCATTTCAAACTGCTCCCGGGAATTTTTATCAATAAAAGAAGACCGATTTACTGTATACTTTCTAATTTCAGTTGGCAGAGGAACTGGACCGGCAATTTCCGCTCCGTATCTTTTGGCAGTATCAATAATCTGCTTTATGCTCGCATCCAAAATTTTGTGCTCATAGGCACGAATGCGAATGCGAATCCTCTGCTGAGCTTCGCTATTAAGTTTCTTTTTAACAATTGCCATCTAATTACTCATTACGCGTTACTGGTTTACGGATTACGCAATTATCTTTGTCACCGCGCCGGCGCCAACGGTCTTACCCCCCTCTCTAATGGCAAATCTTTGTTTTTCCTCAAGGGCTACCGGTGACACTAATTTAACTTTAAGGGTGATAGTATCGCCAGGCATAACCATTTCTGTCCCTTCGGACAGGGTGATTTCTCCGGTCACATCAGTTGTTCTTATATAGAACTGGGGCTTGTAGCCGGCGAAAAATGGCGTGTGGCGACCGCCTTCCTCTTTTGTCAGAATATAAACCTCGGCCTCAAATTCTGAATGAGGAGTAATTGAACCAGGCTTTGCCAAGACCTGGCCTCGGCTTACTTCTTCTTTTTTTAATCCCCGCAAAAGAATCCCGGCATTATCTCCAGCCAATCCTTCATCAAGAGACTTATTAAACATTTCAATACCAGTAATGATGGTCTTTTTTGTGTCTGCCAAACCGACGATTTCCATCTCTTCGTTAATTTTAACCCTGCCTCTTTCAATTCTTCCAGTGACAACCGTGCCCCGGCCTTCAATGGAGAATATGTCTTCAATGGGCATTAAGAAAGGCTGGTCAATGGCGCGAACCGGCTCTTTAATATATTCATCAAGGGTATTGACAAGTTCCATAATCGGCTTTGCCCATTCATCATCAACTGATTTTGCGCCAAGGGCCTTAAGGGCCGAGCCCTTAATAATGGGAGTGGCCTCTCCCGGAAATTCATATTTATTAAGAAGCTCTCTCACCTCTGCTTCAACTAGATCAATTAATTCCTTATCCTCAACCATATCAACTTTGTTTAAAAAAACAACAACAGAAGGAACGCCGACCTGGCGGGCAAGAAGGATGTGTTCTCTGGTTTGGGGCATAACGCCGTCAGTGGCTGCCACCACCAAAATTGCGCCGTCCATCTGCGCGGCGCCGGTAATCATGTTTTTGATGTAATCAGTGTGACCCGGAGCATCAATGTGGGCATAGTGTCTTTTTGCTGTTTCATATTCTGAATGGTGCAAGGCGATAGTGATTCCTCTTGCTTTTTCTTCCGGAGCGTTGTCAATCTGATCAACTCCTTCCAGTTTTACTTTATTGCCGGCCAAATTAAGCACGTGCAAAATAGCGGCTGTTAAAGTGGTTTTCCCATGATCAACGTGGCCGATGGTGCCGACATTGATATGGGGTTTTATTCTTTCAAATTTTTCTGCCATATACTTTAATTTTAAATTTTTAATTTTAAATTTTAACTTATAATTGTTTCGACTCTCTTACAATGTAAAAAGCGTAGAAATTACGCAATATCACTATGTTAATAAAATGAGGAAGAGTTGTCAAATGGGTAAATCTTCTAAGTCCTCATCCAGTTCCAGGTCATCTTCAAGAACTTCCTCGGAAAACAATTCTTTTGCTTCGGGTTCTTGTTCAAAATTTTCTTCCATATTATTACTTCCTGCCCTCAATTATATCTTGGGTGATATTATTTGGCACTACGGCGTAATGGTTAAATTCCATACTATAATTTCCCCGGCCCTCTGTCATTGAACGCAAGGCGGTCACATAGCCGAACATTTCCGCCAGGGGAACTTTTGCGTCAATCACTCTTAATCCCATACGTTCGCCAATATCTTCAATCTGGCCCCGCCTGGAATTAAGATTGCCGGTAACATCTCCTAAAAATTTTTCCGGTACCAATACTTCAACCTTCATGATCGGCTCCAGAATAACCGGCTTGGCGCGTTTTACGGCATCTTGAAGGGCCATAGAACCGGCGATCTTAAAGGCCGCCTCTGAAGAATCAACCTCGTGATAAGAACCGTCATAAAGCTCAACTGACATATCAACCAAAGGATAGCCGGCGATAACGCCTTTTTCCATCGCCTCCCTAACTCCCTTTTGGACAGCGGGAATAAATTCCTGAGGAATGATTCCTCCCTTAATAGAATTAATAAATTCAAATCCTTCCCCTCTTTCTTTCGGCTCAACCCTGATTTTAACATGACCGTACTGGCCCCGGCCCCCTGATTGGCGAATATACTTTCCCTCTGCTTCGGATTCAGCGGCAATCGTTTCTTTGTAAGCAACCTGGGGCTTGCCAATATTTGCCTCAACTTTAAATTCCCGCTTCATTCTGTCAACAAGAATTTCCAAATGAAGCTCGCCCATGCCGGAAATGATTGTTTCCATGGTCTCCGCATCTGACTTTATTTTAAAAGTGGGGTCTTCCTCGGAAAGCCGGTGCAGGGCAATCCCCATTCTTTCTTGATCCTGTTTTGTTTTCGGTTCAATACGCATAAAGACAACGGGTTCGGGGAATTCAATCTTCTCTAAAATAACCGGCCTTTCAACACTGCTCAAGGTGTCGCCGGTATGGGTATCTTTTATTCCGATGATTGCCGCAATCTCTCCGCTATAAACTTTTTTCACCTCTTCTCGGGCATTGGCATGCATTCTTAAAATTCTTCCCACTCTTTCCTTGTTTCCCGTGGTATTGTTCAAAATATAAGAACCGGCATCCAGAGTTCCTGAATAAACGCGGAAATAAGTGAGCTGGCCCACAAAAGGATCGGTCTGAAGTTTGAAAACAAGAGCGGCAAAGGGAGCCGCGTCATCCGCAATTATTGAAATTTCTCTCTCTGTTTTTGGATCGTGGCCAATAACTGCCGGGAGGTCAAGGGGGCTTGGCAAATAATCAATGACAGCATCAAGGATAAATTGAACGCCTTTGTTTTTTAAAGAAGAGCCGCAGAAGACTGGAACCAATTCATAATTGATTACTGCCTTTCTTAGTGTCTTTTTTAAATCATCAATGCCGATTTCTTCCCCTTCAAGATATTGCTCCATTAAGATCGCGTCTTTTTCTACAATTTTTTCCACAAGTTCTTGATGAAGTTTTTTTGTTTCTTTCTTGAGATTCTCGGGAATTTCTCTTTCTTTTATTTGTTCGCCGAACTTTCCCTCAAAAGCAAAGGCCTTGAGGCTGAATAAATCAATCATTCCTTCATGCTTCTCTTCTAAACCAAGGGGAATTTGCATTTTAACGGCGTTTGGGGTAAGCCGTTCCAAAATTGATTGGAAGCTTTTTTCAAAACTGGCGCCAAGCCGGTCTAATTTATTAATAAAACAGAGCCGGGGAACTTTGTATTTGTCGGCCTGGCGCCAGACAGTTTCTGATTGGGGTTCAACGCCAGCCACGCCGTCAAAAATAACAATGGCCCCGTCAAGCACCCGCAAAGACCGCTCCACCTCGGCGGTGAAATCAACGTGCCCGGGGGTATCAATGATATTTATGCGATGTTCAAAATTTTTATCATTATTTCTGTAGGTGGGCATCCAAAAACAGGTTGTGGCGGCAGAGGTAATGGTAATCCCCCTTTCTCTTTCCTGTTCCATCCAGTCCATCACAGTTGTGCCTTCATGAACTTCGCCGATTTTATGGGAAACGCCGGTATAAAAAAGAACTCTCTCAGTAAAGGTTGTTTTCCCGGCGTCTATGTGAGCGATAATTCCAATATCGCGCGTTTTTTCTAAGGGGTAATCTCTCATAACCAATGCTAAATTTGCGAAAAATTTTGCGAATTATGCGAAACTGTTTTGCGGAATTCGCATAGATTTCGCATTGTTCGCATTATGCCTCACCAGGCGAAGTGGGCAAAGGCCTTGTTTGCCTCTGCCATCTTATGGGCGTTTTCTCTTTTCTTTACAGCCAAACCCTCGTTTTTTGAAGCAGCAATAATTTCATCTGTCAATCTGTGAACCATAGTGGTTCCCTTTTTTGCCCTGGCTGCTTCCAAAATCCATCGGCAGGATAAAGCCAATCTTCTTTCCGGACGAACTTCTCTGGGAACTTGATAATTTGCTCCGCCGATCCTTCGGGAGCGCACTTCTAAAAGAGGGGAGGTATTTTTGATGGCTTTTTCAAAAATTTCCAAAGGATTTTCCGCCCTTGCCTTCTTTTTAATTTCTTCCAAGGTTGCATACATTATTTTTCTGGCAACCGCCCTTTCTCCTTTTTTCATAAGGTAATTAGTAAATTTCTCAACTAATGTTGAGTTATAAAGAAAATCCGGCCTTATTTCTTTTTTATTTTTTATTTTTCTTCTCATGACTTTGGCTTTTTCTTCGCCCCGTATTTGCTTCTCTGCTGTTTACGGCCCTCCACTCCCCCCGCATCAAGAATGCCTCGGACAATGTGGTATCTCACTCCCGGAAGATCTTTTACTCTTCCGCCTCTTACCAAAACAACAGCGTGCTCTTGAAGATTGTGGCCTATGCCGGGAATATAGGCGGTAATTTCCATGCCATTAGTAAGGCGCACCCGGGCCACTTTTCTTAAGGCGGAGTTTGGTTTTTTAGGCGTAACGGTTTTCACCTGAAGACATACTCCGCGCTTAAAAGGGGAAGAATAAGGAATGGGACGATTTTTTAAAACATTAAAACCACACTGGAGTGCCACCGCTTTTGCTTTATATTTTATCTTCTTTCTTGATTTTTTAACCAATTGATTAATCGTCGGCATAACAAAATAAAGAGTAGCAGAAATAAAAAAGAGGATCAAGCACCCTCTTTATTAAATTATTCCTTATTAAATTATTCTTTTTTTCTCAGTGACTCTTCGTTTTCTACAAACTCATGTACTGCATCTTTTAGAAGGAAACAGAGTGTTAAGTTTTCTACATAAAATTTTCCAATTTTGTTAAAATTCCAAGTCACATGAGTTTTTAAAAAACACGGGTATCTGCAATTTTTGTGTAAATCCAGAAAAGAACCGTTTTTTTGGCAAGGTAATCCTTCAATTTTTACCCTTTGAAGAAGATTAATAATTAAATCTATATCCTTAATTTCTAACATTTCTCCTCCTTTCTTCTCCTTTAAAGCCCTATTCCAGTTATTAGTTTAAACAATCCGGAAACGGTTGGCAAGAGGAGTTGGAAGAAAAAGAAAAGGAAGATTAGTAAAATGATAAAGCCGAATTGCTCCAGAAAAGTTTCTATATTTCGCCAATCATAAGGGAAAACACTGAAAAGAATTTTTGAGCCGTCGAGCGGCGGTATTGGAACAAGATTAAATATTCCAAGAATTAAGTTAATAAAAACAAGGAGAGTGGCTATTTGGAAAAAAGATGCCGGCAAAAAAGCAAAAGTTGAACCATAGCGAATGAACAAGCCAAAAACAACGGCCACTAAAAAATTTGACAAAGGCCCGGCCGCACCCACCAATGCCGGCCCCCATTTTTGATTTCTTAAATTATAAGGATTATAAGGGACGGGCTTGGCCCAACCAAAAATAAACCCGCCGAGCAAATAAGTAATAGCGGGGATAATAAAAGACCCAAAGAGGTCAAGATGCCTGAAGGGATTTAAACTCATCCGGCCGGCATCTTTTGCCGTTGAGTCCCCAAGGGCATAAGCGGTATAACCATGAGATACTTCATGAATTACTACTGACATTATCAAAACGGCGATGGCAAAAATAAAATTAATTTCTTGCATAAAAGTTCTTTATATTATATATTAAATCTTATCATGACGAAACAATGTCCGCTCTGCGGGAAGGGAACAATTATGGCTGCCAGGAGAAATCTTCTCCGCGGGAAATATAATCCAACCAAAAAAACAAGGAGATATCCCAATCTGCAATGGGCGACTCTTCCCGCTGGCGGCCGCATTAAAATTTGCACCTCTTGCTTAAAAAAGGGAAGGCATCTTGAATAACTGAAAGGAAGCGTGGCAGAGTGGACGAATGCGCCGCACTTGAAATGCGGTAAGCCAGCAATGGCTTCAGAGGTTCGAATCCTCTCGCTTCCGCCAGTACCGGAAACCGAGTTTCCGACAGTTGGATTTAAAAATTATTTATTGTAGAATAAAACATATGAAAAAGGGTTTTACATTAATAGAGCTTTTGGTGGTTGTGGCAATCATCGGGCTCCTTGTCGCCATTATCTTAGTTAGCATCGGCAATATCAAAGCAAAAAATCGCGATGCCAGAAGAGTAGCTGATATGAAACAAATATCCAATGCCTTGAATCTTTATAACAACGCTCATAATCTTTATCCTCCTGTGGGCGATATTAATGACATGACTACTGCCCTTATAAACGACGGCTCAATATCCGGCGTTCCCAAAGACCCCTTAAATTCCGGTTCTTATGTTTATACTTATAATTCTAATGGCATTAACTACACGCTTGGTTTTTGTCTGGAAACAAATACTATCCAGGGATATTCTCAAGGATGTCATACAATCGCTCCCTAAATGAAAAAGCCATTGGATAAAATTGAATGGCAGGCGCCTGAATACGAATTTCACCAAAAAAGCCCTGACTGGTTTTGGGCCCTTGGCATTATAACCATTGCCTTATTTTTTTCAGCCATCTTTTTACGCAGTTTTTTATTCGGAATTTTGACCCTCTTGGCTGGATTCTCTCTCGCCTTATATGGGGCGAGAAGACCGAGCATTGTTTCCTTTGACCTTGGGCCAAGGGGAATGCAAGTCGGCAAGAGAATATATAATTATGAGGACTTAAAATCCTTTTGGATAAATTACAATCCTCCTTATAAAAAAGAGCTGCTTATTGAATCAAAAAAAACTTTTATGCCCCATATTGTTATAATGCTGGGAGACACTGACCCGGAAAAAATCCGCAACTATCTTCTGCGGTTTTTAAAAGAAGAAAAAATAGAAGAATCGCTAATGATGACCATCGCGAGGTTATTAAAAATTTAAAATTAGAAATTAGAAATTAGAAATTTCCTGCCTGCCCTCATCGTTCAGTGGATAGGACACGAGCTTGCGGAGCTTGAAATAGAGGTTCGACTCCTCTTGAGGGCACCAAGATTAAACTTTCCGATTTTTGCCCGACTGATTCAGCCGCGCGAAGCGCGCCAAACTGAACGCTCGGGCGGGCCCCATAGCAAAGCCTTCAGCTTGCTACGGGGCAAGCAAAAAGCAAGAA
>Ga0210057_1002290_pt1 | contig 27645 bp, 30 predicted proteins | sample CryGeyCG2114_010_2_FD_183968 | JGI IMG/M metagenome (GOLD analysis project Ga0210057, IMG submission 183968) | Groundwater microbial communities from aquifer - Crystal Geyser CG10_big_fil_rev_8/21/14_0.10 (SPAdes) (version 2) | ecosystem: Environmental > Aquatic > Deep subsurface > Groundwater ...
AGTAATAGCTGGCTAAACTTTTATAGTCCTCAATGGATTTTAGAATTTCTAATTCTTTGGTAAAGTCTTTTTGTCTTTCAAAATGCTTTACAGCCCAAATTTTCATGAGAGCAGATGTTGAGTGATTATTTTTAATAAAAATAGATTCAGCGGACTTGTAATCACGTTTCGCCCAGAAATCCACTAGTTGTGTGAACTGACAGCCAACTGACGTTGATGACAACTCACACACTTTATCTAAATAACGATCAGAAAGATCAGCATCATCTGCCATAACAAATGACTTAGCTAAGTATGCTAAATCCATGTTTTGACGTTCTCTAAAAGCTCGAAATGCTTCTTCACGCAAACATGACTTATCAATTTTTTGAGCTGAAAACAGAGTCAGGGCCCAGTCCATTCGTTGAACACCTCTATCTTGAACAGCCTCTTCTTTCCAGCTTTCTTCCACTTCTTCGCAACTGGTACTCAAGCTATTTTCTAGTTCAAACTTCCAATCACTGGCCATTTTTTGAACTTCTGACATTTGATAGATATTATATGCAAAAAATAAGGATGTACTTACAACAAGAAGAACAGAGGTTATTTGCCCTAAACTCACCCACTGCGGGGATGGCTCATTCACCCCTAGAGCCTTTGGACCCAGGACTTGTGTTTTGCATAATCTATCGTAAAACGGTTGACGATTCTTTTCAAACCATAATGACAAAAATGGTAGTCCCAAAAAGCCACAACTTAATAACCAATAAAATGATCGTAGTGCCGCTTGATAAAAAGAGGGTCCCCGTTGACTCTCACTATCTAACACTTGAATCTTCATTAATCTCTGACCTAGTGTTGATTTACCAAGCCAATAGCAAAGTGTAAAATAGAGCCAAAACAACAACAGGTAACTCAAGAACAAGCTGAGTGCTATGGAGCTTGCCTTCCAAAGTTCTCCACTAATACGAGATTCAAAGAGCGCTCTACGTGAAGAAAAAAAGAGTACTTCGCCTATTAAAAAAATAAAAGTAATATCAATCACATGACTGGCAAATCGTCTCGAAGGCTTGGGGGTTAGCCAGATATTTTTGTTTGTCGTATCACCTGCTTCATGAGCTCTTATAACCATCCTATTTTTTCGGAATAAATACTCGCTAACAAGAGCTGACTTTTAGGATTACTGACCAAGGTCTATGTTATAAATCTTGCATTTGAACTTCAAAGATGCGTGAGTATGCATCCTGTACAAAAATAGCATATCCAACTAATTTTTGATCTCTAAAAAGCTTATATTTTTTTGCTAGAGAAGTATCAGAAATAGAAATATCCCTCTCATATTCAAATTGATCATAACTGATATGAAATAAATCTTTATATCGTTCAAGAAACGGACTTAAATCTTTTAAGTAAATTGGACGGTCTTTACCGTCAACGCCCTCAATAAAACTAATATCTTTGATTTTTCCATTTTCTAGCTGAAAAGCATACTTCTCTTCAAAAAGACCTCGTATTTCTTCAAAGCCCATTGAAAAATTACCTATACTTGCAAATTTTCTCTTAGAATTTTTAAATCTTTTGGCTAACTCCTGTTGCCAGTGGGCTTGCATTTCCGGCTCAGCCCACTCCACAGCACTCGCAATACTTCGTTGCTGCTGTGATGATGTGTTTTCTGCTCGACTTAGTAAGTATTGATTTAAAACAGTCACTACTAAAATCACACTGGTCAGCGATGCCGCCAACATGATTTTTCTCTGCTCGAGATCTAGGCGAAGCTGTGCTTTGTTCTTATCCCCATTGTTCTTCATATACCACCCCATTATCTTATCTACAGAGATGTATTGCTAGAGCTATTCCAACTCAGCTCAAATTGAGACACCTATGGCTTCTGAACATCGACTAGAGTCTAGACATCTGATGATGGGAAATTCGACAGTAGAACCTTAGCCATGATTTACCTGTGAGGCCATACGATGGCTAGGTGCACATTCATTTTTATTAAAGACTAAGCTGCTTGTGACCCTGAGTTCCCATTATTATTGCCTCGATTACGGGCCATAGTTGGATCAATATTGTATTGCTTAATTTTTCTATAGATAGTGGCACGGCCAATACCTAATGCTTTAGCAGCTTCTGTCAAATTACCTTTGTATTGAGCAATAGCATTCACAATAGCATCGCTCTCTACCTGGTTCATTGTAGAAATGCCTCTAGAATTATTATTAGTAGTAACACCTGGCAGTTGTGATCCAGGAAATGAAAGTAATTTTCCAGAGTTTGCGGACACAGGCTCAGTCATCACCTGTGATCTAAAAGCAGGGTTTTGTAAACCCTCACTCCATTGTTGCGAGGAGTATGTGCTCATGGTTACATTATTCTGCACTCCCCAAGCTCTTGCCTTTGAAACAACATCTGAATCATCGCTAACTACGATGAACAATGAACGTGCCATTTGTACCTCCGAAGGTGGTGGAATCCTTAACAGTTGCCGGCTTTTGCAGGGCCCAACACAACTGTCTCACAGATTGTATCGGTGAATCATTGTGAGAACCTTTAGTCTTTTTTTACAAAAAAATAGGGCATTTTTATCCCTAACCCATTTCGTTTTGATTCAATTTTCTTGATCAATACTAGAGTCCAGTTTTTAATAGAGACTTATGAAAAAACATCTAATAATACCCCTAGCCCTATTGATGGGGATCTCAACAACTTCCCATGCTCACCTGTATTATGATCACATAAAACCCACGATAAAAGACGGTTTTGATACTAAGGGCTGGATCATCATTGGCAGTGGTTTAGCAACTACGGCACTGGCGCAAACCCAAGACTATAGTATTCGTGCGGAATACAAAGACAATAACCGCATGTCATCCCAAGGTTCTAAATTTGGAGATTTCTTAGGGACGGGTATTCCAGGGGCAGCCATTGCTCTGACTCAGCTTTACTTTGATCCTGCTAATGGTGCTGCTCATACTGAAGCTTTAATTGATACAGCTCTTGTTACCTATGCACTCAAATATACAAACCAACGCAATCGTCCAGGTAGTGAGAATCGCCTATCTATGCCTTCAGGCCACACCTCTACTACTTTTGCCACGGCCACAGCCCTTACTTATGCTTACGGCTGGACAGCCGCCATTCCCAGTTACGCACTTGCTACGTGGACAGCTGCCTCCCGCTGGAGTGATGATGCCCATTGGTTTAGCGATACTTTAGCAGGGGCCTTTGTAGGACTGTTTTGGGCCCGAGCCACTCACTTTCATCACTCTAAAAACTACGGGCAAACTCTCCCCTTCTTTACCGACGGCGGAGGAGGACTTGTATGGGTTATGCGCTACTAGTCCGAACTCCTCATCTTAGGTGGAATTTATTTTCTAATTTTTAAATTATCGACGGCCTGACTTGATTTTAATTTGCATTTTAGAGATCAGCTCAACAGCCATTTTTTCTTGGACTTCACACATCTTCAACTCATCCTGACGATAGGATTTTTGGCTGGGGGTTAAAGTGTCCATCTCCAACTCCATCTCGTAGTCCATTTTACTGGCGCGAATGCTTTCCAACTCTTTTGTCTGTTGCTTGAAGAGTTGACTCACACGACTCAATGGAGCCACTTCAAGCCACTCATGCTTTCCACGATACCAAGAAAGCATACGTAAAAAGCGGGCTTTATTTTTAGCAAGGGTGAATTGAGGGTAATTGGATTCAGAGAGGGCCGAAATATCAAACTTTTTTGACTCTTTGATTATCACATTTGTACCTGTAGTAGTTTCCAACACTAGAAATCCTCCATATCCAATATTTAGCTTCATAGGACTTCTACCACAAGTTGTAGTATTCTTAAATAAGTTTTATGCAAAGCCCCAGAGCGCCCTTTCCCTTAGTCAGCTTTTCAGGGAGTGCCCAGTCTTTATACATGGGCCTATAAAGCCCCTCCACAACGCCCAGCAGACTTATAGCCCTCCACTTGAACTTGCCAGAGATGCTCATTAAAACTATCTCTCAAAGAGCGCTCAACCTCACCGACAGGCATACCAACTCTAATGTTTTTCAAAGCCGATTGAACAAAATGATCGGCCTGAAAATTTTTTAAGTCTTCGCCTCTCTCATTAGCCTGCTTTACAAGCTCCATTGTGAATCTTAATGCCGCCTCACTAAGCTCTTCTTTAGTGAGGTGACCAACATAAACAACTTGTTGAAGACTCTCTAAGAAAAGGCTAGGCATATTCATATCTGCCAGGATGCTTTTAAGGTTGGCATTTTTCAGATTTCTATAAGGATTAAGGCTCTCACCACGCGCACTTTCTGGGCCGTTGTAGCCTATCGCACCTCCACGCAGACGAGGACTTTCTTGGAGGCTGGCCACAAAGAAAAAGGTCGCGAGCTTTGTGTTTAACTCCCGCACTGTAGATACATTTTTAGCAGCATCTTTAGCCATCAAAAGAAGGCGCCCACTTTTGATCATCTGACCAAGACTGGCCAAAGTTTCTGGGGCTGAGGCCTCTACTCCTTCAAAAATAAAAGATGTTAAGGCACTTTCTACAAGACCCTTCACTATTTGCACTTGAATGGATTCTAAACTGCTTACAGCCAGGTTAATTTTCACCACATTGCGCTTCATGGCTCGACTAGCAGCCTCTACAAGAGCTGTTTTTCCCTGACCCTTGGGGCCCAATAATAGCAAACTTGAATCTACGCTTTGTCCGCCACTCATAAGTGAATTTCTAAGCACTTGAATCACCGATGTCTTCGCCTCCTTTTGTCCAATCACTAACTCATCCACCTTTTGTTGGGCTTGAAATACGAGTCCCACCCTTTCTTGTCTGTTTAAAAGGGCCGGATCTAAGTTGTAGTGAAGAACAGCCACAGATTCGATTTCTCCACGGGTAATGGGACCTTCGAATTCATGGTACCTTTTGTAAGCAATGACTTTATCTATTAGGTCAGTGGTTTTACTAGGTTGGCTTGTCTCCACACTGAATCGCTCACTCATCTCAATAAAAGTTTTTAAGATCTCCTCACTAGGCACCTCGTAATTGAAGCGCTGAAACCAACCAGAAAGAACCTTCAAAAGCTCTTGGCCAGTGGGGGATTCTTTTTTTACCTTTGTGAAGCGTCGATCTAAAGCCACATCGGCGCCATAAGCACCGGTATATTCAGCTGGGGTGGTCATTCCTACCATCTTCACTGTTCCGTTGGCTAAATAGGGCTTTAGAAGCTCCATGGGGTCCTGGCTACTACCATCTCGAGTGCTACCAATACCTTTCAGTATATGCATTTCATCCACCACCCAAACTATCTTATATTTTTGGCTCAATTGGATCATTTCCCCAATTTTTTCTTCAAATTGTCCTCGCAAACTAGTACCGCCCACAAGGCTTGCTATATCGATGAGTAGAAATCGATATTTTCGGAGCTCTTCAGGCCCCTTTCCAAAAGCCAACTCGTTGACATAGGTTTCTATGTCCGTAGACTTTCCTGTTCCCGCATTTCCTAAAAAGGCACTGCTGGATCGCTCGTGGCTTAATAGAGCCATGGACACTTTTTCAAAGATTAGAGGATCTAAGGAAAGTTTTGAGGGACCTTTTTTTAGTGCCTCTGATGTTAAATCCATCACCGAGCCTTTTAATTTTTCCATATCACTTTCGGCAATCTGTGGCCTGTTGTCAGAAACAACGTGGCTGGTGAGGGAAAAGTTTTTTACTCTTTCAGAACCTAAAGTCACTTGTAGATCTGATTCATTACCTGCAAAGTAGACATTACCCTTTTGTAAATAAATACTCCCCCATTTTTCAACGGCTAAATTTTGATTTAACAAAAGAGCCGTATAGGCGTCCGATTTACCACTTTTTGTTTTCACTTGGATCAAGTAGATGGAGTCATTAGGTTTTTGCGAAATATCTTCGGCAGAGATAGAGAGAGCCGCTCGCTTACTCACACCAAGTTTAGCAAAGGGGGCAACTTCCACATATTCGCCCTTCTGGTTAAAGATATAGAGTTGCCCTGGTCTATTACGAGCTGTTACAAAAACTAATTCGACAGATCCTCCTTCAGACTTATAGGGCACCACTTGCTCCACCTCTAAGCCGTAGTTATTGGGTACCTTTGAACCGGGCTTTAACACTTTTATACGTTTGACTTCATTATCAAGAGCCAATTTTTCTGTTTCAATATTGATAAGAGCTCCGCCCTGTCCCATAAGAATGGCCTCATCTTGAGCCCAAAGTTTCGAACCTAAAGTGAGGGTCAGCAGAAAAATAGTCATCAAGCGCATCAATCTTTGTTTCATGGGGCACTCCTTATCTAGAAGCTAAGAGAGCAAGACCCGTTCCCTCCCTAATAAATTTAAAACTCTACGCAAGACAGTTAACTGTCTAAGGTGACAATTTTTGCTTCTTGAAGGACATTTTTTCAAAACTAATATTAGGGGACTGTTTTCAAAGCGTAAAACAGTATATTGAGCCTATAAGAGGACTGTAAGTATTTTGGGCCTTAAATTGGATCTGGAATTTTTTTGATAGTAGGAGGTAAGATCGTGAAATCACTGAGCTTGATTATAGCACTTCTTTTGATCAGTCACACTGGGTTTGCCAAGTGCTTTTATTTTGTTGACGGAGGAAATGACCCTAAAGGCATTGGCAATATTGGTTTTAGTGAAGGAGCTAAGGAATTTTGTGTTGAAGAGAACTCCAATAATCCTTTTAAAAGCCAACTGGTTTTTCTTTCTTATGACAGGCAAGAGTTATTAAAAAGTAATGGCTACATTGGCCGTAGTAGTTGTGGTCCAAAAAGAATTTGTCTGATTTTCAATGCACTCTCAGGAGAACAGGCGGGAGTGGCACTCACACAAAGACAGTCGAACAGTATTGAAGTACATATTAATGCAAAACTATCCAATCTTAACGTGTATTTAGGCACATTTACCGACAAGCAAAATGACCTTACTTATTTGATTATGGGAAAAGACTAAGGACTTAAAAAAACCTTAAATTTTAAGAAAAAAAAAGGGAGCTTTACAGCTCCCCTTTTATTTAAGACTAAAGCTAAACTTAGCTTAAGTGCTTAGAAACATGCTTTGTCATTTCAAACATGTTTACAGAACCCTTACCGCTAAATACAGGCTTTAACTTTGCATCAGCATGGATTTGTCTGCGGTTCTTAGCATCCTGAAGGTTGTTCTTGCGGATATAAGCCCACAATTTTTTAACAACTTCTGTGCGTGGAAGTGGCTTTGCTCCAACGATAGCTGCAAGAGCTGCGCTTGGAGTTAAAGGTCTCATGAAAGCAGCACTTGGCTTACGCTTAGACTTAGCTTTCTTAGCAACTTTCTTAGTTGCTTTTTTAGCAGTCACCTTTTTAGTAGCTTTTTTAGCCGTCGCCTTTTTAGTGGCTTTCTTAGTGGCCTTTTTCTTCTTTGTTGCCATTCTTAATTCCCCCTTTTTTGGTATGTTGGAATGGTTCGGTTCATCACTTACAGATGATATGATATCTATTTCGAAGGTCTTGTCCAAAAAAATTTTAGTGTTTTTAAAAGATTTTTTTGATTTTCCATAGGGAAAAAGGGCCTTTCTTGCCTAGACTCCTCTAGAATCAAGCCTTTCAGAGCATTTTCCGATAGAGAAATATGACTCTAAAAAAGGACTTTTCACAAATTCTCAGAGAGAAAATAGGGGTTTTTCCCTCGGCAAAAGAGTCTTTTCCCCTTGTTTACGGAGTAGAACTCCCCCATTTCCTTATGGAAACACTATTATTTAGCTTCGAAAAACCCTCTTTAGAAGGTCCATCTTCCCCTAGAAAAAGCTATCAAGAGGCTCATCAAGCAAGCCAAAAAGCTCGGGAGAAACATCGACAAAAACAAGAAGAGGCACGCCGACAAAGTGAACAACAGACATGGAAAATACTGCCGCAGGCAATAAAGGCCATCATTATTGAGCTCAATGACATTGCTCAAAATACAACATTAGACCTGAGGCTAATCCACCCTTTTACGAAGCGAGAACTCAAGCACTTTCGACGGCAACTGCTTTTCTTTCACCATCCAGATCGCCACCCCTTTAGCTCCAATGAAACCAAACTTAGGCAAAAGGAACTCACTCAGAAAGTTATGGAATTAACATGGGAGCTGGATCATTTTAACCAATAGAAGTTACTTATGAGTGCTATGGCCAACGGATTCAAAGTTTTGCTGGTCCTTAGATAAAGTGGACCATTCATTGGGAGTTAATAGACGAGCCGATAAAGCATGAAGCCCTCTTTGAAGCTCTTCTTTCAATAGCTCGTGAAGATTTCTCTGTCTTTCTAAGCGCGACATTCCTGTAAAAGACTCTGAAACAATTTGCATTTTAAAATGGCTCTCAGAGCCAGGCCGTGCATGATGAAGCTGACTCTCATTAAAGATTTCTAGATACTCAGGTTGGTAGTGTTCTTGTATTTTTAATTGTATTTTTGTCTCTATAGGACCCATGTAAAATGAATAACACCCTAGCCAAGACCTTTCAAGCCTGCTAAAGCAGTCACCTATGGAGCAAGAGATTTTAGTCCCTCCCCGAGACTTTTTACATATACTGAGTATCTCTCAACCTGAGGATCGGCCACAGCTTATCGACCTTCGATCTCCAAAGGAGTATCAAGAGGGCCATCTCCCCTATTCCATCAATTCACCTATTCTGAACAATGAAGAGCGACATCTCGTTGGCACAATCTATAAGCAACAGGGATCAGAAGCGGCCATCGATTTAGGACACTCCCTCGTCGGTCCAAGCAAAGAAGAAAGAATTCAAGGCTGGCTATCTCTCAAGGACCCTTTATTTGTGGCTTGCTGGAGAGGGGGCCTTCGCAGTCGTATCGCCTCACAGTGGATTCGCGAAAGAGGACGAAAGGTCTATCGCATAGAAGGGGGTTATAAAGCGCTCCGACAGGAGCTCCTTTCTGTCTTAAGCCACCCTCCACAACTCCTCATCCTGGCGGGATGGACAGGCAGTGGTAAAACCCAGCTCTTAACAAGCCTCCAAGTACCAAAAGTAGATATTGAAGCCTTAGCTCACCATCGTGGCAGCGCCCTAGGGGAAATTTTAAACCCCTCTGGATACCCTGAAAACCAAAACTCTCAAAGCAGCTTTGAAAATGCATTGGCCATGGCTCTCTGGAATGAACACCTGACCTATCTTTTAGAAGATGAAAGTACTCGCATTGGTCACCTCAATCTGCCAGCCACATTAAAAACAAAAATGAAGATATCCCCCGTGGTCTTTGTTGAAGCCACAGAGGATGAACGTAGCCAACAGCTTTACCAAGATTATGTATTAGCTCCTCTCATTGCAGGAGTCTCAATACCCGCCCTAAAAAATCACTACATCTCACGCATCAATTATATGCAAAGACGTTTGGGCGGTTTGAAGACAAAGGAACTCTGCTCAGAGATTGAAAAGGCTTTCCAAGAGGAACTTAGCTTTGAGGCCCACAGAACATGGATTTATCGCCTATTAACAGAGCATTATGATCGTGCCTATCAATACTCTTTTGAGCAATTAGATAGACCCATTTTGTTTCGAGGCTCCCTTGAAGCCTGCCGTGATTTTATTCAAAAGGAGCTGTCACCCTGGCGTATAGCCCAAAATGATCAGAGCCCAACAAACCATCCATTGGAACATCCATAATACGTTGGGTGTTTGTTTTAAAAACGAGCCCCTGTGCCAGAATATAATCAATCTTACGAGGGCGCGCATCCCACTCTTTATAGATTTTTGTAAGGGTACGACGAGCCCCCTGGCCCAATGTTTTTAGTTTGATTGGTATCTGGAGGTTTTTAGAGTATCGGTGGTTCTCCCTATTCTCGTCTGGAGACCATGTCATCACATCCATATCATGTCCTGATACAAAACCTCTATCATAGAAGCTCTGCAAAAGAGATGAGTCAGGCTCTTCATTAAAATCACCAGCCAAAACAATTGACCCACGAATGCCATTGAGGTGTTTTAAAAGAACCGAAACCTCCATTTCTCTTCTTCTTTGCCCCACAAGAATTTGATCTAAGAATTCCTGAGCATCACTTCCTCTCAACTGCCCTCTTCGGAGTTCATGATGAATTAACTCTTCCAACACGGGCCTCATTTCTAGTCCATGATGAAGGTGGGTATTAGCTAAGAGATATTTTTTTTGATTCCATGTGATTTCACCTAAAAGGGCGTATCTCAGCTCCTTCCACTGAAAACTCATCAAATCCTGATTCAAACTTAAGCGTGGGCCACTGAGTTTAAAGCCCTCTAGTTTTTTTAGCTTTAATTTTTTTTTAGCTAAAATCACAAGACCCGTATTTAAATTATAGGGCAATCCCCATCCTAAAAATTTAAGACCCGCCTGATCTAATTGATGGATTTGATCCATCTGAAGAAATTGAGCCAACTTGTCAGCCCTATGGGCTAGCTGGTTTACCTCTTGTAAGAAAATAATATCGGCATCCAATTCTTGTAGCCTTTGCAACTGCCACTGAAATCGACGAAGGCTACGCCCCGCAGGTTCTAGTTCACCAAAGGCAACAAAGCCTTCACCACTCAAACCATGCCATAAATTGTAAGTAATGATTTTTAGTTCAGACATAAATTGGAACTTTTGAAAGCGCTCCCTGAGCAAAGTCCTCTGCACGCAAATAATAACTCTGCCCTGCATTTTGTATTTGCCGATGAAAATCCTGCATCGCTTTTTTATCTTCAGGATCAATAGCGATGCCTGAATCTTTAAGAGCAGACTCTTTATGAATTTTAGAATTCATAAATGAGGTCCAGTAGTTTGAATCCACATCCACCTTATAAGTCAATGTATCAGGGTAATCGTGAATCACGTTATAAGCAGAGACCACTTGAAAGCGCCCATAATGAGTATGAACTTTGAGAGCTGAGCTACCCCATTGAGTCATTCCATAAAGATATTTTATGTTAAAATACCAGAGACCAAAAGCTTTGGTTAAAAAACCTAATTTAGACCAACGCTCATCAGACTCTAGTAAGCTAGAAACTGAACATAAATTATGGGCCACCCAGTGCTGATCCTCATTGGTAGGAATACAGATAAAAAGAGACACGGGTGTATACTCCAATTTGTCATTGATAGGGACAGCCTGACGGATAGACTCTGGGAGAGATGTGGTTTTCATAGCAAACCCCACCACCATTCCTGGCATCAAAGAACAATCGTAAAAGGCCCAACGAGGCAAAACTAAACCTAAAGAAGCAAAAGCTCTGTTTTCTAAACGCAAAATTTGAGTAGCAAAATCTGCCTCATCCATTTCAAAGGGATCTTTGACGAGAATGTTCTGCTGAAATTGAAACTGATGCAGGCTTCCTGGCTTTTGAGGACGATTTTCCTTACGCACAAAAACATAGGGCCTGACAGCTGCATCGTGAAACCAGTCTAAGCCTGTCATGGAGCAGATGGCCCACACATGTTTTCTGGTTTTACAATTTTATCAAAAGTTTCGGCATCTAAAATACCCAACTCCACGGCAGCCTGCTTTAAAGTCATGTCCTTAGCATACGCGTGTTTTGCGATTTTAGCAGCATTATCGTAACCCACATGTGGGTTTAAGGCAGTGACCAGCATCAAAGATTTTTCTAAGTATTCCTTTAACTTCTTCTCATTAAGTTCAATGCCATCCACGCAATTGCTAGCAAAGCTTTCACAGGCGTCAGAGAGCAGTCGAATAGAATTCAAGACATTAAAAATAATCACCGGCTTAAAAACATTTAACTCGAAATGACCATTAGAACCACCAATCCCCACTGCCACATCGTTGCCCATCACCTGTGCACACACCATAGTCATAGCTTCACTTTGCGTTGGGTTCACTTTTCCAGGCATTATGGAACTGCCTGGCTCATTGGCAGGAAGTACTAATTCTGAAAGTCCACACTGGGGGCCACTACCCAGCAAACGAATATCATTGGCAATCTTCATTAGTGATACAGCAATCGTTTTTAGAACTCCGCTAAGCTCCACTAAGGCATCATGTGTCGCCAAGGCTTCAAACTTATTGGGAGCTGTCACAAAAGGAAGTCCCGTTACCTCAGCTATTTTTTTTGCAGCAGCCACTGCAAACTGAGGATGGGTGTTCAGGCCAGTGCCCACGGCGGTTCCACCTAAGGCCAATGGATACACCCGCGGTAAACTTGATTGTAGCCTTTCTTGAGCGTTCTTTAGTTGTGTCACATAACCAGAAAATTCCTGTTCAATGGTCAGTGGCACTGCATCCATTAAATGAGTACGACCAATTTTTACGACATTGCCAAATTGTTTGATTTTCTTTTGAAAGGAATTTTCTAGGTCTTTGAGGGCGGGCAGAAGACGGTGGTGCACCTGTTCTACAGCGGCAATATGCATGGCTGTCGGAAAGGTATCATTGCTGGACTGGGCTTTATTCACATCATCATTGGGGTGAATAATTTTAGAGCCTAACTTATCACCCAACAACTCACAAGCGCGATTAGCAATCACCTCATTAGAATTCATATTGGTTTGAGTTCCACTACCCGTTTGCCATACAACAAGAGGAAATTGATCATCAAGACGACCTTCAATGACCTCATCAGCCGCACTAGCAATGGCCTTGGCTTTTTTTTCATCTAGAAGACCCAGCTCGAGGTTTGTCATGGCTGCACATTTTTTTAGGATCCCCAAGGCTCTAATAAATTCACGTGGAAAGCGGTCTCCGCCAATTTTAAAGTTTTGTAAGCTTCTTTGAGTTTGTGCTCCCCAATATTTATCAGAAGGAACCTTAACCTCACCCATCGTGTCCTTTTCAATACGAAAACTCATAATTTCTCCTGTTTTTGTTCTACTGCCGATGAACCATACCAATACTGGCTTGGCTTGTTGGGAAAATCACCATTTCTTGTATATTCACATGAGGCGGCCTGTTCACGCACCAAAGAATGGTTTCAGCCATATCCTCAGCGCTCAAAGCTTGAGCCCCTTCATAAACTTTTTTTGCTTTTTCACTATCTCCCTTAAAACGCACAAGGGAGAACTCTGTTTCTACCATTCCAGGCTCAATATTTGTCACCCGAAGAGGCGAACCAAAAACATCTTGCCTCAATCCCTCTGTAAGAGCACGCACCGCATGCTTAGTAGCACAATACACGGCGCCCCCCGGATACACCCAACGACCAGCAACAGAGCCAATATTAACGATATGTCCTTCTTGGTTTTTCAAAAAGATCGGCAAACAGAGGCGGGTGATTTGAAGCAAACCCTTGATATTAACATCTATCATTTCGTCCCAATCTTCGGGGTTTCCCCTTTGAAGCGGGTCCGTGCCACGAGCTAGCCCTGCATTATTAACAAGAACATTCACACCAAAGAAAAGTCGTTTCTCTTTTTCAAAGAGCTCAGAACAAGCTTTTGTGTCTGAGACATCTAGTGAAAAAATATAAACTTTACGCCCCGTTTGGGACTCAATATTTTTCTTCAAATCCTGTAAGCGATCTAAACGCCTGGCCAGTAAAATAACATCACTGCCAGCTTTTGCAAATGCATGAGCTGTGGCCGCGCCAATGCCTGCAGAAGCTCCTGTTATCAATGTTAGCCTTGGGTGGTAAGATGACATGGAAAAATCTAATCACTCCAAGGAAGACCTTTCAAACCTTTCATAGTGAGCAAAGCGTCACACTTTGTGTCCCCCCTAGACCCAGTAGTAAGTTTATTTGCAGAAAAGGAAAAAAATGATGAATTATTGGCTGATTAAATCAGAACCAGAAGTCTACTCCATCAATGACCTACACAAAGATAAAAAAACCATCTGGGAGGGTGTCAGAAACTATCAAGCCCGCAACTTTATGATTGATGGTATGAAGCCCGGCGACTTAGCCTTTTTTTATCACTCCAATGCGGAACCTCCAGGTATTGCTGGCCTTGTTGAAATTTTAAAAGTGAATCAAGTAGACCCCACTCAATTTGACAAAAAAAGCGATTACTATGATCCAAAGTCTACCCAAGAAAGTCCTCGCTGGAAGTGCATTGAGGTGAAGTTTCAAAAAAAATTCAAAAATTTTCTATCTCTTCAGGAATTAAAAAAACATAATAAAATATCCTTGATGCTACTATTAAAACCCGGAACAAGATTATCTGTTCAGCCGGTGACAAAAAGTGAGTTTGAGTATATTCTCTCTCTAGAAAAGTGAGGTTTCATGAAAATAATAGTCTATACTAAAGTGCCTTGTCCTTACTGCGTTCAAGCTAAAAATTTATTATCTACCAAGGGCCTAAGTTTTGAAGAGATTGATCTCACAAATAAGCCTCAAGAGCTGGTGGCTCTTAAAGAAAAATCCGGTCTCCGCACAGTACCTCAAATTTTTATCAATGATCAGTTGATTGGGGGGTTCTCGGAGCTCTATGAGTTAAACCAAAAGGGAGAGTTAGACCGTCTGGCATCAGAAGACTCCAGTGTCTAATGTCTCAATTGTGTTCTTGAATGCATTTTTTGGGGGCAAGAAAAGAACTCATTAACATATTGAGAGAGTTCTTCCAAATTTTTAGCTCGAGTGGAGAGAGCTAATAAATAATGCCCATAGCTTAGCCACACTGAGCCTGTTTTTAAAAAAAAGCGGAGTTGGCGAAGTGCCAAATTTTGATTGGGATTTGATTTCATTTTTTCAATTAGAAACAAGAGGGCTCGACCATACTCAGCCCCCTCCTGAAGAGGCGTTTTGGGGGCCGTTTCCCCTTCACGGCCAGGGGGCGGTGAAAAGCCTAAGAACTCTCCCCACTGCCATAAGAGCCAAGGCCTAGCCATTAAGGCCCGCCCTACCATAACCATATCACAGTGGGTTTCACTCCATAAACGTTGGGCATCCTCTAAGGTTTGCACATCACCATTTCCAATCACTGGAATCTTTAAAGAGTCTCTCACAATTGAGATCTGATCCCACTTAGCTTCCCCACGTCTTTTTTCAGCAGCCATACGAGGGTGCAAGGTAATCCAAGAAGCTCCTGAGGATTCTAAGCCAGAAACAAAGTCTAATAAAAAATCTGTATCTCCTGAAAGCCCGCTTCTAAGTTTTACAGAAACAGGCAGTGTGGATGACCTCACCGCCATGGCTGTCACCTGAGCTGCATAGCTAGCATCTCCCATGAGCGCAACTCCGTAATTATGCTTCAATGCTTTCTGAACAGGACAGCCCATATTAATATCAATGCCAGAAGCTCCCCAAAGTTTTAACTTTTCAATGGACAATCGAATGGGTGTTTCCTCATTGCCAAGAATTTGTGGTACGAGAGCTGTTTCTTCTTGGTCCCGAAGAGTTTCCGGTGTCTCCCCTACTTTTTGTCCCGGCAGACGACGACTGTTGAGCATTTCTGTGGGCCAAATAGTTTTTGCACCAGTCGGCAAGTAACTTTGAACCATTTTTCTTACATAAAAATGCGAAAGCCCCACCATGGGGGCTAAGCACATCGAAAAATTCAAATCTAAAATGGGTCTTTTTAAACCAGGCATATCAAATTATTGAACTTCAAGACTCCCTTTATGAATGGACCACTCTTGTTGTCGAGGGTCACGAACCTCAGGAGAAACAAAAGCCACATAGGCCGTCCATTTTCCTTTTTTACGGCCCTCAGTAGACCATCGCACTTGATCGTCCAATTCAGGAACACGCTTGCCATCAGGATCAGCCCAAGCTAAGCGCAACTTTCCCTTCAATGGAATTGTTTTAACTTCAACAAAGCCATTTTTCTCACTCAAACTGTCAATCAAGCTTACTTCTTTTAAAAAGTTTCGCCACATATTTTCAATACAAATTGGGCAAAAACGATGGGAGCTCATATCTTTCATGAGACATGTGCGCTCTGTGGGACGATAACCAACAGCTTCTCCATATTGATTGTAGGTTAAAAAGCCACCCACCTGCTGATCTCCCCAAATATAATCTTCGGGCAATTGATAGATTGCTAACTTTGAAAGAATATTATTGTCATCCTTTCCCGTGCTCACAAAACTCACTGTGTGCTTACCAGAGGACAAACGCCCTTCTACATTATAAAAGTTTCGATCATAGTTAAACTTTCCATCATAAGTTACAGTTTGGTCATCCACTAACATCCTAACATCTTCTTTGGTTTCAAAACCTATGCTTGAAAAATCAAACATCACGCGAAAACTTCCAGAGCCTTTAACGTAAAAACTCTGTTCCAATGGTCCCTTTACGAGCTCTTTCCATGGAGCACTATAACTAATCAAAAGTGGACTCTGAATGTGCCTATCATTTTCCTTTAACCAATGAGCCCATTGGCCCAAAGCCTTAGAAGAGCTAAAGTTTGCCCCTCGATAAACTCCTCCACCATCATACTCTTCACCCACACGGCCAAAGTTATGACCCAACTCGTGCCTAAGCACAGTTGTTAAATTTAGAGGACTAGAAGTTGTAATTGCAAACTGGCCGCCTAATCCTCCGTAATAAGGGTCATTGGCCAACAAGATAGGATAGTCCACGTCAGGCGCTAGCTCACTTGCTTTTTGAGCTGTGTAACTATCCCCAGGCATAATGGCCTGACGTACCACTGCATTTCGATAGAGTTTTAAAGCCGTATCCTTAGGTCTGCCATCACCAATTCCAGATTCTACTGATGGCACAAACACAGCAAAAACATTAAAGAGCGGGAGATAAGTAGCAAAAGTGTCATTACCAAAAAGATCCTGAGTTATTTTTTCAGCATCATCAAAAAATTTCTGTTTTTCAACTTCTGTATAACCGTCACCTACGATCACAAGATCGATGCGATTAGAAGAGGGGCCCTGATGAACTATGGTTCTCACTTCAGATCCAGGCCATTCTACTTTCCCTTTAGGTGCCAAGCGAGTCGAGCAGTTCACCATCATATAGGGAGTAGGAACAGCAAGTTCCTCCACAATGTACTGAGGGCCTAGAAGCTCACCACATACCGAAAAATCATGGAAACTTTTTTGGCCAACAACATATCCTTGATTATTAACAATATTGGCTGTGAAGATATCCCCACCTTGCGCAATGGCCTGTATGTTCAAAGAAATAAATACTGATAAAATAAATGAAACTATAGACACAATTCCCCCTTAGTTAATCCTATGAACTCAGCTACTATATATACCGAATCGAGGAGTGGCGTCTTATACAATCCTTATGTAGACGCAATGTGATATTAGAAAAATCAGTGACCATAAAGGCAAAATGGGAGATCAGTGACCCTATGTTTCATAGCCGTGATCTCAAACAATATCTCCCTCATGAATTTTACCGAGAGCTCAGTCTAGAATTGCAGCACTACCTCTCTCAACAATTTATTAGCAACCTTGCCAATAGCTCATCTCTTTTATTTCATTTCCTTAAGAATGTTAATTGGGTCGGCTTTTACCTTTTTGATGGAAAAAAACTTTATCTTGGGCCCTTTCATGGCAAGCCTGCCTGTTTAGAAATTGCCCTAGGAAAGGGCGTCTGCGGTAGTGCTGCAGAAAAAATGAAGACGCTTATTGTGCCTGATGTGAGCAAGTTTCCTGGTCACATCTCCTGTGACTCAAGCACTCAATCTGAAATTGTTATTCCCATGATCTATGAACAAAAACTTTTGGGTGTCTTAGACATTGACTCTCCCTCAATGGATCGATTTCATTTGCTAGATCAAAAAGGGCTTGAGACTATTGTACTTCAAATCATCAAGTCCTCTAATATCTCCCAGTAGACCAAAAAATAAAAAGCTCTACATAGGTCTAGAAACAAACCCTAATTATATCCTGACCAAATCAACACTTTGCGCACTGAACTCATAGTACTAATCTACTCCTTAACCGCACGGAGGTGGTTATATGGGGTACAAAAAAATTTTAATATTTATGGGACTGTTACTCATCGGTACATCAAGCTTTGCAGGGAACTTGCATTTGATTGAATCCTACGACAACGGATTTTCAATTTATAGAACCGGAAAACCCAGCTCATTAAACATGGAAGAGTTCTGTAAACTAGGAATTCAAGAAATGATGGTTTTAAGCGGTGATGCTGAAAAATATGAGTACAAGTACCAAAAAAGTTGCCCAACTTTAAAAGTGATCTATAACAAATCCCAAAGTGCAAACATTCCTGTTACCAAAGAATTTTTAAACCAGTTTGATCAGTGGGTGACGGACGCTCAACAACAAGGTAAAAAAATTGCTTTTCGCTGTAGCTGTGGGTGCCACAGAACAGGTCGACTGGCGGCATATTATCAAATGAAATATCAAAATATCACTCCAGAAGATGCCCTTGCCGTCATGGATAAGTATGGCAACAACATGTGGCTTCATCAAAATCTAAAGCCACAAACCTACGCTCTTTATTCATTCATAAAAAATGAAAGCTGTAGCGTAGAACCTAAATACTGCGTGAAAGACGAGTAGTTTAATCTCTCAGGAAATGACAGGTATAACCTTGAGGATGTTTTTGTAAATAATCTTGGTGATAGGATTCTGCAGGATAAAAAGTTTTTGCAGGCACGATCTCTGTCACCACTTTTTTCTTCCACTTTCCAGAACGATCCACCTCTTCTTTAACCTTTTCAGCAATCTCCTGTTGTTCTTGGCTATTGTAAAAAATAACAGAGCGATACTGAGTTCCTACATCGTTGCCCTGTTGGTTCACAGTGGTGGGATCATGAAGTCTAAAGAAATATCTTAATATCTCTTCGTAAGACACCTTCTTCGGATCATATTTTATTTGTATGGCTTCTGTATGGCCAGTTTGCCCAAGCTTCACAATATCATATGAGGGATGATCCAAAGAACCACCCGTATACCCCACCTCTGTCTCTACAACGCCAGGAAGCTTGCGGATAAGCTCTTCCACACCCCAGAAACAACCTCCTGCAAGAGTTGCAACATCAAAGGCTTCACTTTTGCCCACAGCTTCATCTTTTTTTTCAAATAGTTTGAGATACTCTCCATAGCCTTCTTCTTTCATTTTATCTTTAGGAATAAAACGTAAAGCGGCAGAATTCATACAATACCTTAATCCCGTCGGCTGAGGGCCATCATCAAATACATGACCCAAGTGCGAGTCTCCCACTTGAGACCTCACTTCGGTTCGGCTAAAAGGCCAAAAGGGACCTTCTTTAATTTCTTTCACAAATTTCTTATCGATAGGTTTTGTAAAACTGGGCCAACCAGTACCTGATTTGTATTTATCAAGGGAGCTAAAGAGCGGCTCACCAGTGACAATATCTACATAAATTCCATCGTCCTTATTGTCCCAATACTTATTTTTAAAAGGAGCCTCAGTTCCACTCTCCTGAGTCACCTTATACTGCTCATCAGTGAGCTGCGCTTTGATTTTATCTACAGAAGGTTTTGTGTATTTTTTTGTCGTCAGATCATTCATATGGATCTCTTTACCAGATCCATAGGCCAAACAAAATAATAAAAATAGTGCTTGCATAATCCCCCCTTAAAAATCAACCCCTAGACCAGCAATGGCCAATAAACTGATTTTTATAGCCTCTAATAGAAATATACTGATCCACCCAATACTTTTTTTCTTTATTCCATTCCCACTGCACTTCAATTCTATAGTGTGGAAGATTTATGTAAAGTAAAGGGACCCCGCCATACTCTATAAGTTCTGTTTCATAACCTTGCTGTTTGTCTCTCGCCTCTAATTCTGTAATTGGACCTTGCCATAGGCTATGAATTTTCTGGTTTTCGTCAGTCGCAAAGCGGGTTTCAATGACAAACTTTTGCCTATTTGATTTTCTTGGTGAAAAATAATTTTTATAATAATCCCAACCCATATCATTCTCGTAGGATTTGGAGCATTCCCAATGAAAAGTTTTAGACAACACAGTACGAGTCAAAAGGTCAATGGGCTGTGAATGAGCCAACCCAGGTACAAAGAAAATTAAAAATAGGCCTAGGCTAAATGTGTATACTTTTCTAAAAGCCCAGCTACTTGAAACAAAAAATGTCATATCTACCTCATACTCTCCACCTACAACTATATAAGAGGTGAAGATCTATAGTATCAGCAAGCACTATGCCCAATCGGCAGAAAGTTTTTTTCCTCTCAAACGTAGGGCATTTCCGATAACGGAGACTGAACTAAAGCTCATGGCTGTTGCTGCCAACATTGGGCTCAATAAAATTCCAAAAAAGGGATACAAAACACCGGCAGCCAGTGGAATTCCTAGGGCATTATAAACAAAGGCAAAGAATAAATTCTGTTTGATATTTTGAATTGTCATTTGACTCAATTCTCGAGCCCTTAAAATACCCCTTAAGTCGCCCTTTACAAGGGTGATCCCTGCGCTCTCCATCGCCACATCGGTCCCCGTACCCATGGCAATTCCCACTTGAGCTTGAGCTAGAGCGGGGGCATCATTGATACCATCTCCTGCCATAGCAACAAAGTACCCCTGCTCTTGTAGTTTTTTAATGGCATCTGCTTTTTGATTCGGCAACACATCGGCCATCACCTCATCCACTTTTACTTTTTTTGCTACTGCCTGAGCCGTTGTAGCATTATCACCTGTGAGCATAACAACATATAAACCCTCCTCCTTTAATTTCTGAATAACTTCAGGAGTTGTGGCTTTAATGGGATCGGCAACGGCAATGAGACCCAAAAGACTTGAGTCTTTTGCAAGATACATAAGAGTAGCACCATCAGCTCTAAATTCTTCTGCTTTGGACTCTACATCTTCTATATTTACATTTTGCTTTGTCATAAACTGACGGTTACCAAGAAAAACCTTATGACCCTCAATCAGACCTGTCACACCTAGGCCAGTGAATGATTGAAAACCAGAAACTGATAAAAAAGTAAGATTTTGTTTTTTTGCACCAGAAACAATGGCCGCTGCTAGAGGATGCTCACTCCCCTGCTCAAGACTAGCCGCAAGTTTTAAAATTTCATCCTCGGCCATAGCTCCATGGGCATACACACTCTGTAACTTTGGTTTTCCTTCAGTGAGAGTACCTGTTTTATCTACGACGAGGGCAGTTACTTTTCTCATATCTTCTAAAGCTTCTGCATTTTTAAAAAGCACACCGAGAGAAGCTGCTTTACCAGTTGCCACCATAATAGACATTGGAGTGGCTAGGCCCAAAGCACAAGGGCAAGCAATAATTAATACCGCTATAGCATTTAAAAGGGCAAATGCCATACGCGGTTCAGGCCCCCACAGTGACCAAATAATGAAGGTCAGTACCGATGACATCATGACGGCAGGAACAAAGTAACTGGCCACCACATCTGCCAAACGCTGTATGGGAGCTTTGCTTCTTTGAGCGGCTGCCACCATTTGTACAATCTGAGAAAGAAGAGTCTCTTTGCCTATTTTCTCTGCTACGATCACTAAACTTCCGGTGCCATTCATTGTGGCCCCAATCACTCGATCATCCTTGGATTTTTCTACAGGAATGGGTTCACCAGTGAGCATGGATTCATCCACTGAAGATTCCCCAGAAATCACTCGACCATCCAGAGGAATTTTTTCTCCCGGTCGTACTCTTAGTTGATCTCCGACCCGAATGGAATCTAGAGGCACATCAAGCTCTTCTCCATTTTCTGAAATTTTACGTGCCGTTTTTGGAGAGAGACCCAAAAGAGATTTAATAGCAGAGCTAGTTTGATTTCTGGCTTTTAACTCTAAAACTTGTCCTAATAAAACCAAACAAATTATCACAGCCGCCGCCTCAAAATACAGGCTCACCTCTCCCCTATCACCCCGAAAGCTTTGGGGAAAAATATGAGGAAAAAAAACAGCCGTCACACTGTAAATATAAGCAACAGCAACCCCAAGCCCAATCAAGGTGAACATATTTAAACTCCTATGGGTTAAAGAGCTCCAAAATCTCACAAAAAAAGGCCAGCCTGCCCACAAAACGACAGGTGTTGCTAAAAGAAATTCCGCCCAATCCAAATACTGAAATGATATGATTGAGATTGAAAAATGTCTGAGTCCCATGGAAATAACTAAAAGAGGAATGCAAAAAATAAGGCTGAAGATAAAACGCCTTCTCATATCTATATATTCAGAGTTATCCTCTTTATGATCCAGGGAAAACTCTCGAGGCTCCAGCGCCATACCGCACAAGGGACAAGAACCAGGACCAATTTGAACAATCTCTGGATGCATAGGGCAGGTGTATTCAATATCCTGAGGTAGATCTTTTTTAACAGTGGGTGGTTTTAAATAAAGCTCAGGATTTTGATCAAACTTCTTCTTACACTTTGGATTACAAAAATAATAATTCTTACCCTGATATTTGCTAATCCCCCCCTTAGCATTGTCAACGCTAACGGACATACCACAAACTGGGTCAATAACATCACCAGACTCTATGCTCATAATGCTCATATAAACCACGCTCCTACTACCTTCAGGTTATACAGCTATGGATACTAGCAAACAATATTCCTCTTACATATGACAAGCCAGGCTACCTTGAGCTAAAGAAACCTTTTAAAAGGTCTTCAATATGAGGGTGTTTATTTAGGGTTGGGAAATTTGCATTACGCAATAAAATGGGAATCATTACCTCATCGGCGCTCACCCCCCCATGATGACCTATGTATTGGTCAATAAAAGAAATATGATCCTTAGCTAAAATCACTGCATCTGGATGCGCCTTTTCCCAAAAATATGCAGCCATATTTGTTATAAAAAAGGGTGGCAAGTAGTGAGAGACAAAGTGATCTACCACCTCAGGGCAAGCATAGGTATTTCGTGATTCCTTAACCTTATGATATTTTATGTCACGCTTTTGCAGCTTTGTTCTTAGAGCGTAGGGAGTTCCTTTACAAGAATAATTCGTATACTCAATGGTACCTAAGAACTCTTGATTTTCAAAATGGATAGTATCAGCTGAACGGTAAAGAACCATGCCCACACTAGATCTCTGAGCGGCTTCCTTTAAAAAATCCTTACGTTTTTTTTGAGGCCATGAAGCTGGGAAGTTTACAGCCAGATATCTACCCTCATTTAAAATCTGAACATCATCATCTATCTCATAAATGCTCTTTTCCAAGGAGACAAACTTCTCTATTCCTCTATCAAAGCCATGGTCTGAAGTTAATAAGCTGATCACTGATTTTCCATGCCCCTCTGCTCTCTCTAAGACTCTAAATAGTGGTTCCAAGCGGTGATCTAAACTCTTTAGATAGTCAATGGCCTCTGGAGACTGTGGGCCGCGATCATGACTCGTGAGATCCAAACCCACAAGGTGTAGAAAAACAAAATCAGGCCAATAACTCTCCGGAACATCCTCTAGCAAGCTCTTAAAAGCATCTATTAGTTTATCATCCACATAGTCATAGTTCTTATTTACAATGGCCAAACCTGATTTTAAATCAGTCTGCATGTGACTAGTGGCATTTCCACCAAATGTATGCGCTAAACCAACGGAGTTCATTTTTCTTTCATTTAACTTATAAAAGATATCTTGGGTGGAAGTGATTCGCTCAAGAGTTTTTTTACTGCTCGGATTTTCAAAATTAACAACCTTATCATTGTAAACAATCTTATTTCCAATGATGTGATGATGATTTACGGGGGATTTTGTTAGTAAGGAAGTGATATTTGCGTAGGTGACGGATGGAAACACAGACCGTCCTGAGTACATTTTGTTTTGTGTTTTCGAAAAGAATTTTTGAATATTTTTAAGCTGATGTTTTTGAAAAAGTGACTGTAATGTATAGAGAGGCAGTCCATCCACCAAAATAACCACCGTCATAGAACGAGGCGAGATGTATTGCTGAGGAGATAAATTAGATCTATAATCTTCACTCACCTTATAGCGACTGACACATCCAAGTAGTAATAGAAGTGTCAAATGGCTGAGTATAAGAGGTAAAAACTTCATTGCAATTCCACTAGGAGAGGTTAAGGGTAATAGAACCTACTAGCAATGCAAAGCCTTTGCCGAAAGAACCTAGGCAGCGGACCGCAATCTTTTGAGGATGATCTTCATAAACAACGTAGTTATCCAAATAATGAATGCCTTCAAAACCGAAAAACCTTAGAAATACCCCAGCGACGGGATAAATCTTTTATTCACTTTTTTTTGCTCATGTAGACGTAAACTGCCCCAAAGCTTTCCTTGTTATGAAAGCAAGGTATGGGTCTCATAATTCAGCCAAGAATCCCCTCCACTAAAGTAACAACAAAATAGAAAACTATCTAAGAAAGCAGTTATTAACCTCAAGATAAGCAAAGTCGTTTAAAACCAACTGCTTCGCATGAACTAGCTTCCCAAGTTTACCAAAAAAAGTATTTAAATCCTCTTCGGTCATATTATAAACAACTTGTTTTCCTCGAACAGAAAGCTTCTGGTTCAGTATCACCACTCCTGAATCTTCATCTACGCCAACTTGCAAATACAGATTTGTAGCTAAGTACGCCTTCATCGGTGTTAACCTTTTATCTACAACAGCCACCTGTAGAGTCAGTTTAGAGCCTAAAACATAAGCCTTATTAACTAAAAGTACCCAAGGACTATCACCACCTGTACTTTGCGAAAACTGAAAAAATAAGCTTTGTGGTTGTGCACTAACTAGCATTTCTTGGCCATCCACAACCTGTTTTTCTAGAGGCATGGCAATTCTTTGATTAGAATCGCCCGACATTAAATAAGATGTATTAGGATCTATCTCTTCTTTGTCTGTTTGACAGTACAAATAGGATGCGGCTGATGCCCAAGAATCTAAACCAGAGACTAAAAATATTGCCATTAGTGATATGAACAATTTCATAATACCCCCTTATTAAAGATAAGGGCTACAACTAGCCTAGTGAAATATGCAATGTCAATGGAGCATTATTAAGTAAGGATCAATGTGATGATTGTTCAAAGTCCTATATTAAGTCTACTTCCTAAAGAGAGTCGTCACTGACTTCCTTAAATGATTGAGCAAACGACTGAATAAAAGGGTCACCGTGGCTTTGGTGGTTACAGACCAACCAAACCCGATATTTCCAGTAACCATTTTTAGGCCCAAGGATGCGTAAAAATTTTTTACGGAGATCTTTTGGAATATAGATTAAAGGGAAAAAAGCTAATCCTATTCCATCTATCACCGAACGCACCAAAGAAGCCATCATATCACTTTCAATCACCACACGGCCCTTGAGCTCATTGGCCTCAAAAAAATGGTTAATTTCGGCACGAAGTTTAAACTTATTGGATGGCATCACCCATTGATTAGCATTTCCGCTTATAATATCCTTAATTGCAATACTGGAGTTTTTACCTCTACCCTTTGACTGAAACTTCCAAGTTTTTGAACATACTAAAACCACCGGGGCCTCTGCTCTTGAAAGGTTCATTAATTCAGGATCTTTCATTGCAAGCTCCGTTATAATGACATCTAGCTCACGAAACTTAAGGCGCTCCACAAGTTGGTTCTCAGTTCCTGCAACAATAGTAACTCTTGGACGCAGTGCCAGACTATGCTTGCGTAAAAAATGGCTAACAACTTCTACCACAAAAGATCGCTCCACCTCATCGGACACACCGATATGGATTCGGCGAGTGACTGTTGGTAATCGCTGTAAGATCACTTCACTCATCTCTTCAGAAATTTCAAACATTTGTCGACAGAAACCATAAATAACAGCTCCGGCCTGGGTCAGTTGATTGGCCCTCCCCACTTTATGAAAGAGTTTTATGTCTAAAGCTCTTTCTAAAGTTTTAAGCTGGCTGCTCAGAGATGGCTGACTAATTCGCAAGTGCTTAGAGGCGCTCATCACGCTGCCCGACTTAGCCGTCACATAAAAATAATAGAGGTGGTTGAAATTATACATAATATAAATCTATATATATCATACTAATTATATATTTTTATTAATTATCAATATGGCCTAGTCTGATCTCAGTAGAAGTAAGTCAATGGCCACCTCTGCATTGAGATGACCCAACACCAAGGAGTTCAATATGAACAACGATAACACTCAAAAAAACTGGACTGAGCTAAAAGGTAAAATCAAAGCGAAATGGGCTAAATTGAATGAAACAGATGTCGAAAGCTTCAAAGATAATTTGAATCTCATTTCAAGCAAGATTCAAACAGCCTACGGTTTGACTAAAGACAAAGCGGAACAAGAGTACGCAGACTTCAGAAAAACTCTTGAAAAAAAGCCCACCGAGTCTGAAAAATCAAAACCAAACTAAGTTTTGACTTGGCTCCACTAAGCCTAGCTTAGTCTGACAGAGCTCAACATGGATGGCGGCATTTGCCGCCTCTATTTTTATGCAGGAGGCTTGTGAAAAAAAATGTACTTTATCCCAACCTAGTACCGACTTACGATGATTACCCAACTTGTACAGCTGGAATGTATAGAGTATTTGAACTAGCGCCTTCTGATTCCAATATGAGAGCCTTTATTAACTTATTGGCCGATGGAACGTACCACACCATAATTGCCATCAATGCTGTTTGTGGGCCATTTAAATCCGAAGGAAGAACCCATTCACTGGCATCTTCATTAAAACAAGCACAACATAGCATGCTCACAATACTTGCTCATTGGAAAAAGGGCCGCTTCAAAGACGATTTGTAATTTAAATAAAATATCTACCCTCCATCGTGACACATTGTTTATATTTTTCTAATGTAAGTGTGCTCGAAGCATGTTTGTTGACTCACAACAAGGGTTGCAAGAAAATAAATATTGTATATGGATCTATTAAAATCTGAACAATTTATTCTAGGTTCTAAAATCATCTTATTTATTATTATTTTTTCTAGCCTTCTTATTTACTTTAAAGATTCTATCTCTGGGAATGACCAAAGTGGCCCTTGCTCTCCCGATGGTTATCCTCGAAGCTGTTACAATATAGTAGAATTAGCATGCAATGAAATCTGGGAGCCCACGAAGGATACATGTCAGCTGTGGGTTCAACAACTGAACCTACCGGCCGGCCGCTTGGCAGGACCTATTATAAGAAAATGTCGCTTGGCCATATTTGATCGTGCCTTTCGATACAGCAACAAATCAACACCCAGATGCGAAAGCCTACGTACTGAATTGGATGAATGGATCAAACGCAATGACTTTCAAGATGCTCCTTAGAGCCTTCCAAGAGAAAGCCCCTCTAGCACTTAATCTATCGGAATAAACTTAGCGTTCCAGTTCTTAATAAAATTACCCTTAAGATCATAAATTTTTTCCCAAGCCAGCAAATTACCGTCAGCATCAAATGCATTCCAATGATCTAAGGATTCAATATGCTTGCCCTGCTCAACACTATAATAAATGATTTGCTTTCGAAGATAATTTCCCTCAGTCCATGCTCTCACTAAACTGCCCCGAGGCGTTTCACGAAAAAGCGCATCAAAGGGATAGGTTTGCCAATCGGTGAAATGCACTCCATCTTCCGACTCACGCACAGAATAGGCAGAACAGTCTTTTTGTTCGTATTGCACAATAGCTGTGGGATGCCCCTCCACTCGATAGCGGCCGTGCATGTTGATACAGTTCAAAGCAAAAGTTGTTGTTGCAGAAAAAATGATTCCTAATAAAAGTGTCATGTCTCCTCCTTTAAAAAAGGCTCTTCACGACTCACCGTATAGAACAATGAGTCAAAATAGACTGAGCATAGTCCCTCTTTTCGGTAGGATTTGTTTATCGAGAACAACTCTTAAGGAAAGGAAAAGGACTATGCTCCCAGCCAGA
>Ga0210057_1002291_pt1 | contig 27634 bp, 26 predicted proteins | sample CryGeyCG2114_010_2_FD_183968 | JGI IMG/M metagenome (GOLD analysis project Ga0210057, IMG submission 183968) | Groundwater microbial communities from aquifer - Crystal Geyser CG10_big_fil_rev_8/21/14_0.10 (SPAdes) (version 2) | ecosystem: Environmental > Aquatic > Deep subsurface > Groundwater ...
TTGATTAATAAGGATTTTTATAGTGCGATTAAACTATTTTTAAATTTCACTCGCCTTTGGCTCGTGATATTGATAAATTTTTAAACATAAAACAAATGCTATATTGAACTAAATTTTTTATTAAAAATCCGTCAATCTCGAGTGCGTTAGCGCGAGACAAATCTTAGGTAGGCGAGCGACTTCGTGGTAGAGAGAAAAATAAATTTCTTAATATTAATAAAATTCAATTGACTAAAATCCTTCTGTTAATTACTTAAATAAATCTGCGAGCGACAGCGAGCACAAATCTCGGGCGGGTAGGCGGGGTAGTAATAGTAAGAAAAATAAATTATCAATAACTTGTGCGCGAGTCGGACGGGGGGAATTAAACAGTGAAGTAATTAATTAAAAATAAATCCTATTTCATTTTTTTAAAATCAGAATAAACCTTGTCTAAATCTTTTTCCAAAGAAACAATAGCGTCGGCAATGGCTTTTTTCGCTGTCTTTCCTTTTGTTCTTACAGCAAGAATCAGCTTCTTTGTCGGGTGCTCCCTTTTCCACGCTGCAAAACTCACAGACGAATCTTTATTAAGATAAACCCTGAGAATTTCTGCGATAGTCAAACTGCCAAGTTCAACTTCTATTTCATCTTTTGAATCTTTAAGAATATTAACTTCCATATTAAGAAAATTTAAAAATAGTTTATAAAGGTTTTTGTTTATTGAATATCCTCAATAGTTATAAACAACTATCTTAAACTTATTAACTTCATCTGTTTTTAATACAAGATAAAATTCACTCCTCGCTTATGCTCGTCGGATTTATATTGATTATTAACAAGAATCTGCGAATACGATGAGTAGCTATTTTCTCTCTTAGAAATTAGTTAAACTTATCGAAGATGCTCTTTCATCACCAAAACTTCCACTTGCTTTTCTTTGGTTCTTCCTCGCCTTCTGTTAAACCAGATTCTTCGTCTTCTTCACCAGTTGAATTATCTTCAGAAAAAATATCTTCTTCACTTGTTTTTTTATCAGAAATACCTGCTTCTTTTTTCTTTTTCAATTCTCTTAAATCAGCAATAGTCAGGGTTTTTGCTGTTTTATCGTCAAAAGAAAGCCTTTTCACATCTGGCAACGGAGCAAGTGCGTCCCTGAATTCATCTTTCAGAATTTTAATCCTAAGATAATTTTCTATTTTGCTAACAAGCCTGTCGTTATTCTCGTAAATAACTCCCTCCTCTGCTGTCCTAATTGAAGATTCTGGCTCGCCAATTGCCTCAGCAAACTGTGCCTGCGTCATTTTCTTTGACCTCCTGACTCTCATAATGACCCAATGAAAATTTTCAATAAGGTCTTTTCTCGGTCTTGCCCATCTTGCTAATTGAACTCCGGAATTTTTATCTGCAGAAGATTTTAAATCAGAAGATTGAAGTCTGAATAATTCGCTCTTTTTTGAAGCTGTTTTCTTATCTGTTCCAGACATATGTGAAAGTCTTTCATAAACAGTCAAACTCTTTTCACTGCCAGGCACAAAACTTCCTTTTCTTTTAACAGCGGGAATCCCCTCTTCAAAAAAGCACCTCTCGCAAACATGTACAATTCCTTTTCCAGAAATAGCTTCTATTAGGTCGGCATCCTTATCAGAAACCCCACATTTAAAACATTCCATTAAAAAACAAGTTTTGATGTCTTTTTTAAGATTTCTATTGTAAAAAATACAAATAAGATTAGGTTTAAAAGATAAAAAAGCTTTTAAGGGGCATGAATAGACTGCAAAAAATAGAGTTATCAATGATAATACCTACCTATAATGAAAAAGAGAACATTCAAAAACTGATTAAAAAAATTCAGGAAGAATTTAGAGAAAATGAGATTAATGGGGAAATAATAATAGTTGACGATAACTCTCCAGATGGAACAGGAAAAATTCTAGAAAATTTAAAAAAGAAACAAAAAAATATTAAAGTCATTCATAGAAAAGGAAAACTGGGACTTTCTTCAGCAGTTTTAAAAGGCTGGAAAATTGCAAAAGGAGAGATCTTGGGTGTTATGGATGGTGATTTAAGTCATCCTACTGAAAAAATAAAAGAACTTTTGGGGGTAATCAAAAAAGGAGAAGCAGATTTTACAATAGGAAGCAGATACACCAAGGGCGGAGAAATAAAAGGTTGGAATTTTAAAAGAAAATTAATGTCTAAAACTGCGACACTTTTATCAAGAATTTATACAAAAGTTAAAGACCCAATGACAGGTTTTTTTATGATAAAAAGAGATTGTATAAAAGATGTTGAACTTAATCCAAAAGGTTTCAAAATCTTATTAGAAATAATAATCAAGGGAAAATACAAAAAAATAAAAGAAATTCCGATAACTTTTATCAATAGAACAGAAGGTAAAAGCAAAGCAGGAACAGAAGAGATTATTTATTATCTCAAAAATATAGCAAGTTATTTGCCTTATAAAAAAAACATAATAAAAGAATTTTTTAAGTTTTCTTTTGTTGGAGGAATTGGAACTTTAGTAAATATAACAATTCTTTATTTATTAACTGAAAGGGTTGGGATTTATTATATGCTTTCAGCTATTTCTTCTTTTGTTATTGCTATGACTAGCAACTTTCTTTTAAATAAACTTTGGACATTTAAAGAAAGCATAAAATCAGATATTGGAAAAAAATATTTACAATTTGGTTTAGTTGGTGTTTCTGCACTTTTAATAAATTTATTTTTCTTATATATCTTTACTGAGATTTTTGGAATTTATTATATAATCTCTCAAATTTTGGCAATAGGAATTGCCTTAATTGTAAATTTTTTAGGAAACAAAATTTGGACATTCACAAGATGAAAAAGGAAAATAAAATAATTTTAATTTTAGTGATTTTTTCTTTTTTAATAAGGGTTTTGTTTTCAATTGCATTGCCTTTAGTTGGGTGGGATGAATCTATTTACTCTAATTTAGGTTATGATTTAACGCAAAATAATTTTAAATATTCATTAGAAAATAGTATTTGGAGCGATAGAATAATGTCCTGGGATTCACCTTATTCGTGGCCAAACATCGGATTTAGAGCTCCGCTTTTGCCTTTCAGTTTAGCTGTCTTATATTTTTTAAAATTTGATTTTTTAGTTAAATTTCTCATTGCAATCATAGGAACATTAAGTATTTTTTTAATATATGCTCTTGGGAAAAAACTTTTTGATGAAAAAGTTGGATTGTATTCAGCAATCTTTTTGAGTTTATTGCCTTTGTATGTTCTTTTTAGCACAATGATTTTAACTGAAGTTTATTCAACTTTTTTTATCCTATTGACTTTTATTAGTTTCTGGGAAGGTTTTGAGAAAAATAAAAATATCCACAAAATTCTGTTTGGAATATTCTTTGCATTGGCGATTCTTGCAAGATATACTTCTCTTTGGATTGCCCCGGTTTTCATTTTTTATTTCTTGGTAAGAGATAAATACTTCAAATTCTTAAAAGACAAAAACCTTTGGTATTCAATCTTAGCTTTTTTTGTGGTGCTTTTACCTCTTTTTATTTATGGGGAGCGATATTATAATAACCCTCTTGGAGCATTTATACACGGAAAAATCGCCGCATCTTATTATGGCGGTGTTCAAAGCACATCTTTCTATTTTCAACACGGGTTAGAAGATTTTTCAATTATTGGGCTTATTTTTTTATTATCCATAGGTTTTATAATCTTTAAAAAAGAATACAAAAAAAGACAGATCTATATGCTTTTAGCGTGGTTTTTATCTTTTTTATCTTTAGCAGTATATATGCCACATAAAGAACCAAGATTTTTAATTCCAATAACTCCAGTTATCTGTTTAATGTCTGGCTTTTTTGTAAATAAAATTAAAAAATACAAAATCCTTTTTTTAGGATTAATAATTTTAGCTTTAATGTTCTCAACTTTTTTTCTTTTTATTCCAATCTTTAAAAAACAACACAATGATTCAAATTCTTGTTTTTTAGAAGCAAACAAATTTTTAGGTTCAACAGAAATAGATTCCTTAATTATAACTGATCAAGTTGTTTATACTTATTATTATAATAAAAAACAAATAATCCCTTTTCCAAGACCGTGGAACCTAACATCATTCAAAAAAACTATTGAAAAAACAAATAAAAAAGAAATCTATATTCTTATCACTGACTTCCAAAAGTCTGATAGTGAAGAAGATAAGTTGATAGGGAAAGATATAGAAAATAATTTTGCAAAAGTTTTTGAATGTGTTAAAAAAGAAGGGTCCTCTAAAGTTTATAAACACAACTAATTAAGCCGTATAACTCCTGAGTTTTTTTTATTGTCATCAACTAAATAAGATTTGATTTCATCAAGCTCATGAAACCCTTCCAAAACCTGTTTCTCGTCTATAATTATCGAAGGAAGATAAGTTACATTGTAAGAATTTAACTGCAAATCAACAATATCTATTCCGATATTTCCTGCAATCGGAATTAAAATTATATCGTTCCCCCTTTCTTCTTTTAATTTTCTTAAGATATTAGAAATAGCATCTTGTTCTGATTCTTTTAAGGCATTTCCAGTCTGAGAATAAACATAAACAACTGTGTGAAAAGGATTCCCGCATTTTTCTTTTAACAAAATGCTATTTAACCACAACTCTGTTTTTAACAAAACATATTTCTTTTTTTCCAATAAAATATCCTCGCTGAGTTCATTTGACTGTTCATATCTTTCCAGTAGCAATCCCTCGTCATAAATTCTGTCTGCGAAAACAAAATTTTGTTCAATAGCTTTTTCACATGACGATTCTTTCATAATCTGGAAATAATAATTCTGCAGTCTCAAATCCAAAGCACCAACTTCAAATTCTTTGTAGGATTTTGAAATCTGATTTGTCCTATAGGATTCAACGTAAAAACCAATAAGAAAACCAATTAACAAAATAAGCAAAGTTAAAAACAAAGTTTCAATAAAATCCCTGTGAACACTTTTAACTATTTTGTATACCATTTTATGTCGCCTCTAATCAACCTGTAAAAAGATTTTACAAATGGAACCATATACAATGGTCTATAAACAAAGATATATATAACTATCGTTAAAATATTCTTTCTTTTCACTTCTGTATTTTGAAGGGCTAATTTATGGAATAAAATACTTAATCCAAAAAATAAAGCCCCCCAGATAAATAAAATAGTAAATGCAAAATAAAAATCCATAAATAAAAAAGGATTATAGCCCTGAAAAAAATAAGGCAGAGAAAAAAGATAAGGAGAGATCGCCAGATAAATAAATCTTAAAGAAAGGAGAAGGCCAAATAAAGCTAAAAGAAAAGAAAGAGAAACATAACTCATAACAAATCTCCCAAACAGATTTTCACCGTGTGTTAAAAAGAATCTTCGATATTTATACAAGGTCTGCAACCCGCCGACATTCCATCTGACTCTTTGATTTGTCCAGACTTTCACCTTTTCAGGAACAATTGTGTAAACTTTTGCAGAATAAGACATTTTAGTCTTGTAGCCACGACTCAGCAGATTCCAAGTTATCTCTATATCCTCAGTCATATTCTTAGGGTCAAACCCGCCGACTTCTTTTACTAAAGATTTTCTATAAACACTAAAAGGTCCGTTGGTAACATAAACAGCCCCGATAAAATCCAGAATTTTTCTGCTCCAGGCAATCACACAATAATCAACATCCTGAAAACGCTCTAAAAAATTATTTTTATTTTTCACCCAGACTTTCGAAGTTACAGCAGCCACTTTTTCATCATTTTCAAAATAGCCAATCATTTTTTTCAAAACATCTTTTGTTGGATAGGAATCAGCGTCAACAACTGCAATAAAATCTCCCTTGGCAATCTTAATTGCCTGGTTTAAAGAATCAGCTTTTCCTGAATTTTTTTTGTCAAGAAGAATTATCTCTTTATGTTTTTTCATAAATTCCCTTATAATCCCGGAGGTATTATCTTTGCTCCCGTCATTAATCACAATAATTTCTTTTTTATCCTTGGGATAATCAAGCTCAAGTAAAGCATTAATTGTTCCGGAAATAGATTTTTCTTCGTTATAAGCAGGAACTAAAATAGAAACTCGCGGAAATCTTGTTGCTTTGGGATAATCATCCATCTTTTCCTTATTTCGGAAATACAAAACAACAAAAATCAAAAGAAAATAAATTCCAAAAAAAAACATTATTGCGTATATTACGACTAAAGAATTCATTTTATTCTCCTTTTTCTGCAACTTCTTTAAAAGGATTGCTGGAATCTTGAACATTAAAATAATCATAAAAATCATCAGCCAAAGTCAGCTCGTGAGTGTGCCCTGTTTTTTTCTTTTTTATCAGCTCGAGCTCTGAGAATTTTTTTATATGGTCATATGCTTTGTTCCCTCGTATTTTTATTATTACAGATTGCTTGATTGGTTGCTTGTAAGCAATAATCGCGAGGGTTTCTTTTTCAGCTTTGGAAAATTCAGAGCTTCCTGTTGCAAGCTTGTTGATTATACCTGAATATTCCTGCTTTACATCCATTTTCCACATATTATTTTTTTCAACAATCTGAATCGCTGAATCTTCTTTATCGTATCTCTCTTGCAGTTTTTCAATAAAATCCTGAAGAATAATTGGATTCAAGTCAGTCAAAGAAATCAGCTCCTGCATATTGAGAAACCTTCCTGAAACAAAAAATACAGCTTCAAGTTTTTTCAGGTTTTCTTTTTCCTGCAAGTTATCTATTTCATCAATTGTTTTAGAACTTGAAATAGATTGCTTTGCTAAAATCTTTGATTTTTGTCTTGCCTCATCAACTTCTTTTAAAGTTTTGCTGGAAATTTCCATATAAAACAAAAACAACGCGCATTTAAAAATTCTTAGATAGCTAAAAGATTAATACAAAGATATTTAGTAAAATTTAAAGGGTGCCAATCATTTTTAAAACTTCTTCAAAGAAAAACTCAAATCTTTCCAGAGCATTTTTTTGGGTAATTATACTCCTGCTTTGAGAGTAAGAATCTAACATTTTTATTGCTCTTGAAAGTCCATCGTAATATTGAGAAGCATAATTAGGACCTTCGGGATTTGATAAAAATTTAGGTTTATACCTAGACAGTGCAATATCAAGAGAAATAAGTTCCATACGAGCCTTGCAAGTATCCCCCTCTTCTATAGCATTTACAATTTGAGAGTATAGAATGTTTAGACTCTTAATAGCATACTTCTCATCATCAATTTTATCATCTATATTTTCCATTTAGAATAATCAAAATAATGGTTTAAATAATTTTATATACTGCTCAGTTTATTTTATATCTCAAAATCGCGCCAATTCCCCCAAGGTTGTTGAATTGCTGTCCTTCTTCTGTTTCTGTAGAAATAATCTCGACATTCGCTCCTGTGCCTTCTGCTGATTTTGAAAGTTCTTTTGCAATTTTTTTATTTGTTTCTTTTGAAATATAAAGAGTTTCAACAGCGCCATAATGCAGTGCTTTTTTAGTTTCTTCTTCGCGCAAAGTTGCCAAGCCAGGCCTCTGTCCTAATGTTTCAAAAAATTTCTCCAAAAGTTTTTTCTCACGAATTATTTCCTGGCTTGCCAAAATGTCTTGGGATTTCATAACAAGCTCTTTTAAACCAGATTCATCTGAATCTCCTATGTCAACTCTTCCAATAATCTTTTCTCTTAATTTTGTCATCATGTATTCTCCTTCGATAAACTCGTCTTTTGTAGGAATAGGGCCACCGACTAAAATTCCTTTCAGTTTTGGCATCTCAAAAAAAATAGTTTTCATTTCATCTGCAATTCTTTTATAAAATTCTTTAGTAAGTCCTTCTGTAATTCTGTGAAAACGCTGGCTCGATTGTCCTCCTGCCCTGACTTTTGACGGAACACCAGAAGTCATCTTCTGCAAAACTTCTATTCTCTTGCCTTCTAAGAGTCCAATTGTTGCTTCTTTTCTATCCATAACAAGCAATCCGAAAACTTCTGAAACTTCAAGCATTGCCTTCAAAGGCTCTAAAACAAATTCTTTATCGCATCGGTATAATCTTATTTTCAACGGCATTAACGGCTCAACAACCCACAACTGCAAATCACTCTGCCCTTCAACCTTAGAAACATTTCCGCAAAACAACGCGAGCCCGTTCTCTGGGGTTTTTTTAAGTAACTTCAAATGCCTGACAATTTTCTCAAGCGCATCAATAACATTTTTTCTCGTCGACGTTGACTTGATATTCTTCGCAGTTGCCTTCTCAGCTTCAAGTTGCTTCTGAACAGAATTCGCATCATAACCCTCTGAAATATAAACACTGATGAGTTCTGTATGCCTGCCCTTGTGCTTTTCAAGTTCTTCTAAAACTTCTTCAAGCTGGTCCCGCGTCATTGCCATAATTAATTAAGAAAAAGTTGATTAATAAAAGTTGGGGTTGTAATGCCAATAATTATCAACAAAACTCCACATCAAACTTTCCTGTTTTAATTTCTTTAATATTCATAACATCTTTCAAATCCTGCAAAAGCTCTTCAAGTTTTTCTTTTTCTTTTTTATCGAGAGTTAAAAGACATTCGGAATTCATTGGCTTTTTGTGTTTTGTTTTTTCAGCTCTGACTTTTGAAATAATTCCAAATAATAAATTCAATATTTCAAGTTCTTTAGGGCGGGTGGCGGGGGTTGGTTGGTGGGATGGCCATTCAGAAACATGCACACTTTTTTCTTTTTCATCTTTTCTAAAATACTCTTGGTAAATCTCTTCTGTAATAAAAGGCATTATAGGAGCAATTAATTTAATTATAGTCAAAAGAGTTTTGTAAAGTGTAAATTGTGCAGATAATTTTTCATTTCCTTTTCCTTGATAAACTCTCTTTTTAACAATTTCCAGATAATTATCACAAAAATCTTTCCAAAAAAAGTTTTCAATCTCTTGTTTTGCTTTTGAATATTCATAATCCTGAAAATTCTTCGTAACAGAACCAACAACAAATTGTAATTTTTTTAAAAAGAATTCATCAATCTTCTCAAATTTTTTCGGATTTTCCCCTCGATAATCTTTCAAATTCATAAAAACAAATTTTGAAGCATTGAGTAATTTTGTAATAAATTTCTTCCCTGCAACTAAATCTTTTTCCTGATAATCTAAATCATCGCCAAGTCTGGAACCAGAAGCCCAAAATCTCAACGCATCTGCGCCGTACTCATCAATAACTTTTTTAGGTGAAATCCCTGTTCCTTTGCTCTTTGACATTTTCTCTCCGCCAAGTTTAGCAAAACCAGAGATAGCAATATTTTCCCAGGGAAGCTTTTTTTCATGCAAATAACTTCTGACAATTGTGTAAAATGCCCATGTCCTTATTATATCGTGTGCTTGAGGCCTTAATGAAAACGGAACAACAACTTTATTTTTTATTAATGAAGAATTAATTTGTGGTGTCAAAGACGAAGTTGCCCACGTATCTAAAACTTTTATTTCAGGAATTCCCTCGCCCCCGCACGAGCATTTCTTTTTTATTTGAATCGGATCAACAGGCAGTTCTTTGTCGTCGGGAAGAAGAAATTTCTTGCATTTTTCACATTGCCAGATTGGTATTGGAACTCCAAAATGTCTCTCTCTTGAAATGCTCCAGTCCCACTCAAGGCCATTAACCCAATTTTCATATCTCTTATGCATAAACTCGGGATGCCATTTAATTTTCTTCCCCTGTTCAATCCATTTTTTCTTTTTGTCTAAAATTTTGATAAACCACTGCTCTGTTGGAATGAATTCAATTTCAGTCCCGCACTTGTCATGCACATTAAGAACATGAGAAATTTTTTTCTGCTCTTTTATCAAACCAGATTCTTCGAGTTCCCTGAGAATTTTATTTCGCGCTTCTTTGATTTTCATGCCTTCATATTCTTTTAAATTCAAAGTTCCATTCTTGTTCAAAATAATTTTAGGTTTCAGCTTATGACGATTAATAGCGTCGACGTCAAATTTGTCTCCATAAGAACAAACCATTAAAACACCTGTTCCTTTTTCAATCTCCGCTGAACTGTCTGCCATAATCGGAACTTCAATGTTAAACAGAGGAACTTTTGCTTTTTTTCCGACGATATTTTTATATCTCTTGTCTTCAGGATGAACAAAAACAGCAACGCACGCACCCAAAAGTTCAGGTCTTGTTGTAGCAATTAACAAATCTTTTCCATCAACCTTGAATTTTAAAGTGAAAAATAAACTTTCTTCTTCCTTGTCTTCTAATTCTGCCTGGGCAATTGGAGTCTGACATTCAGGGCACCAAATTGTTGGAAATTCTTTTTTGTAAATCAACCCCTTGTTGAACAAATCTATAAAAAATTTTTGCGAAATTTTCCTGGAGTTTTTATCAATTGTAGAATAATAAATTTCATAATCACACGATATCCCTAAATCTTTCCAGTCTTGAATAAAAGAGGGAGTTATTTCCTTTAAAGTTTTCAAACAAAGTTCAATAAATTCTGCTCTGGAAATATTTTTGCTTTTAACCTTTTTAATTTTCTCAACAAGCCTTTCTGTAGGAAGCCCGTTATCGTCGGTTCCAAACGGATAAAATACATTGTCATCTTTCATTCTCCTGAATCTTGCAATAAAATCCTGCTGAGAATATGAAAATGCGTGCCCTATATGCATCTCACCAGAAACAGTAGGCGGAGGCGTGTCAATTGAAAAGATTTTCCCTTTTTTGCCGGCGTCAAATCTGTAAATTTTTTCTTTTTCCCAAAACAATTTCCATTTCTTTTCAATTTCTTTGAAATCAAGATTAGCCATAAATAAATAACCAACAACAACTTTTAAAAACTATCTCTCTCTACTTAAAATATGGAAAAAAATAATTTTTTAACTATGCGATTTCGTCGGATGCTATTGGAAATCGCCTTTCCGCAATTTGAGGAAAATCAAAAAAAACCAGAGGGTTGTTTTTAATGGCAAATCAAGGAGTGCAACTTCCAGGCGGATTCGGCGGGCTGATGAGATTCAGCGAAGAATATGAAAGCAGATTCAATCTAAAACCAGTCCATGTAATCGCATTTATAATCCTAATTATAATGTTCAGGATTTCTTTACCTATGATTTTTTAAAATGTTTGGAGGAATAGACCCAAAAAAAATGCAGGCAATGATGAAGCAAATGGGAATTGCCCAGGAAGAAATTGATGCTTCAAAAGTTATAATTGAAAAAACAGACAACACGAGATTGATAATAGAAAACCCGTCTGTAATAAAAATAAAAATGCAGGGCCAGGAAAGTTTTCAGATTACAGGTGAAGCAAAAGAAGAAACTTCTGCTACTGAAATCTCAGAAGAGGATATTGAAACAATTATTGAAAAAACAGGATGCACAAAAAAACAAGCGCGAGATGCTTTGGAAAAAACAGGGGATTTGGCAGAGGCGATTTTGGAATTGAGTTGAGGTGTAAACAAAAGATTTTATATTTTTATAGAGTATAGGGGTCTATTTAAATTTGCCTCACTTCACGAGAGACTATAAATTTTTAATAGAAAAACACTGATAGGATACAATAAGGGTTGTTGTGGAATTAAAAATTATTAATATAACGACGAGCTTGCGAGGAGTTAAATTTTATCTAGATGCTCAGCTTAATTTAAAGAAAAAAAATAAAATAAAATATTTAGATTATCTATGCTCTTGTGAAATTATAATCTGGGATGCATCTTCCATCAAAACACGTAGCGTTCATAGAAGTGCAGTTTTCTCCGAAATATCCTGCATATCCTGGTGGATTTGGAGGGACATCGTCACTGCATGCAAATTCTCTAACTTCACTATTTGAATAACAGAAGTCTGTGTATGTTTCATTTGTTCCATTCACATTAATAAAGAAAATTGTTCCTTTAGACCAAAAATTCAATCCATTATCTGTATCATCGCAGTAAATCACTGGTTTGTAAGAAATTAACCAGTACGCTGAAACAACAGCCAACGTTAATAACACCCCAACCCCCAAAACATATATATTCTTCTTCCTCATTTTTAACCTCCTTTTATTTAATTATGCAGATAAAAGATATCCCCCTTTTAAGGATTATTATGATTCAATCAATCTTCATCACCAAAATTTATATCAACTCCACCTTCTTATTAATTTAATGCAGAATTACCTAAATCACCTTCAAGGAGCAGAAAAAATTATCAAAATATCTGACCATATGATTTATGTAACTTACCCGTTGATTAAGGACAAAAGACTTCTCTTAAAGATTATTCTTGAAACAAAAAAAGCAGTAGAGAGTTGTATTAATTCAATACTCCATTATGAATCTCTTTACAAACGAATCACATTAAAAAAAGAACAACGGGAAAATTTCAGGATATTTGAACATAAATGCTCGGGAGCATACAGCATAACACAAAACGAAATCCGATTGATTTTAGAATTATTTGAGCTCGCAGAAAGGCACGAAAGAAGCACAATGGAATTTGTAAGAAACGGAAAAGTCGTGATTCTTTCTGAAAGTTTAGAACACAGAATAATCACTATTGAAAAAGCAAAAGAATTTTTAGAATTAGCAAAGAGCATATTAAAAAAAACAAAAGAAAAAATAAGAAACACTAATTAAATCTTCCTGTATCTCTTATCCAGAAAAACACCTGTTTGAAAAGAAGTTTTTCTTTTTCTGATTTTTTTGTAAATAAAATAACCAATAAAAGTTATTGCTATTAAAAGCACAAGAATTAATGCATAAATAAAATAACTCTTGATAAAAGATTTTATTTTTGTCCAAAGATTCTTTGACGCTTCAGAACTTTCTTTGCACAGCAGAGTTTCTTTATCACAACCAAATTTACATTCTTTCTCGAATTCCCATGATTCACCAAGAGTATTACATACTTCTAAATTCTCATTCATGCATCTTTTCTCGTCGGGAACACAGAGTGAAGGACAATCACTGCGACATCCAAAAGAGTTTTCACCTAACCCAACTTCACAATTCCCATCATTATCGCAAACAACATCCTCTAAATTTGTTGCATAAACATTTGTCAAAAGATTTCCTATGCTACTAAATCTCATTGTTGCTCTATCAAAATTATAAACTAATTCAACTATCTGCCCAGGATAGATTTCAGGGTAAAAGAATAAATAGCTTGGGTCGGGGTTTACAACTTCATCAATCCCTCCCAACGCAGAGATTTCTATTGACTCATTAAATTCTAAATATTTCGGATGAACTTCATAAACAAAAAGATTGACTGCTTTTTTATTTCCAGTATAAATAAATCTCGCTGAAAGTTCTGTTTTCCCATTAGAAGATTTTAATTCTCTCTTTAAAGGGATCATTCCACCCATTGCATTTGGAATAATTGAAACCATATTCCCTATTTCTTCTTCACTAAGACTTCTTCCTAAGTTCTCTTCAATTGATTGTTTAAGCAGTAAATCATTTCTTAATAATAAATTTGAAGATGCGTCTATTACTTCATTTCTAATTTCTTCGTCGTCGTTGCTTCCTCCGCCACCACCTCCACCTCCTCCTCCGCCACTGCTTCCTCCACCGCCGCCTTCAGGAGGACTTATAAGTTCTGACAAAGAATAAAACATTACTCCAAAATTATTTAATTCAATGTCAAACGAATTTGAATCAGAAAGAATTATATCTCCGTTTTGGGATGTTAAACTATCGATGTTTTTATTTTCAAAATTTAAATTTAAATTTACAGGCGAATCTAATTTGTTTATAACAACAAGGTTTTCATCTGTTGACATTATTTCCACACCTGAATTACTTGACGAACCAAGATAAATAATTTCACCATTGGGAAATCTATTAACCCATTCTTTTTTTGTATAAAAAACAGGTTTGATATCATTATTAATATTCCACATTCCCTGCGAAGCATACTCTATTGGGTCTGTTCCTTGATACCAAAATTCTCCAACCATATCAGTCTGCACTGCCCAATAAAGAGCAGAGGCGTGCCAGGTCCCTGCTTCTGGCATTGTAAGAAACTTAACAACCCTCGGTGAAATACTTCCTGACATCCCGTATTCAGAATTATATAATTTTGGATTTGTATAATAATTTTTCAAAACATTGTCAACAGAATTCATAAAATCATAATAATTTCCTTTTGTCTCGCTTAAAAATTCTTCAAACGTCAAGCCCATATAACCAGGCAATTCGTCGTCTGCTGATTCTGCATTATCATATTGGTGCACACTCACAAAATCAGGATAAACATCGGGAGTGATATGATTAAAAAACAGGACAAGCGGAGCAGTGCCGTCGCCAAGACTTCCAGCAGAGCCGACATTTGCAACAGGAACTTTTTCTTTTATTGCGTTGTAAGTTAAATTATAAAGTTCTGAATATTGGTAATTATTTGGATTTAACCAATAACTTTCCCCAGGCTCATTAAATATTTCCCATCTCCAGTTTTCAAAGTTCCCGCAATTAGTTATTTCCCCGTCATTGCATGCATTATAAAAATGTTCAACAACATTTGAAGCATATTCTGCAAAATCAGAATAATCCCACGGAGAAATCGGAGGCACAGGATTAACAGTTGTGATATCAGAACCAGTCGGCAACATACATCTTGGAAAATTTCCAAAAGAAATATACGGAGTTAAACCCTTGTTTAAAACAGATTCAACAATCGCTGATATTTTTGTGTAATTATATGTAACACAATTATCTTGTAAAGGAATATTATCTTGATATCCCGACGAGACATATGAATGCCTCATCCAAATTCTGTCGTAAGTTGCAACATCGCCGTGATGTTCTGCAATAAAAGGAAATTCAGGTCTCATCATTTCATCCACAGCACCTTCTTCTTGAATCCCATAAGCAAAATTAATTGTTTTTTCAGGAAGATTAAAATCTAAATTAACATCAACATTTGTCAGTTCTGGTTCAGGAAGAACAACATTAATTGTTCTTGTTTCTGTCTGGTCTTCACTTCCCCCGACATCTTTAGCATAACCAAGATAAGTATGCACCCCATTTTCAAGAGATTGATTAATAAAAAAATTCCATTTGTCTAAATCTTGTTTCAAAAGATAAGAAGAATATAATTCTTTAACTTCATCTTTTTCCATCGAGTAGTTATAAATTCTGAATTCATCAATTAAATCCTGAAAATTTACTCCAATCTCCACAATTTGTTGATTAGGACTCCAACCAGGATTAGACCAGTATCCAATTCTCATCAACTTTCCATTTACATAAATGTGAGCAAACCGAGAAGTAGTATTATATGTTAATGCAACATGAGTCCATTTATAATCAGAAAGAACATTGTATATTTTCTTTTCCATGATCCAATTATGAATACTGCCGTTAGTAAAAGCAATTTGCAATGCATTGCCTCCATCTGCAGTTCTAATCATTATATAATTTCTATTTGAGTCATATCTATCTAAGATAAAATTAGAATCGCCGTTATTTGAAAAATTTCCGTAGACCCAAAATGAAATGGTTCCTTCACTTTGTGGGAAGTTTATTCCATCTAAACTCGGAACAGATAAAAATTCTGAATTTCCAAAAAATCTGCTTCCTCCCCGTACACCGTTTGTACTAGAAGAAGTTCCAGACAAAACTATTGCGCGATTATATGTGCTTAAATCTTTTATTGTATTCTCATCTTCGCCCAATGCAGCAACATTATCAAAATTCATCATTAAACTCAAATTATCGTCATAAAAAGAATAATATGTTCCATCCAGATTAAATTTAAATTCATCAAGAGAAGAAGATGTGACTGAAAAATTTATTTTTGCAGAATTTTCTGAAACAACTGCGCCATTATTTGGTGTTGGCTCAACAAATTGAATATTTAATGTTTGCTGAGGAGAACCACACACACCAAGACAGCAATAACCAGTATCACTTGCGGGAGTCCAAACCCCGTTGCACTCGTCGCTGGGAAGGCAGTAATTTCCTCCCTGTTCTGAACATGTAAAAGGTGTTGGAGTTTCAAGCAACAAAATAGAACCTTCTGAATTTCTTAAATTAATTGTAGCTACAGGGTTAACAGAAATGCTTCCATCTGCATAAACAATGTAATAATTTCCCCCAAGATTTACATTTACAGCAGTGCTGTCGCCGAAAATATCTTGATTCCAATTTCCTTTTGGTCTCACTAAAACAATTGCTTTTTCAAAATCTCTTGCATAAATTGTGTAGCCATTTCCAGCAGGGTCTGTTCCTGTTTGAAAAATATAATAATCTCCAACTGCTATTCCAATATCAACTTCCTGAGCATATGTCCAGCTTTGCACATAAGGAACAGTCCAAGCACCTAAAATATCAAAATAAGCTAATTTGTTTTCCCTGTCTTTTCCTAAATAATACATTGCTAACTCCATAATTTGTGCTCTTGCTCCTGGACTTGCATAACTTCCAGAAGTATAACCCGCAGGATAATAATTCATACCGTCGGGATTTCCTGCTCCTTTTTGTCTTGTTGAATAAACAACAATTTTTCCAGAATCCATTAATTGTCTGGCTTTATCCCACATTTCAACAACTCCAATTCTTTGTCGATTTGGATCAAGCATAAATTCAAACCATGCACCGTCAGCAGAAAACGACTGGCTCATTGCTTCACTTCTTGTGCAATATTCAGCATGATTTGGAATTAATTTTTTTTCAGGAGACATTCCGTTATTTTGCGCAAGAAGAAAACTATCAACAGAAGGATAATACAAATTCCCAAAACCAGAATTACCCCAAGTAATTCCTCCATATTCTAATAACCCGCCTCCGGAAATTATTGAAGTCGAACCACTTGGAAAAAAGGGATGCTCATCTAAAAACAACCCATCAAAAACATTTCCTCCAGGTGTTAATTCAGAAGTCATTAAATTCCATTCATATGCATAAAAATTTTTTGCAAGCACAGAATCTGGATTTATTGCCCATCTTGCATTATCCCAAACACTTGTCTGGACTCTGCACGCTTCTGTTTTTGTCATCGGGCATCCTGGAATAACTACCTGCACATCTGGCTTTGTTCTAAAATCTAAAAAAACAGTTGTATCCTCTGAAAAATGTAAAAATATATCTTCTAAATTATAACCATTTTGTTGCGCAAAAAGAATCATATCATTATAAATTTCTTCATAAATAGAACCAGGCATATCATTGATAATTGAAAGATCTAACCTGTATCTGTAAATTTCAGCAAAAGGATTATACAATTTAACCTCGTCGTTGTATCCAGTTATCAAAGCGTCGTAATGCTTGGCGCCCCATCCTATTTCAGCGGGGTCATATCCAGGATAATTATTACTCCACCTGTATTCTTCTTTAAAAGTTAGAATATGCTCCCAGTGCGGACTGACTTCTGTGTAACCGCATTTATCAGTTTGATAAACTATATTACTGGAGGGATAAACAGAATAATAACAGCAATAACCATTTGTTCTCTGAACTCCGTCACATAAACAAGAAGAAGTTATCAGCTCTCTGTTAACACAATCACCTTCTGCAAACATAAATCTTTTTTCAGCACCTTCCCAAAGTCTATAAAAAAGATATCCAAATGAAAAAACTAAAAGAAAAACTAATAAAACTAATAAAACTTTTTTCTTAAACAAAATCCTCTTTTTTTTTGCCATACTTATTTTTATAGAGATAATATATTATTAAAATACTTATAATTTTTAAATCTTTCAAAAATTTAGTATCATTTCAATATATATTTTAAAATGATAATTTTAAGATAAGTATAAAAACCCCGAATTCGTAGTGTAATTTACTTCTAAAGAGGGTTGAACAATCGGGTATGGAAGATATAATTCAAGAAAAAATAAGTGCGGACCATTTATTGTATGTAAGCTTAAAGTACACAAAAACTTGTGACGTAATAAAAAACCTGCTTTTAAGATGGAGCCGGATGATTGAAACCAGCATAGACAAAACTCTAAAACACGCAAAAAAGAAAAAAAAGATTTCGGTTGTAACTTCAAATCCTATTCTCCAGATAGAACAAATAAGAAAATTATTCAAAAAAGACAAAAACTTTTTAGAAGTAATTGATATGTATGAAATGTTCAGAAAAATAAAAGAACTAAGAACAGAAAGAATAGGTGAGTTCAGAAAAAATGTAACCTTAAAAGTCTTTTACCGTGGACAAGAAATAAATATAAATTTAGAACAATTAAAAATATACGCTTCCAAGTTAGAAAAGTTTATAAGTGCAATTAAGCAATTTCTTCTATCCTAGGAGGATAAAAACTTCTTGAGTGTTAAGATGAAAAGAATGATTGTAATAACTTCGGGCAAAGGGGGTGTCGGAAAAACCACAACAGCAATAAATCTCGGCGCAGCAATTAACTATTTCGGAGGAGATGTTCTTGTTCTCGACGGAAATTTGTCAACTCCAAATGTAGGAATTCATTTGAACTCGCCAGAAGTTCCAGTAACTTTAAATCACGTTCTTCAGGGAAAAGCAGATGTTTTTGAGGCAATTTACGAGCACGAATCAGGAATGAAGATAATTCCTTCTTCTCTCTCATTGAGGGAATCAAAAAAAATAAAACCAGAAAAATTAAAAGAATTCAAAAAAGAATTTGGAAAACATTCTGAATATGTTTTAGTTGACAGCTCTGCAGGGCTCGGCTCTGAAGCATTGTCAGCAATAGAATTAGCAGACGAATTAATTGTCGTCACAAATCCAGAAATGCCTGCAATTACAGATGCTTTGAAAACAATAAAAATTGCAGAACAAATGAAAAAACCAGTTCTCGGCGTAATAATGACAAGAGTGAGAAAAAACGACATAGAAATGCAGCCGGAATCTGTCAGAGAAATGCTTGAAGTCCCGATTCTCGGAATGGTGCCTGAAGATATTTCTGTGCAAAAATCCTTGAGTTTAAAAGACGCTGTTGTCCACACGCATCCAAAAAGCAAAGCTTCAAAAGCATACAAAGAAATCGCAGCTAAAATTCTCAATATAAAATATGATTCAGATAAAGATAAAGAAGGAGTGATTGAAAGAGTTTTGAGAAGTTTGGGATTGAAGGCATAAATTAGAAATTATGCACATTAACATTTGCGATATTTATTTTAATTTAATAGAAAAACACAAGTATTATTTATTGTCAGTGTTTTTTGATTAATAATTTTAATAAATACGAGCGCGTTAGCGCGAGGCAAATCTTTTAAAAATTTGTTCTCATTCCATTCGCGATATTCATACTGATTAGCAAAAAAACCTCGTCGGTTATTCATTATCAATTTATCAATCTCCGAGCGACAGCGAGCAAATTTAATTTTAAGTTGGCTTAAACCAAAACTTTACATATTATAACCCTCTTAGATTAAATTTTTCTTCGGCTTCTGAAATAATTTTTTTTACTAGCCCTATTTGTTCATGGGAACCATTAGAAAGAATGACTTTTGCAATGTCCCATCCTCGATAAATAGCCCATTCATAGTTTAGCTCCACACCACGAACATTAGTTATAAACTCTCCATCTTTTTTATTAAAATTAACATCAAAAAAATCCGCGTCTAAAAGATCCTTGAGAAAACTTTTAAAATTTCCAGGAGAATAAAGCCCTTTACATTCTCCGCAATAAATAACTTCTTTCATAAAGAAATAATCAAAAAAACTATTTAAATAAATTGTTGTGGAGAATATAAATATGAAGAAAATAAAAAATCCCCTTAATCAACCTGCTTTTCAACTGGTAATTTTTTCTCGCCCCAGTAAAGTCTGCCGTCAATTGAACCTGAAAGAATATCAATTTGTCTGTTTGCATCAACATCCCCTATCACAGCTGATTTTATCCATGGATACCACCCCCCTAAATAAAAAAAAGCAAATTGTGGATTGTGTGTAAAAGTTGGTAAAGTCCTAGGCCAGTTGTCTAATATTTCTCCTCGAGAATCAACAACATAAGTGTTATTATTTCCCATGTATTGAAATTCAAAAAAAACAATTTCATCTCCACTCTCTGAATAAATATCATAAATAACCGGTGTAAAAAACGCAAGATTGTTGTTCAAATCAAATGGAAATCCTTCTATCAAAGTCCCATCGCTCTTTATTGCAAAAAGCTTACTTGTATAATGACCTACTTCAGAATTAGTTCCTGAAACAAGAATAACAATATCAAGTATTCCATCTTTGTCAATATCAGACAAAACAGGGTCGCTGTTAAGCGGGTCAACTGCATAAAAATTAGGTTCTGTAAATTCATTGAGATCAATTGGCCAGTTCTGAGATACACTTCCATCTATTTTATAAGCATAAAGATAAGAATTTGGATATTGATCAGGTCCCCTTATAATAATCTCATCTTTTTCATCTCCATCAATGTCGCCAAATACCGGAGAAGACCTCTCTGAAAACCTGATAGTCTTTTCTGAGACGTTTAAAATAATTTTGTCTTCCCATTCATTCTCAAGAGGGTTATAATCAAACCTGTAAATATATTCTGGCAAAACAGCAAAAATTTCCAGCAATCCATCCTCATTCGCGTCTTTGATTATTGGCATTGATGAAACTGCAAGATAAGAATCACCAATTTCTTTTTGATAAATAACTTCTCCCTTGTAATTGAAAATCATTAATTTTGCAGGAAATCGCATGCCTGAAAAAACCTGCGTAACAAGCAGGATAACTTCATTATACCCGTCATTATCAACATCAGAAACAACAGGGTCAGCATAAGGTGTTTCATACGGATAAGCACTAAAATAATAAGGCCATCCTTCTTTGTCTTCTCCTGTTTTTCCGTCGAGAACAAACAACATTTTTACATAGTCCTCTTCAGGTGAACCTACTAATGTTGATGGAGAAAAAATTATTTCTTTAATTTGGTCCTGATCCAAATCTTCAACAACAAGATTATTTGAATTAAAGTATTGGCTAATTGGCCAGTCATTTCCCCCTGTTAATTCCCGATACCATTTAACTTCGCCTTCATTGTCAAGAACAAAAATAAAAGTATTATAAGAATTAAAATCCGCATTAAGAAATGATACTGGAACTACAATTTCATTATTCCCGTCATTATCCAAATCAGTAACAACAGGATCCTTAACATTTCTTTCTTCTGAATAATTTCCATCAAGATATTCTGAAAAATCAATGATTTTTTTAAGAACAATATCAGATTCTACATAACTAACATTAGAACGAAAACCTTCTTCTTGGTTTTTCTTAACTGGATTTTTGATAATTTTTTCTAGAAAACTTTTTATAAAATTTTGTTTTGCTTTAGATTTTTTGTCCAAACCCCTAATTGACTCTGTTTTAGAAACAAATCCCGACGGAAGAACGAAATTTTCAATTTTATATTTTTGCGTTTGTGTTTCCAAAGCTTCTATACTTTTAGGATTAATTGTCTTTTTTATAAGATCAAATTCATATAAAAAAACAGCGCCCAGCACGAAAATACAAAATAAAGCTCCAATAAATACAACCTTAAGCATAACCTCTCTTTTTTTTCTCTTAGAAATTTTTTTCATTAACAATCACCCTTCCTGTATTATAAAACAAACTTAACTCCTTAAATTCTTTTTGGTGCTCAACTTTTAAAAGACTTCACCTCACCTTACCCCCAATCTCAATATCTTTTTCAGGTGAAATCAAAACAACATTCTTTTCATCGTCGCTGACACAAGCAAGAAGCATTCCCTGGCTTTCAATTCCTCGCATTTTTCTTGGCTCAAGATTTACAAAAACAATTATCTTTTTTCCTTTCAGCTCTTTTTTTGAATAACGCTGTTTTATACCTGCACAGATTGTTCTTTTTCCGATTTCCTTTCCAACATCAACAATTAACTTGTAAAGTTTATCAGCTCCCTCGACATCCTCGACTTCTAAGATTTTCCCAACTCTCAAATCAATTTTCTGCCAATCTTGGAAAGAAATTTTTTCTGCCATTATATCTTCTCAAACAACACTCCTTCCTTCTTTATTTTTTCTTTGCTAAACTGTTTTTTGATTTTCTCACTCGACGAAGGAATAAACGGCCATAACAATTCAACAATTTTTAAAATAGCTTCTTTTAATTCAAACAAAACCTTCTTATTTTTAGTTTCCCAAGGTTTTTTCTCCTGAACATATTCATTGCAAACATCAACAAAAGCAAAAATTTCATTCAAAGCCTTGTCAACTTCATAATTTTCCATTAACTTGTTTATTTTCTTTTCATTTAATTTTTTTAATAATTTAACTTCGCACTTTTCAATTCCATTTTTCTCAATTAAAGCAGAAACCCGCGAAACCAAATTCCCAAGTTTGTCTGCAAGCTCGTCGTTGTTCCTTTGAATTAAAATTTCTTCTGAAAAATCAGAATCTTCAAAAATCGAGCATCTTAGCAAGGAATATCTTATGCTGTCTGCACTATATTTTTCAAGCAATTCCAACGGGTCAATAGTGTTTCCCAGACTCTTGCTTATTTTTCTTCCTTGAAGATTCAAATAACCATGGACTAATAATTTTTCAGGAAGTTTATAACCAGCAGATAATAAAAGCGCAGGCCAAATTACAGAATGAAACCAATTTATTCCTTTGCCTATAATATGCAGTTCAGCAGGCCAGTATTTTTCTTCTTTGTTTTTTAATCCGGAAATATAATTAATTAATGCGTCGACCCATACATAAACCTTAAAGTTTTTGTCGTCTGGAAAATCAATCCCCCATTCTGCATTTTTTCTCGTGACGCATAAATCATTCAGACCTTCGCCGACTCTGTTCAAAATTTCATTTTTCCTTGATTCTGGAATAACATATTTTGGAATTATTTTTAAAAGCCTGGCCTGATATTTTGAAAGCCTGAAAAAATACGCTTCTTCTTTTCTAAACTCAGGCTCTTTGTTGTGTTCTGGACATTTTCCATTCACTAAATCTTTTTCTGTTTTGTATTCCTCGCAACCAGTGCAATAAAAACCTTCGTAATTTTTTTTGTAAATATCTCCCTTGTCTATAATTTTTTTTATAATTTTTTTAACAACAACAGAATGCTCTTTTGTACTTGTCCTGATAAAATCATCATAACTTATGTTTAATTTTTTGCATAACTCAAGAAAAAAATCAGTGTTCCTATCAATAAACTCTTTTACACCAATCCCTGCTTTTTCAGCTGCCAGAACATTTTTTTGCGCATTCTCGTCGACACCTGTTAAAAAGAAAACTTCTTTGCCCTGTGCTCTGTTCCATCTTGCGATAGCATCAGCTAATGTTTTCTCAAAAGCATGCCCTATATGGGGCTTTGCATTCACATAATCAATTGCAGTTGTAATATAAAATTTCTTTTTCATACAAAACAAAAACAAGAGAGATATAAAAACTTAATCATTTAATAAATTTCTCAACATAATTTACCCAATCAATTTCATCGGTTCTTTTTCTTAACAAACTTCTATCTTTTTTAAATTCCCCTTTGTAAACTTTCCCTGGATGTTCTATTTTCCCTCTCTCGCTTGAAAAAGAAAATATCTTGCAATGAAGACCACAAGAATCTTTAATCAAATTATCATAATGAACAAAATAATCATCAGAAGAGAACAACTGATTAAAGAGCCTTTCTTCAATTAAACCAATCTCGCGCGAATCATTAATAATCCCAACTGTCCATCTGTGTCTTAAAAAAATCTGTTCTCCTCTATCAGTTTGAACATAATAATAAACTTTTCTTTTTACCATACTTTTTAAAACTTTAAAAGATTTATAATTATTATTGTAATAGACATGGCAAATAAAAAAAGAGGTTCAAAAAAAATAAAAGAGCTAAAACACAACGCAAGAAGGCACAGCATCAAAGAAGGGCTTTTCACGTCGGCAAGAGAGGCTTTTGGTGATTATTATGTTTCGCCTTTTGCAATAGCAATAAATGCAAGCAACACAATAATTGCATTGTTAACTTCTGTTTCAGGTCTTTTAGGTCCAGCAAGCCAAACATTCAGTTCAAAACTTATTGGAAAATTTTCAAGAAAAAGAATAGTCCTCAAATCATTTTTTTTCGAATCCTTAAGCTGGCTTCTTTTAGTAGCAATAGCAATTTTGTTTTACAAAAATATAATTACAAGCACGCTTCCGCTTTTGCTTTTAATTTCATTTGCACTATATTCAATTCTCGCAAACATAGGACACCCTGCTTGGTTTTCATGGATTGGTGATATTGTCGACGAGAAATACAGGGCAAGGTGGTTCTCAAAAAGAGATTTATTGCTAGGGGTTACTTCAATTGTGCTTGCAATCCTCGCCTCGGTTTTTTTAGATTATTTCAAAAAAAGAAACTGGATGCTCTTTGGATTTATGATTTTATTTTTCCTGGCATTCCTAATGAGATTTTTCTCATGGAGAATTCTTAAAAAACAATACGAGCCAAAAATAAAATTAAAAAAAACTCCACATTTTTCATTTAAAGAATTCATTGTAAATGCTCCAAAGAATAATTTTGGTAGATTCGTAATATTCAGAAGTGTCTTTGCATTTGCAACAGCAATTTGTTCCCCTTTCTTCGCTGTATACCTTCTGAAAAATATAAACTTTAGTTATACAGAATACATGGTTGTAACACTTGGCGGAACATTTATATCGCTGTTTGCATTAGAATTGTGGGGGAAATTCGCAGACAGATACGGAAATTACAGAACAATTGTAATTGCATCGATTTTCATTTCCATAGCCCCTGTTTTGTGGGTGCTTTCTCAGTCAATGATTTATCTTCTTTTAGTCCCTTCAATAATCGGTGGCGTTGCATGGACAGGATTTTATCTTACAGCACGCGATTTTATATACGACAATGTCAGTCCGCAAAAAAGAAGCCAATCTGTTTCGTATTACAACATGATGAGCGGATTCGGCATATTTTTCGGAGCACTTCTCGGAGCATTTTTAATAAAAACAATAAATACAGAATTTGTTTCTTCAATAATCGCAGTATTTATAATAAGCAGCATCGCGAGATTCCTTGCAGTTTTGATATTTATTCCAAGAATAAAAGAAATTAAAAAAATAGAAAAATTCAACAGCAAAAGTTTTGAAAACCTCCTTTTAAAAGAAACAAAACCAACTCTCATAGAAGAAACCAGGCAATTAATGTCAATTAAAAAATATTTAGAGGAAAAATAGTCCTCCACAAAATATTTAAACAAAACCAAACAAGCACTATGATGTTCAATAAAAAGATATGCAAAAAATGCGAAAATAAAATAAGCGATAAATATGATTTCTGTCCTTATTGCGGAAGCGAGGTTAATGAAAATTCAAAAGATGAATGGGGAATGCTCGGAGAGAACGACACTGGAAATGAATTTGACAATCTCTTTAACTCCATGCCTTTTAGAGGAATAAGCGGAAAAATGATAAACAAAATGCTCGGAAGCGCAATGAAAATGCTTGAAAAAGAAATGCAAAAAGAAACGAGAAACCAAGATACAGGTGTGAGAACAAATTTTGAGTTATTCATCAATGGACAGAGAGTAGACCCAAGAAACATAAGAGTTACAAAAAGACCAATTACTCAAAAAGCTCCTGTCAAAAAAGAAGCTGTATTAAATAATTTCTCAAATGAAAACCTGAAAAAGTTTTCATCTTTGCCAAGACACGAGCCAGCGACAAACATAAGAAGACTTTCAAACAAAGTTGTTTATGAAATTGAAATGCCTGAAATAAAATCAATAGAAAACGTCTCAATAATCAAGCTCGAAAACAGCATCGAAGTCAAAGCAGTTTCAAAAAACAAGTCTTATTTTAAACTGATTCCAATAAATCTTCCAATAACAAATTATAGTCTATCAAAAGGGAAATTGGTTCTGGAATTAGGGGTAAAGGATTAATCACAAAAATCTTTAAATATGGCGGTCTTAACCTAAGAAAATGGGAAAATTGCATGTAGGAATTATCCTTGACGGAAACAGGAGATTTGCAAAACGCCTCATGAAAGAGCCGTGGAAAGGACATGAATTCGGGGCTGAAAAAGTAAAAAGATTATTTGAATGGGCAATAAAATTAAATATAAATGAATTAACAATTTATTGCTTTTCTTTGGAAAACTTGAACAGGCCAAAAAAAGAATTTGATTATCTTATGAATTTATTTAAAAAAGAATTTGAAGAATTGAAAAAAGACAAGAGAGTGCATGAAAATAAAATAAAAATAAATTTTATTGGGAAAAGAGAAGTCTTGGATAAAGAACTCCAAGAAAAAATGAAGTCTATTGAAGAACTGACAAAAAATTATTCTGGCTACACAATTAATTTCGCACTTGCATATGGAGGGCGACAAGAAATAATTCAGGCAATAAAAAAGATGGTAGAAAAAAAACAGGAAACAAACGAGAAAAATCTTAAAGAAAATTTGTGGCTGAAAAGCGAGCCGGACTTGATCATAAGAACAGGCGGGGAAAAAAGAACCAGCAATTTTCTCCCGTGGCAGTCAATTTATAGCGAATGGATTTTCCTTGACAAACTCTGGCCTGAATTCAGCGAAGAAGATTTAGTTGAATGTATAAAAGAATTTGAAAGCAGAAAAAGAAGGTTTGGGGGGTGAAAATCAAAGGTTTTAACTAAGTTTTTTTAAAAGTCCAGAAACAATTCCTTTATCTGTATCAATTTTATCAGACATTGATTTTAATTTAGTCAGAACAATATCAGTAGAAGGTTTTTCCGAGTAAGGAATTCCTTTATTCTGAATAATTTGTTTCAATTTTAATGCACTTCTTATATGGGGGAGGTAAAAATCATCCGAGAATTTATTTTCATACATTATCACTAAGGAAACCTGCCTGGTATTCTTGCCTTTCTCTAAAATTGCTACTTCCCCTACTCCTAGTTCACCAGATTCAAGTCTTCCGATTATAGTACCAGTATCGTGTGAAAAAATGTTATAACCTTCATCAGTTAATTCTTGTTCACTCAAGTCAAAATTTGAAAAAAACTTTTTAATTCTATCGATTCTTGTCTTATCCCTCTTTCTTGCATTTTGAGATTCTCTCTTCATATGAGCTTCATAACCTGGTTCAATTTTTCCTGAGAGGGGATTGAAATCTGGACCATCTGCTCTCCTATCATAATATCCTAAAATATCTGGCATTGTGATGTAAAAAAGAAACAGACATATTTATAGATTTGTATCATTTATTATAAGGATTAAAAAATGAGCCTGCACAGATTTGGGCTCTGAATAAATTCAGGCCTGCGTCATTTTTGCTCACACAAAAATAACACAAACTAAAGTTCAAATCCTGCGATTTCACCGGAGGCAATTGGAAATCGCCGCTCCGCAATTTGAGGAAGTTCAAAAGAAAGGAAATTAAAATTTCCATGTTTCCTTAATAGGAAAAACCAGCGGGTTTCTTTTATGAACCTGCACTATGCGAAGTGAACTACAAACAACACAAGCATTCAAACTTGTTTGGCAGTCAGGTGAATGAAATGAGCCTGCACAGATTTGAACTGTGGACTTCTGCCTTGCTGAATTCTGAAATCAAATTCTGCAATCGAAACGCGAGTTTCGGTTTATCAGAGCAGCGTTCTACCAGGCTGAACTACAGGCTCATAAATAAACCAGAATTGAAACATTTATAAAAGTTGTGAAACCCTGTATAGGTTCATGACATTTGTCACCCCCCGAAATAAATTTCTGCAGGTGTTTTTCCCTCGAGACTTGTATGAGGTCTGAAATGATTATATCTCATTCTGAATTCGTGATGGTCTCTGCAGAATTTT
>Ga0210057_1002292_pt1 | contig 27633 bp, 28 predicted proteins | sample CryGeyCG2114_010_2_FD_183968 | JGI IMG/M metagenome (GOLD analysis project Ga0210057, IMG submission 183968) | Groundwater microbial communities from aquifer - Crystal Geyser CG10_big_fil_rev_8/21/14_0.10 (SPAdes) (version 2) | ecosystem: Environmental > Aquatic > Deep subsurface > Groundwater ...
GAACAAATGTACAAACAACGATTTGTAATTGAACGCGTATTCGCCTGGCAAGATACCTACCGCAAACTTGCTTTCAGTTACGAGCGACTTGAGGCGACACGAAACGGACTAAAGTATCTCGGGCATGCGCTGATTAATTTGCGTGTCTTTGTTGGAAACTCTGTATGAGTTCACTCTGTAGAGTATAATACCACATTTTTATTGTTCTGTAACGCGGAAGACTTCTTCGATAGAGGTCAACCCATCGAGCGCCTTGAGCACACCATCTTGCGCCATAGTAATCATCCCCTGTTCCTGCGCAAGCTTCTCTATATCATATTCAGAAATTTTGTTTGACATAATTGATTCCTCGATAGTATCGCTCATCACAAAAATTTCGTATATGCCAATTCTTCCCTTATACCCCAACTCCCCACCCGATGTGAACTCTGGCGCTGTATAAAAAGTCTGTTTTTTCCCCTGCACTTTTTCAAGAATTTTGGGAGGAAGGGACGCAATGATAGCATCTACCTTTGTTTGTTGCTCTGGCGTCAAAGTCGCCTCGACTTTTGCAGTATCCGAAAGCTTTCGTACAAGTCGCTGCCCTATCACAGCATTCAGCGCAGGTGCGAGCAAAAATGGTTTGACCCCCATAGCGAGAAAACGAGGAATTGCACCAGCCGCACTATTGGTATGGAGTGTAGATAGAATAAGATGTCCTGTCAGCGCTGCCTGAATAGCCGTATCAGCTGTCTCGAGATCACGAATTTCTCCGACCATAGCAATGTCAGGATCCTGCCGCAAAATAGATTTCAATCCTTTTGCAAACGTGTAGTCTTTTGCATGATCAATCTGACTTTGATTTATCCCCGGCATTTTGTATTCAACAGGATCTTCGAGCGTAATAATTTTGACATCAGATTTATTGAGCATCTGCATGATCGCATAGAGCGTCGTTGTTTTTCCGCTCCCGGTTGGTCCGGTAGTAATGATCATCCCATTCGGACGCGCAATTTCAGCGAGTAATACCTTGTAGGCTTCACCATGAAGTCCCAAGCTGTCGAGGGTAAGCCCTTCACGATTTTGGACCAAAAGACGCATAACAATGCCTTCACCATAGACCGTTGGCATGACAGAAACACGCACATCGACTTCACCAGTAGGGACATTGATCGTAAATCGTCCATCTTGTGGCTTGTCGGTAATGTTCAATTTGAGAGAAGAAAGTAATTTTATACGAGAGACCAATTTTTGGTACGCCTCTTTTGGAAGTGTTGCGGCATCATGCAGCATCCCATCAAGACGGAGACGAATGACAGTTTTGTCCTCTTCTGGTTCTACATGCACGTCAGACGCATTGAGCTTCAGACCTGCTCCTAGAAGAAAGGTGACAAGATCAGTCGTACTCACACGCTCAATACTCTCTTGCAATGACCGAAAATCCTGCACACTTGCTTGCACTTTTTCAAGATCCGACGTTTCGATTTCAACATCTTTTGATATTGGCGATATGTGTGGAAGTGTATTATACAAATCAAATACACGTTGCAGACTATGCTCTGAAATCATGTACAGCGTTCCTTTTGTATAGGTACGATGTTCTATATCTTTCAAAAAAGCCTTGTTTTCTTCCGATTGCGGATCAAGTGCACCGAGACGAATTTCATCTTGATTCACAAAAAAACAAACCATGTTCAGACGTACGGCATCTTCTTGTGAAATTTGTTTGAGCGCTTCATGACTGATTGGAAATGAAGACAAATCAATATGAGGAAACCCAAGCATGCTCGCCTTTCTCTGAATTTCTACTTCTTTTTCTTTTATGCCAACCTTTTGCATTTTTTTTGCAAACTTTTCTTCTGTTTCATCAGAAGCAACACGAATCGAAGATTGCGATAGGGGTTGAACAGAAGATACGTCTTCCGTATCACCTTCGGGTTGTTTTTTTGAAGGAAGTAAATCGTCTATTGAAGGAAGGTCGCCCATACAAGTTGAAGCTAACAAAATAACGAATATCTACCGACCAAGCCAATGTAGCACGTGACTCTTGAGCCCAGTCTTATGCATCTGCATAAAGAGATATGTCCATGCAGCAATAGTAAATGTTGAAAACACCGAAGCAATGAGAAAGAGGCAGATAAGAAAAAGTGTGGTAGAAACAGCAACCCCGAGCGAAAAAATCAATGTAGATGAAAATAACAAAGCAAACATATACGCCACAAACGCCGGCAATAGAGAGACAAAAAATATCGTCACAAAAAGGAACGATACCAGAAGGTCGAAGACAAAAATAACCATGCCTACTTCGAGTGACACGAGCCAATGTTCTCTAAAAAGTGTCCAGCCTGTTCTCACGGCTGGAAGAAACGCATACTCTTCTATGACCACATACCCAATAGCATAGACCGATACAACAGACACGATCAGAGAACTCATAGCAGCAAGTAAAAACACAACCAAAAACAACAACGGAGATCCACCGAGCGAAAAAAGAATCGGCCAAGACATAAGGGCAACAAGAAGTCCTACTACGCCCAACAGGACCTTTTTGAGTACATTGATAGCAAATACTTTCCACAATGAAGCGACTCCTACATCCCATGAAACACCCGCATCTGGCAACCGCTTGTGGTGTACGCTATGTGCGGTGCTGTGTACCAAAGCCCCTTGGGAAACCACAGCAAAAAAAGTCATAACAATACCAAACCCAACGAATACAATACAGAGAAACGCAACCCACCCAATCAATCCATGTGGAATAGGATTTCCAGAAAATCCTGCTTGAAAAAGATCATATAGTGTCACAAAACCAGATCCTGGACGATATCCACGTGCCGTAAACCAGAGTTGTACGAGAGCATCAACAATACCCATCTGCCCAAGGGCAGCAGCAAACATACCAAAGGGCCAAAGGCTATGTTCTTTCCAGGCAAGATGCCAGCTGTGTGCGAGTGCTTCTCTGTAGAGTGGTGGTTTCATAGGAGTTTACGGGACAAGTATGAGTAGTATATCACATAGACGGAAATTCGCTACCATGTTCTGTGGGAGTGCGGAGAAAGATTGCGCTTCGCTAAGAATATATCCTGACGTTGTCAGGATAAGACTGAAGATTATGTTACATACGAAGAAGGACATGCATATCATGCATGTCCTTCTTTTTAGAGCGTAATCTTCAATCTTTTTTTGCGCTAGCAAAAATGAATCTTAGTGAAGCGAAGCTGAACGCAATCTTTCTACGCAACACCTCTCACACGTATCTATGCATCCATAATCGCCTTAAACTCTTCTTCCTCAACCGTTTCCTTTTCGAGCAATAATTTCACAAGCGCCTCCATTTGATCTCGCTTGTCTACAAGCGTCTTTTCTGCACGCTCACGAGCTTCGGTGAGCAACGAACTAATTTCATCATCAATAAGTTCAGCAGTTTTTTCACTATAATTTTTTTGTTCATGAATTTCCTGTGCAAGGAAAATCATTTCTTCATTTTGACCAAAATCTCGTGGACCAAGTTTGTCACTCATACCATAGCGAAGCACCATTGCTTTTGCAGACTGGGTCGCACTTTTCAGATCACTACTTGGGCCGGTACTGAGAGACTCATGTCCATAGATCATACGCTCTGCCACAAAACCTCCCATGGCCATAGCCATATCATCTTTGAACATGGCAATTGTTTTGTAGCTGATATCTTCTGTTGGCATAGAGAGGGTATATCCACCTGCCATACCACGACCAATAATAGAAACCTTTCGAATAGGATCTGCAAATTCCAAAAAGTGACCCACAATAGCATGCCCTGCTTCATGATACGCAGTCATTTCTCGTTCTTTCTTGCTCATAACCTTCGATCGTTTCTGTGGACCAAGCAATACTTTTTCTATACTTTCAAGAACATCATCTTGTGTAATAGTCTTTTTCTTATTTCGCACTGCATAAATTGCTGCTTCGTTGAGGAGATTTGCGAGATCTGCCCCAGTAAATCCAGGCGTTCGCTCAGCCAAATTTTTGAGATCCACTTCTTTTTCAAATGGCTTGTTGGCAGCATGTACTTTGAGAATAGCTTCACGATCTTTGATATCTGGCTTGCTAATGGTCACCCGTCGATCAAATCGGCCTGGGCGCAAAAGCGCTGAATCAAGGACATCAGGTCTGTTGGTAGCTGCCATAACAATAACACCAATATTTGGGTCGAATCCATCCATCTCGACAAGAATTTGATTGAGCGTTTGTTCTCGTTCATCATGTGATCCCCCAAGCCCAGATCCTCGTTTTCGTCCCACAGCATCGATTTCATCTACAAAAATAATTGCAGGTGCTTCTTTTTTTGCTTTGTTGAACAGATCTCTCACACGAGAGGCACCAACACCAACAAACATTTCTACAAACTCAGAACCAGAGATGTGAAAAAATGGCACACCAGCTTCTCCTGCGACAGCTTTTGCAAGGAGTGTTTTCCCTGTTCCAGGAGCTCCCATCAGGAGCACACCTTTTGGAATTTTTGCTCCCATGTCTGCAAATTTCTTTGGGTCTTTCAGAAAATCTACAATTTCTTCAAGTTCTTCTTTTGCTTCTGCCGCTCCTGCGACATCTTTGAATGTTTTTTTATCTTTGTCATCCGGTTTTGCCTGTCGAGCACTACTTTGCCCAAAGCCCATGGCCTTGTTGTTCATACCACTGGCCTGACGTGTCATAAAAAAGAGTAGACCAACGATAAGGAGCAATGGCAACAGATACGGTGCAAGCATCGCCATCCAAAAAAGAATACCCGATTGTTCTTTTATCTGAACATCACCAATCATGGCCAGCTCCTCTGCTGTGACACCATACGTTTGCATGAGTTCAGAAAAAGGCTGTCCTGATTCTTTTCGTACTTCAAGCTGTGTTTCTTCTGGATTGTCGAGAGTCGCGAGAATAGTACTTCCCTGTACTTCTATCTTGGATACCTGATCAGTCTTGATCTCAGTGACGAGACGATTGATTCCTACTGTCTCAGGCTTGATATTGCCATATTCGGCATACCCCCAAAGGCCTGCGGCAATAAACAACACAATAAAAACCAGGGCAAAATTCTTCAAAAGCTGTTTCATATAAAATGAATGGTCAAAAAAACAGTCATGTTAGTATAGGTACAGATACGCTATTTGTCAATGGAGGACGTCTCTTTTGCTTTGCGCCACATCGAAGGAGAGAGATAATTGTAGGGAATGGCCTTGTTCAGACACAAATACGTTGTATTTACGATATGCCTGGTAATATCCTTGAATGTCCGAAATCTACGAGAAGAAGTATCACACACAAGGGACAAATCGAGACGTACCTTTCCATATGTATGCAACTTTTTTGCAATGTCGGCGTCTTCCCCAAAATTTACGTTCGTATCAAACCCTGTGGTTTTGTCATAGATAGACTTGAGAAACATCATGTTGTTGCCTATCGGGCCAAGCGCTCCCCGTGTCAAAAAACGAACCAAGGGAGCAAATACCATATGAAACGACCAACAGACCGCATTGTACATTTTTCCTGCATCATACCAACGCATTCGACCACCGAGACATACGAGGGACGGATCTGCAGCAAATCGTGTGAGTGCTTCTTGTATATACGTTTTTGGAAGTCTGGTATCTGCATCTATATGCAAGACATACGTCCCATGGGCTGCACGCGTACCATGTGCGCGAGCACGCCCCACTCCAGGCACAGGTTCATAGAGTACCTGTACACCATGTCCTTCTGCAATGAGTACGGTTTTGTCTGTGGATCCATTGTCTACAACAATTATTTCAAGCTGTGCATCCGTTTCCTGTGCGTCTATTGCAGAGAGACATGCCGGCAAAAAATCTTCCTCGTTGCGCGCAGGGATGACAATAGAAACAGCAATATGGGAATGAAATGTACTCATAAAAAAATACTTAGATACAAAAGACAGGATATCGCACCATCCTGTCTTCGTCAATTAGGGTATGGGTATTAACAGCCATTTTGAGGATTTTCGATAAGATTACCACTCGCGTCGAGAGGGTCACCATTGTAATCAATCGAATAAGGCACACAATTTTTATACGCTTCATCCCCAGTTGCGAGAAAGAGCCACCGGACAAACCATGTCGCCGCGTACGAAAACAAAATAATAATAAGACCAATAATCGCGTTCCGCAATATACTTTTTCCTTTTTCAACACGTTCCTCTATCCCGGCTGAGGTCAAAATCAGATACCCCGCATAAATCATATAGACAAGAAACAAGGTCCCGAGTACCACAAGAAATTTTTGGATCGTTGATGCGACTGCGGTACGAACGTCCTTGACACCACCAAGGTCTGCTCCTTTTGATCCTGTGAACGCTTGTGTTTGTTTATTGACATCAGCAACGTGAAAGTCCACTTGTCCGTCCATCTGGAATGCATCTGACGCAGGAACCGCATACACAAAAAAAGGAATACTCCCCATCATTGCCAGAAGGCATGCAAACGCAATAAATCGATGTTTCATATACCTAAAACAATTTTATATCAATACTTTTATTGTATATCGTATTTGGAGAATCATTGTTTTCTTCATACACAGGTTCGACCCGGGATGCATTGTACACACGAGGAAGGACAAATTTTGTAATACTGTAGGAGAGCAACACAATAGTCAATCCGAGGAGTGCCGCTACCATTGTTTTGGTAGATTTTTTCAAACGATCTTCTTCTCCATGTGCAGTCAACCGAACATATCCAGCATATATCAAAAGCACAAAAAACAGCATCCCAATAATACTAAGCATGACCGAAATAAATGATGCAAAAAACACCATAGGCGTTGACGTCGACGATGTTGCATACCCTGCATTTCCTCCAGCACTATCGACTTGACTGATAATATCCTTACTCAGCGTCTGCGCGTAGACAGGAGATGCAGACAAAGAAAAAGAACATTCTAGTGCAACAATGCTCATGAGAACCCCAAACCGAACAAACGCATATCTCATATATAGATATTATTTCGCTGTACGCGTGAGAATAATAGGGACAATAAATGCGGTGATGCTATATGCTCCGACAGTAATCGCAAGGCCAATAATAGATTGAATGATAATTTTTTTGGCTTTGTCTACTTGGTCACTTTCTCCACGGGCGGTCATCCAGAGAAACCCAGCATAGACCATGAGCGAAAGAAAAATAATACCCACAAAGGATAATGCTGTTTTGACAACCGTACCGAGTGTTGCTGCAAACGTCGTTTCATCTGTATTCGACGCATAGCCTGCTTTGTTTGCGGCACTGGTGATATAATTGTTTCCGAGGTCAATCGCGTAGGCATTTGACACCACACCGAGAAAGAACGCGAGTGAGACAGTAAAGACAATAAAACGTTTCATAAGTGAGGAACTAGTAATTTGTAAATGGTAATTAGTAAATAATAATTACATACTTTTTTTCTGTACTCTCCTCACTATGTACTATGTACAATGTATGATTTACTAATTACAAATTACTATCTCGTAAATCCTGTAGTAACAAAGACCGTAATAGCATACGCACTCAACACAATCACGAGCCCGATGAGAGATCCTGCAATGATTTTTTTCGCTTTGTCGACGGGCTCACTTTCTCCTCGTGCGGTCATCCAGAGATACCCGGCATACACCATGAGAGCAAGGAAAATAAGTCCTACAAGAGTGAGGGCGGCATTGATAACAATACCAACGACACTCCCAATATCAGATTCTGATGTCCCCGCTTTTGTAGAGACGATACCTAAATTTTTCCCCGCATCTTTTAGACTCCCCTGCGCATATGCTGGGAGTGCACTGAATATTGATAGGAGTGGAGCGGTAACAATTGTGTGTATATACTTCATACCATTTGAAACATGACGTGAAGAGCGTTTACCCTTCATCCACAAATATTGCTTCTGAGAAAACGAGCTAACGCTCGTCACTCCTTTTGTGTCACCCAAGTATACCCTAAAAACCTGTGAGATCAAAATACATCACTGCACATCTGTACATCAGGATTATCAGTAATCCGTACGCTATTAAAAGGAAAGATCATAACAATCTTCTGTCTCACAAAAGCTCGTATACAGTGCTTCACATTGCTGTTCTGAATCTACAGGAGTGAACTTCCACATCCCTGCACCAGCGATTTCATCCGTAGCACTGACACGCTCTCCTTCTTCACGACAATTTCCTTCTGATGTGACCCGCCATGCCCACGTCGTAGCACGGAGCTCTGCACCAGAGCTAGGATGACGTACTTTATCAAAACAACAGCCAAGTGTGGTAAAGTCGTTGTTTTCAAAATTGATATCTCCACCTGCATTTGCTTTTCCTTCTATAATACGTGTGGTGATGAAGTTGGTCAGTGCGTATGATGAAACCAGAATAGCAAGACCAATAATAGCGCCGATGAGTGTACGCTTTGCTTTGGTAATTTTTTCTTCTTCGCCACGCGCGGTCATCCACCGAAATCCTGCATACACCATGAGGACGAAAAACAGTATTCCACTAAACATGAGAATCGTCTGAATGATGGTCCCGACATACAATGGCACTGTCGTTTGTTCTACCCCCACTCTGCCAGCTACAGCGTTGAGCGCTGTAGGGGCATCATCGATTGTTTTTTTTGCGTGGGCTATTGTAGGAAATAATAAAAAAGAACTAAACAATAAAACAAAATAATGTACCCTTTGTTTAAACATAATTTATTACGTAGCATTAGGATCAAAATCCTGAGGTATAGTACTTAAAGGAAGACATTTTCCACCTACACAAATACTTTCATTTGTACCACATTGCGAATTATTTGCACACTGGACTGTTTCACTTTCTGGAATTTGAACACAATACCCAACTCGGCAAGAATACAACGATTCAAATCCATTATCATGAGTTTTAGCATATGCATAGCAATCATAATCATTACCACATTGCAATCCAGCAAGTTGAGCCATACAATCGTTTTGAGTTTTAAAGGTAATGTTTGAAGCACATTGTCCTCCGCCTACATTAAGAATACATTCTGTACCGCCGCTTCCTTGAAGGAGACAATATGATCCATCAGCTCTACAGGTTCCATTCGCATCATTTTGCGTCACATCACATTCATATCCATTTGGACAACTAACAAAATTTGACACTGATTCAGAACAATACGTCAGAGCATCACAAGATCCTGCAACACAAATCTTACCTGGGTTGTTACATGCACTATTGGTAGTACAAGCCAAACCTGCCGTAGACAATTCTTTACAAAATCCACCTATACAATCATGGATAGCGTCATCAAATTCAGCATAACAATCCCATTTGGAATTACAGGAAATAGTACCTTGCTGTTGATATCTTGGATCAGCCTGGCATAATGCTTGACTGGTAAATGGCTGCAGAGTGCATTGTCCATTTCCAGGATTACATTCACCAGCAGAGGTCAAACACCATGAACCGGCATCGACGCACGTCTTCGATTCACTATTGCACGTAAATCCTAACTGACAATCTGTATCAGCGGTACAACCTCCAACCCCACACACACCACCAGTACACACCCCAGACGTACACTGTGTTCCAGCTGTACAAACAGCACCATCAGCTTTTTTTGGTTGTTCAGTAGGTGTTCCACCGCCACCCCCACCTGTACTTGCTGCTCCCACACTATTGAAGACAAACGTGGTAATCGCGTATGACGCGAGGACAATGATGATACCGATGATCGCCGCAATAATCGTATCAAGTGCTTTTTTGCTCTGGTCTTCGTTGCCTCTCGAAAGCATCCATCTGAGACCACCGTAGATCATGAGAATAAAAAAGATGACCGATACAAGTGACAACAACGTACCAATGACATTTCCGATGAGCGCCGGGACATTATCCCCATATTTTGTGAGGTTTGCAGCATTTGCCGTCGCCTTGAGTCCATACGAATCATCACTCTGTGCAAACACAAACAGTGGCACGAACACCAGGCTCACTACCAGACCGAGGAAAAATGATTTTTTTGACAGACGATTCATACGGAAGTGATTAGTAAATGGTAAATGGTAATTTGTAATTGGTAAAAAGTAAATGGTAAAAAGTAAATGGCAATTCGTAAGGCATGATTGTCAGGTGTGTGCCACTTACGATTTACTTTTTACTATTTACAAATTACTGATTGCGGATAGAGCGGATGAGACCATTTGTTAAGAGCAGTATTTTCGTTGCTTGTGTATTCAAATCTTGGAGGATTTCCTCATCTAGATAGCCAAGATCTTTTGATAAAATAAGAAAGTTTTGTACCTCGGATACAGATCCTCTTGATTGATAATAAAATCGTATTTTATCTTTGAAATAATACCGCGAAAATCCTTCTGCAATATTTGCTGTAATAGAACTCGATGCTCGTCTGAGCTGACTTATGATACCAAATCGTTCGTCTGCTGGGAAATCCTTCGTCACACGATACACGGAGAGAACGAGTCGGTGTCCTTCCTTCCACACGTCCAAATCCTGAAATGACGTTATCCCTCCCATATCGTTTCCTTTTTACTTTTTACTAATTACGATTTACAAATTACCATTTACTTTTTACTAATTACGAATTACTGCGCCGCATTATACGCCCCGCTCGTCGACACCTCGTACAAATTGGTAATCACAAACTGCGTAATCGCGTAGGAAAACAAGATAATCGCAAGACCAATAATTGCGCCCCAGAGAATTTTCTTTGCAGTACCCACTCTATCTTCGTTGCCGGCAGAAGTCATCCACATGAAGCCAGCGTAGAGGGTAAGGATGAGAAAAATAAGACCAAGAAAACTCAAGATAAACTTGATCACACGCGCGATACTCACACGGAGATCCTGACCAGAGAGTCCACTCGATGCACCATAGTTGACCCCAAGAGGATCCGCAGCCAGTACAGGAAATGCGTGCATGAGTCCAAAAAATCCAACAACGAGGAGAGTGAGGAAGGCAAGAGTTCGTTTCATAATATGATGATTATACACTTTCTGTTGAATATTATTCACGGGAAAATGTACAACCTTGCTGTATACGAGACCCTGCACACGCAAGGTCTCGTATAGGCAATATATACTAAAGATTTTGGAATTCTGCAGCTCCAGAAGCTTTTCCAAGTTGCTGGACCACAAAAATCGTAATACCCCAAGCGAACAGAATGATCGCAAGACCAATAATACCTGCAAAGATCGTTTTTCGTGCTTCGCCAACTTTGTCTTCATTTCCACCAGCAGTCATCCAACGGAAACCACCGATCAGGATGATGACAACAGCAATCAAACCAAGAAATCCGAGCATTACATTGATAAGCTTTACAACAGCATCGTCGAGTGCAGTTGTACCAAGACCAAGGGTAGCAGCAGGATCATTCTGACCAAGGCCAAAACTTGAGCTTGCTGCGAGTGGAGAAACAGGAGTATTTGCCAGTACCATTGATGGAACAAACGCAAATGACATCAATACTGCAGCTGCAAGCATCAATGTTGTTCTATACTGTGAAAGTTGTATAATATTTTTTTTCATGAGTGTCACCTCCTTTCTGTCATTAAGATAAGGATACACATTCGTGTAACAGTATTGTATCAGTATTCGCAGATACTGTCACATTGTTTTCCACATGGCTATATCTTTTGCCATGTGCAGTTGCTGAGTGTTATCCCCGGCTCTCTGCTTATATTTGCAACACAAGCTGATGGGGTGTCAACACCAGGAATAGTTGCTTGTGTCGTATTATTATTCTGATCTGTGGCAGTACAGACACAGCTATATGAAGTACGATTCTGCAAACAAACTGATTCTGAAGAAAATAGCCTCCCTGAACATGGTCCACCACCACCTTCCACGCAGACACCTTCAGTTGTCAAACACCATGCCGGTGCATCTTCAGATGTAGATTGGGCATTACTTCCACACTTCGATGTCGTTTTCAAAATAGATCCATCGAGTACCCATCCGTACAAAGCAAGATTATTTGGATCTCTCACTTCTGTGTATCCATTTTGTTTTTTCCCGGTGACAGGCACACAATCTGTTTTTGGATTCAACGTTCCTCTTGATATCACATTTGTTTTTGGTTCAGACCAGATGAGCGTTTCTTTATCGATAATTTTCACATACTCAGTAATGAGCTGCGTGTCACTCGAATCTGTCGGTGCGCTACGATCCACCACAGCTCTTCCTGTCAATCCGCCAATCACCGCACTCAAAATGCCATACGCACCAAACACGACAAACAATCCAATCGCTGCCCAGACCATTGTTTCTGTTCCCTTTTTTACACGTTCTGGGTTGCCGGCAGAGAGGAGCCAGTATGCACCACCGATGATGAAAACGACCAGTGTGACCGCTCCAATAATTGCCATGAGTTTTTTGAGGACATTCCCCAGAATAATGCGCAAATCTGTGACGTTTCCATTTATAGGATTTACGAGATTCACCGTATGAATAGGAAGCTCGTTGCCTGTGTATGTTGGTCCTTTTGGAGCTGTCGTACCACCTGATGTTCCCCCCGATGTCCCTCCACCAGAAGTACCGCTACCTCCTGCATCTTTGTCGTCTACAACCTTGTCGCCACATGTAGCGAGATCTTTGAGACAGGCAGTAGCAAGTTGGTAATGTGTGAGGTTTACTTTTTTGGCAGTAAGTGTTCCTGCGTGTGTAGTGGCAGCAGCTTTCAAAGATTCAACTTGTGTTCCAGCAGTCTCACCAGAACCAGAAAGTGTCTGATAATAAAAATCTACAGGACCGGCAAAATTGGCAATAATATCCTGACAAAAATTTGCTGGTGGATTTGGATTTGGTGGATCTGTCACATAACATCCATCCAGCACAATCGCCCTTTGTGCTGTCAATCCTGCCAGGAAATAGCTACTCATCGTAAATGCACCCCCACTATGTCCTGCTACAATATAGTCTGTCGCAAGCGTAATACCCTCTCCACTCATGATATCATTTGCTTCATTGAGAACACAATTGAAATCTGATTTAGAAATACGTGTTTTTTTTGAAGAACCTTTTACAGCTGTTCGTGGAATAATCATGGGAGCACCAAGTACAACAGCAGCATCACAGACCTGATAATCCAATCCATTACAGATATCTCCAATTGGCAATTCATCATTGCCATGAAAATAAATGTATGTAGTATCTATATGTGGTGTACTACTAGGAACAACAATCCCGACCATTTTATCCTTGCCCGGGAATACTTGATCAACACCGGTACAACTAGATACATATGAATAAAGTGTATAATTGTCAGTCGTAATTGCTGTTAGAGCATGCGCACTATGAGGAAACAAAAACAATCCGAAGGCAAGAAGTGCGTAGATGAATGATTGTTTTGTGTTTATAAAGTTTGGCGTCATATTTTTTCACGTAGCACGTAACACATATCACACAACACTTCTTCATGCACTATGTATGTACGTATCAAAGTTAATTTTAAAAACCGACATTCTTATGTTATCACAAAAATCCATCTTCAACACTTTTTTTGTTACGTGTTACATGCTATGTGTTTCGTGATATATATTATTTAATTTGATCCACTACACGATACTCACTAGATACATCCAGCGCATCGAGGACAAAGTTGATCAGAGCATACGCACTAAATGCAATCACAATACCGACAATTGCTGCAACGAGAATATCCCTTCCTTTTTTGACTCGTTCTGCATTCCCAGCAGAGATGATCATCATAAATCCACCGTATACAAAGAATGCTAACGCTGCAGAGCCGATAAGCCCAAGAGCATACTTCCCTATATTGATTGCGAGCTGCAAGAGATCGTTGATATTCCGACAGCTTCCAGTAAACGCACAGGGAGGCAGGAGTTTACTGTCGTATCCATCAGGTGTGCCATACGAGTTCTCATATGGTGCACTGAGATAGTCAGTACACGTATTCGTTGTTTCGAGATAGGTACAGTACGAAGAACCATCTTTTTTACCACATTGTTCCGGCTTCAATTTTGAACAATCAACATTCAATGTTTTGGCTATACATTTATCATTTCCACCAAAGTCTGGATAATACCAACAATAGTCATTGGGAACACACTGAGTTTCAGTCAAACTTCCACAATCTACATCTGCCACTTTTATTTTGACCTCATGTTTTGTTTCAAAGTAAGGAGCCCCTGCTGGACCTATTGTTCTCGCACGCAAGTCTATAGGTTCATCGGTCAACTTTTCAGGATCAACGGTAAGAAGAATAGTATTTTTTTCGGCTGAATCCCCCGTTATAATAATATTGTTCTTGACACAATTTTCACAAGAAATTTGAAGTTCTACACCTGGAGTGTCTGATGTGACTGTCATCGTATACGCAGTTTTTTGCCCTTTTGTTACCGTAATAACATCGCCAGTCCAAGTAAGACCTCCAAGTGATCCAAGATTAGGATTATGTGTATTACCCAAATAATAAACATACCAAGGAGCTGCTGAGCCTTTAAATTTGAAGTATCTCACACATAGGCCTTCATACGAAATATTTGTATAAATAACTTGTGTATGTCCACCCACAGACATAATTTCCGGATCATTTGTATCTTGTACTTTTAATGAACAACCAATTAGGGTATGATTCAAAGGTAAATAGTTTGTAGCCGCATCTTCCGGTATAATTTTATCTGCTCCGCCCAAAGCAACTATTTCTTTTGGAACATCGGTAGCAGCTCTCAGCATCCAAAAAAAATCCAATTTATCATTTTGCCAATCATCCTGCTGTCCAATATTCAAAATCCCCACCATATCTTCTATTTCTACCCGATCATCAGTGGCATCCAATTTCACACATTTTATCCTATGACCTTCAATTATTTTTTGTAATTGCAGACCTCCAGTAGGATCCAAAAATGGAACAGCAGAAGAAACAAAATAAAAATAGCCAACTCCACTCGAATGATTTAGGTACGTTGGACTTACATAACACGAGGCAGGATCTGGAAACTCTAACACAGCTCCCAAAACACTCCCCGGAAAAAACAAAACAACGCATATAATGCTAAAAAGAAATCCAAAATATGTGCTATGTTTTTTCATAAAAAGTTTCTACAACGTTTGCTGTACTATTGTCGCAGCATTAATGATAAGCTGTGCATCTCTTTTCAATGCATTTTGTCCATCGGCATATGGCAAGAGGTATTGCGCCATGAGGTTTGCAAGAGCCGTATTTGCTTTGTCTGCATCTTTTCCAGTATACCAGTTTTTTGCCGTCAGGATACCCTGCACAAACGGTGCCATTTCAGGATTTTCCTGCTGGGCTGCGACGTGCGCTCGGAGTGGGGAGGGCTGATTTGTTGCATCGGTATAGGCTTTGATATTGTCAGGCGTGGTCATAAAACGGATAAAATCCCACGCTTCATCGCTATGCTTTGTTTTCTTTACCACACTCTCCACCCAGTAATTTGCTACATTTACCGGCGCATTCTCATTGAGCTGCGGCACAGGGATGACTTCTACATTGAGCTGCGGCGCGCGGCTCTTGATACGTGGGAAGTCATACGCAAAGCCAAAGAAAAATCCAGCTCTTCCCTGCGTAAAGGCGGTGAATGCATTGGTTTGTTTTTCATTCCAGCTGTAGACCTCTTTTGTGGGACGCGCAAAATCTGTATAAAAACGTAATGCCTCGAGCGTCGGATGATTTGACGTTGCTCGGTCTATTCCACCTGCAAATGAGACCGTGCCATCTTTCACTACATCTACCCCATTTTGGAGGAGCAACAATGCAAAAATATCTGTGGCATTGTCGATATTATTTCCAGTTCCCATCGGAACACCAGACTGAATAATATCTCCTACGCCATTCACACGGGTGATTTTTTTTACATCATCGAGAAAGGTTGTCCACGATGTTGGTGGCTCAGCAATACCAGCTTGGTCAAGAATTTTTTTGTTGTAATATAACGCAAGGGTATCGAGTGCAAGCGGAAGCCCATAGATCTGATTTCTGAGAACGACATCACTCGCTACGGTCCCAATAAAATTGGATTCGAGCCCACGAAGACTTGGCATCGGATTGGTCCGTGGTGTGACGATGATCTGCTCTGAAAATTGACTGCCCGTGATCTCTACATCAGAAACATTGACAGAGGCAGGCATAGGATCAAGTCGTGCGGCATACTTGCCGAGCCAACGAACATGCATCGACACAACATCCGGCCCAATATCATCAGCCAGTGCATTGGTAAATAAATCATCAAATTCCTCGTAGCGAATCTGTCGAATATTAATCGTCACGTACGGACGAGTTTGCTTGTAGGCTGCAGCAAATTTTTGCAATTGCCCAACATCATCAAAGACGGTCCAGTATGTCAATGTAATAGGTTTGATAGACGCTTGTTCTGTTTGAGAAAGGCCTTTGCAGCCGAAACCAGCCGTTGCAGTTAGCACGAGCAGTGAGAAGAAAACCAATATATTTTTTTTCTGCATAGAATTTTCACGAATCACGTAACACATATCACATAACACTTATTTGAAATCCCTGTGTTACGTACTATGTGCTACGAGTTTTGTTCACCTCTATCTTTTTCAATTCCTCGTATTGTTGCGTACAACATTGCACTTATTTCTTCCTTTAATGCAAATACTTTTTCGTATTCATTGCGCTGTATATATTCAAGTTCACATGCTAGAAATTTACAGTATATTGATTCTTTCAATGAGCCAAAGGCTGTTTCATAAAAATTTTGCTTTACTGCCAATTTAATACGACCATGACCTTCCACGTAATTGAGCATCACTGACAGCGAAGCTCTTCTGTCTTGAGAAGTGAGACTATATCTCTCATCTCCTGGATATTTTTTTGTAATCTGATATGACAATACTATATATTCATGTATCAATCTTTTTAATTTTTCATGAAACCCCTCCCCCATATTTTTGTTACATGCTACATGCTACATGTTACGTGCTATGTGAAATTGTATCAACTTCTTTAGTTTATCATGAAATGCATTTCTCGTATTCATTTTAAAAATGTGCTACGTGCTATGTGTTACGTGCTATTTAAATGCATCGAGCACAAACTGCACAACAGCGTAACTTGCAAATATCACAAACACGCCCATGGCTCCCCAGACAATCGTCTTCAGAGCTTTCCCAGATTGATCTGCATTCCCCATAGATGTCATCCAGAGAATACCACCATAGATGAATATCAAAATAGCAATACTTCCGAGCACACTGAGCAAAATGGATATCCCTCGACCAAACAGGGTCGGGACAGAAGTAACCCTGAGTGGATTCAGATCGGTAATAGAAGGAAAACTGGATTTTACATCCACGACAGGTGCTTTTGTTGTAGGCTGGGTTGGCGGGGCTGCTTGTGTTGGTTTTTTTACGACAGCACAAAGATTTGCATAGATGGTATCTGTAGTACCAGCGTTTGTCACCGTTGCAGACAATAAAAATCTAGCATAATAAAATGAACTTGTACCTTCTGCAGCACGAGTATCTGCAAGCGTTTTTTGATCCAAATTTATTTCAAAAATCCCTGTATTGTCTTCTGCATAGAATCTATAACTCGTTCCATCAGTACCACAATTTGAACATGCAAACACAGGAGACACTCCACCAGTATTTCCTATCGGTATTTCAAAATGAAGGAGTTCTCCCTCTTGTAATATATCTTGTGTCCCCCATACTTTTGAAACAGCTTTATCAAAACACTCCTCAGACTTTTCTGTTGCATCTGCAGTAGGAAATATATAACACCCTTGACTTGCAGGGTCACAATTCCAATCTATCACTGCAGCATGCACAACGCGAGGAATACTGAATGAAAAGAAGAATGCTATTACCAAAAAAAGAATATGCTGATATAGATATTTTTTTGTATGTTGACAGGACCTGTTTGCCATAGAGTTATTACAAGTATGCACTTATTTCATCGCGTATTTCTTCATCTTTCATCGCAAAATGAAGCGTCGCCTTGAGGAGCGCAAGTTTATTCCCCGTATCAAAATACTGCCCGTTATATTCGTATGCAAAAAATTTCTTCTTTTGCGCAAGCGCATGCGCAGCGTCGGCCACCCACAGCTCACCATCTTTGCCTTTTCGTACTTTTTCGAGAAATGGCCAGATATCTTTTGTAAAAACATATCGCATACCACCGACAATGAGTCCTTCAGGAGAAACATGCTCGATATCAGGTTTTTCTTCAAATTTCGTGACTTTATATACGCGATCTTCGCCAGTTACCTTCCCGTAGATATTGCCATATTTTGTCATTTCTTCCTTGTCTGTAAGTCGCTGCGCACCGATCACAGATGCCTGCTTTGTATCGTATATTTTGAGCAGCTGCTTGATCACTGGTACTTTTGCATCAATCACACTGTCCCCATCTGAAAATGCAAATGGTTCATCACCTACAAATTCTTTTGCACAAAGGAGTGCATCCCCATTCCCTTTTGGAGACGACTGGCGCGTATAAAAAAACCGAACATGTTTGGTCAGTTCGACAAGTGGGGCAATGCGTTCATACTTGCCTTGTTCTTTGAGAAAAAATTCCTGATCATGATTGCGATCAAAATGGTCCTCGATAGAACGTTTGTTCCAACTCGTGACAAACATAATATCTTTGATACCACTTGCTACCATTTCTTCGACAATATACTGCACAACAGGCTTATCGAGTATCGGAAGCATTTCTTTTGGCATGGCTTTTGTTGCCGGCAAAAATCGCGTACCGAGCCCTGCGACAATAATCACTCCTTTTCGCACGTTTTGTTTCATATCTTATTCATAATTAGACTGTTTATAGTATACCAGATGTGTGAGACGATTGCCACGTTTGCATAGCACATAACACAGATAACATCACAATGCCCTATTCCCCAATACTTCTCTGTAATCCTGTAAGCATAGAGAAGAGCATGGAACAAATTTCATCAATTATGCCCAGCCCCTTCGAATATTCTTTGTCTGTTATCCACTCTCTTTGTACTGCTAAAAAAAGTAAATACTTACATTCTTTCGCTGAACCATAGGATATTTCAAAAAATTCAATTTTACTTTCGGTTTAAATCTCGCATATCCTTCCACATAATTCAACAGTATTGATAGAGATGCTCTCTGCATTTGCGAACTTACACCATACAATTCAGTCTTGGGAAAATGCTCAGTTATATCATACACGAGCATAACAAAGGTGTGTGTTTTTTGTTTCAAATTCGTGTGAAATAGAGAATCACTCATAAGTCCTCCTTACATTGTATAGTACTCCATGTGTTATGTTATCTGCATCCTGTGTTATGTCTCTATCTCTTCCCACGAAATGAGTTCATACGTCGGTTCAACCGGAAATCCAGGTGGCACGAGATACCGAAGATTGCCATCATAAATATATGACGTATTAATAAAACCACTCACTACGGGATTCCCCCATTTTACTCCTCCACCAGCATAAGAAATTTGAGAGCCAAAAATAGTAAGAGAATTTTTTATACTATTTTGATAATACGGTCGATAGATCTCTTTGAATTGTGACAATAGCGCTGCCTCAAGGGTCATATCATCAGGTGTATTGCGTGGATACACAATATCTCCTTGCGCAATCAGACCGAGGACATCATCCGATTCTTTTTCATTGAGTGTAATGTTTCCGACGGGATAAATCTCTTGATACGTACTTTCTAACACAGGGAATCTTCCTGCTCCTACGGTAACATGTCCATTCACTACCCCTTCGACCCACACATCGTCTTCTACAAAGATGGCACCGTTGTCAGGGATGGTATACGTACCAAGCTCTGTCTCATTTCGTATATCATAATAGACAGTACCCGAATAACACCATCCATCATACACCACCTTACAAAGATCTGTGTATCCCCTACGTCTCGTTACTAAAAACAATCTAAATGTTCCATCTGCCTGAAACACCATATGATATCCTTCGTCACCAGAAGAATAAAAATGCAAACCACCAGCATCAGCCGCATCACGGATACTAGAGAGGTCAGTCGTAATAGAATCAAAATCTTTTGGGGGCACAGGATATTCCCAAAATGTCGTAGGACCGCCATCACCCCAAATACCAGGTTTATCTTGTGATTCACCAGCGGGGCGATACGTTTCTTTTGCACTCTGCAAAAGAGAATCTGTTGTTCCATTAAATTCTATACCACCATTCGAATGCACCTTTCCATGTACTTCTGTTGTATAACTAAAACTCATGTCCGAATTTTCTACAAAGGAAAAATCAGTAAGTGCAGGATATCCCACACGCACGCCAATCGTTCTGGTATTTTGTGGCTGGGCAATAGTCCATCCTGTGGAACGAAAATTTACAATAGTTGTCCCTGGCAATGGTGGATCTATCTCAAGAGAAAAATAGCCAATTACATCGCCATTTTTGTCTTCAAATGCATGCACATATGGCCCTGCCTCCCCAGTCCCGTCTTGATAATCTTCCGGACTGTGCGCCAAGTGCCAGCGATAATAATTGATACCAGCTTCTGCTATATGAAAAGACAAATCACGCAATTGTTTTCTATTGGACGCCTGATTTTCAAACAACGCATAACTTGATACACCCATCACAATCATCGTAAATGCGAGCGACCCAAAGATCATGACAAACAACAGCAAATTGCCTTGTTTGTTGATATGAAATTTTTTTAAATACGGCAACATACGTTGAATATTACACATGACACAGATAACACAACTCAATTCTTTGAAAGATATGTGTGATGTTATATGTGTCATGAGTCATAATACTAATTATCTTTCAAATTTCGAATATTCACCACAGCTTCCACATGCAACGGTACAGGCGTCGCTGTTGGATCTTTTTCTAGCTCGAGTTGCATACGAATGACACGAATATCTGTGAGATCATCAGGAACCGTCAGAGGGGTAGAGGTAACAGGATAGGTGCTATCGTAATATTCAAAAAGTGGAATGCCTTTGGCGATGTTTACCACAGATTCTGCAATCGTAACAACTGATTCTTCGCCATCGTACTTCAGTGGATTGCCACTTGGCTGAATGACCCCTTTTTTCAAATCTGTACCATCGATCCAAAACCGCACTTTTTCTCGTCCACTATCATCATCCACATTTGCATAAAAAATAAATGAGGTACTTGATGCATCGGATATAGGATAACTCCCAATACTCGATGTCTCTGCACGGCGGACATCGTCAACAAATTGCTGCACCGCAGCACGTCCATCATTTTGCGTAGCGAGTTGTTCCCAAATAATATTTGTGGAGCGGACACTGCGAATCAATATCCATGCTACCGCAAGCGAAATAATAGCAAACATGCCGATGGCAACCATTGCCTCCATGAGAGTAAATCCTTTTTTGCGACATGCTTTTCTATGCATATTAGACTCCTTGTAGTGACACTGTTAATTTTGTATATCCATCAACCGTAACGCTACTATATTCTGATTCATACCCTGTAGCACTCACCGTGACATCATAGTCAGTCGCTGACAATCCACCAACATATATCTGTCCTGGAGGGGTGCAACTATTGGTATAGGTAAATGATACATTTGAGAGTGTTGGGGTATATGTTGTCGACGCCGTACTCATGTAGGCTGTATATCTCATATACCGATCACCCATGTGTACATCTGAGATAACCGTATCAACCGCCGTATAGTACGAACTATCAGTACCATCAGGACCAAGATAATTCCACGAAGCGGGGCTCGTACTGGATGCAGTGGCTATTTGAAAACGCATTGAATCATCTCCTGTTTCGATTGGCTGACTCAGTGGCTCCCAAATAATATTTTGGTAGGTTGCATCAAGCCCCAGATCAAAGGTGGATGATTCCAACCACCCACTCGCAGCATACTGACCAAATGTATCACGCAAAGAAATATTTCCGGCAGACGTGAGCACATCTACATTACTATCATCATCAAAAAATCGTGTATTGTCACCAATAGTTTCCTGCCCTGATCCACTAGACCAATCGGTCTGACCAACCGTCCCCACACCTGTAATTTTTTCTTCGCTAAAGCTCGTCGATGTCACAAGGACCGATGCATTTGCAATCGGTTGTCCTGTCACACTGTCCACCACATCCACGCGGAGCGCATGTGTCGAGGCAGAACCAATAATCAGAGACACAGGTTGAGAAACTCCCGGAAGCAAATCTATCCGCTCATTTGGGATAGAACCAATAATGTCATATCCTGAAACCATAAATTGATACGTATCCCACGCCAGATCACTAAAAGTGTATTGCCCGTTTCCATCTGCTGTTACAGAAAGGTCTATCAGCAGTACATCAGGAGATGCCCCGATTTTCTTTGTACCCACCAGTGAGATATCTGTCGATCCAACAGGAACACAATATGCGTTGAGTGTTTCAACACTCATTTGAGACACAGCATCAATCGTAAAATACAGTTCGGTCAGATTTTGTGCCACAACCGTTCCAAATGGTTTTGAAGGGTTTGGATTTTCTACTGTTGGAGCATACGTTTGATCACTCGTATAGCCTGCTTTTGTCACAGTAATATCATAAGCTTCTATCCCAGCGGCAAGATCTACTATAGCAAGTTTTCCATCATTATCTGTTGTATCATAAAAATCATATGTTGGATTTGTCGCTGTTGAAACAACATGAACTGTCGCGCCCTGTACTATCTGTCCACTTGCATTGATCACATGAATAAACAACGCACCATGCGTAGGGTCACCTTCCAAAAATCTTGGAGCAAGATAGGTGGACATTGATACTGGCACTTGCTGATTGCACGACGTACATATGACTTCTACATCTACAAATTTATAGTCAGAAGGTTGATTATCAAAAGCAGGATCCGCGGCACCACAAGCACCTTCTGTATCACCATGATTTAAATGTCCCTGCACCGCACTTTGCCCCACACAAAGAGTACTACCACTATGACACAACTCTGTTTGCGACTGTTGGCACTCTCCACCACTATCTTCGCCGGTAGGATTAATAACACCATCAAACGCATCATCAATATTTCGAATAGTACGCGTTATTTCAAAATCTATCTTATTGCGCGTGGTCGTGACCGTGCGTTCGAGCAACCCAGACGGACTGCCTCCTACAATACCAACATCATAAAAAGACATATTCCGAATACTTTCAATTTGTTCGTTCAGCAAAGAAGTTTCGATAATGCGAATACGAGAGTTGTAGACAAGCTTAAACACAAACTGTATCCCCGAATAAATACCAATTGCAAAAATGGCAAAAATACCAACAGCAACAACAATCTCGAGGAGACTGAAACCATGCTTTCGTTGCTGCGATGTATGAATTGTATGGTGAAAGTTTTTCATGACAGACATTTGATTCACGAAACACGTAGCACATAGCACGTAACAAAAATGTTACGTGCTACGTGTTATGTGATTCGTGATGGAAGTATACCAAAAAACTCCCAACATTGGGAGTTTTTTTAGATAACAAAATTTTCATCTCCTATACTATCCCCATCACATCCGCAATCATCTGATCAATCAACCGCTCTGATTCTACAACCACATCGCCCACAAACTTTTGCTCAATCAATTCTTCCTTTTGCTCTCGGATGAGATCATCTCGCATCGCGAGGAGCTCATGCTGATGCCCTGCAATTTTCTTTTTCAATTCATCAACTACTTTTTGATCCTGTTTTAGAGAACTCGCATCATCAGTATCAGCAAGTTGCAACTGTTGACGAAGTTGCTTGATCTGCTGCTTCACCGTATGCATATTCATCACAATATTTTTCATCTGTTGTTTACTCGACTTCACATCTTTTACAATCATATCTGCCCGCTCCATCGCTGCGGCTGATTCAGCCTGCGCATCCATCTCAAACCCTTCACGAGATTCTCGTGATGGTTCGACTTCTTTTCTTGCTTTTTCCAATTGTGATTCTGGGTGTTGTGTTTGCATAGTATGTTCATTGTACATGCAAAGAAGAACAATTGACAAATACAGAGTTGTTTGTTACATATAGGCTCACACAGCAACGGGAGAGGAAAATGTCAAGAATCATCCAGCTTTTTGGGATGTACTTTCAATACGAGAGGACTGACAAGGTCCACACGTATCGGAAAGATTTTCCCAGAGTGTGGAGAGGAGGCACTGAGAGATTTGAAACGAGGGTAATTCTCACACATCAGCCGAATACTCCTTGGATGAGCAATGTCTACATCCTGAGGAAAACTGGCAAGTATCACCTGGTGCTTACGTCTGGTTCTCACACCAACGAATCTAAAGCACTTCGTGGTGTGCTCCTTCATCTACAAACTTTGAGAGAGATCAACCAGACAAAGACTCTTCAACTGAAGATGCAAACTGGCAGCACGCAGGTGGAAGTCACATGTGCAAACACCGGGTTCGAACGGATATCACACACCTGCGAAGTTCCAAAACAAATCAGGCTTGCTGCCGGATCAAGAGCTGTTAGCGATGGGAGACGAAAAGCCATCAAACACGTGAAATGGGATATCGACTCTCTCCTGTATCTCCTCGAACTTCTTGAGGAGAGAATGCTCTAGCTGGGCAGATAACCTGCTCCTGGCGACCGGCGTCGAGCACACGCTCCGTCGGTCGCCCACATTCAAAAAACCACGAGCATACGCTGGTGGTTTTTTGTTACGTGTTATGTGTTTCGTGCTACGTGTACATCATTCTCCTATGAACGTCCCAGCCTGCAAATCCCACAGTCGACGATAAAATCCACGTTTTTTGCGAAGGAGTTGCTTGTGAGATCCGTCTTCTACGATCTCTCCGTCTTCAATCACAAGAATTCTGTCCATCGACATAATCGTCGATAGTCGATGCGCAACGACAATCACCGTTTTCCCTTTCATCAAATTATGCAACGCATCCTGAATCAATTTTTCTGATTCAGAATCAAGTGAACTGGTTGCTTCGTCAAGAATAAGAATCGGTGCATTCTTCAAAATCGCGCGCGCGATCGCAACACGTTGTCGTTCCCCTCCAGAAAGTTTCACACCACGTTCTCCCACAAAGGTATTGTATGTTTCTGGAAAGCTCTCTATGAATTCATGTGCATGCGCAAGGCGCACTGCCTCATACACTTCTTCATCCGTCGCTTCCGGTCGACCATACCGAATGTTATCGATGATAGATCGATGAAACAAAATAGGGTCTTGTGGCACATAACTCACATGTTGCCACAAACTCTCTAACGTTACTTTTGAAATTGACTGCCCATCAATCATGAGACTTCCACGAGTGACGTCGTGTGTTCTGAGGAGAAGTTTCACAATCGTAGACTTCCCAGCACCAGAATGACCAACCAACGCAATGCGCTGTCCAGGTGAAATAGTCAAATAAAACTTTTTCATGATTGGCCGTGTTTTATTGTAATAAAAAGACACGTTGTCAAACACAATTTCTCCTTTTGAAACAACCAACGACTTTGCATTCCGCACATCTGTAATTTCATGAGGTGTTTCGAAAATTGCCGTCATTTCTTCTGCGTCTGCCATACTCTCATAGTAATCTCGGATATACCGCCCGACATCCCACAGTTTGTGAAATAAACCAATCACGTACGCTTGGATAAGAACAAAATCACCAATGGTCATTTGCCCCTTTTGCCAAAACTTGACGGCAATATACATCATCCCAAATTCGAGCAAAAACATCAGCAACACTTGAATTGTCTCAAAGATTTGTCCGAGATTCCACGTCAGTGTATTGAGATAACGAAGACGTTCGGTGACGACACCAAAATATGTTTTCTCTCGTGTATATCCATTCAAAAACTTTACATTTTCATGATTGGTAATCGTATCAGCAAGCACACCTACCACTTTTGATTCTTGTTCGCTACGCATCACATCATACTTTAGCTTGTACATGCTCCAAAAATAATTCATCACAACAAACACAAACACCCATGCAGCCACTGCTGCCGCAAAGATCCAATTATTCATCGACAGGACAATCATGATGACCACAAGGTCAACAGCAATACGAATAAAACTAAACGTAATCAAATCTGCAATATTTTCAAATGCACGAGAAAATTTGTTGACACGTTTCACGAGCGACCCAACAAAATTATCATGAAAAAATGATGGTGCGTGCTTGTGCATGTATGCAAAAGAGGTGTTCGACAAATCTCGCATCACACGTGGTTGAAAATAACTATTTACAAAAAGCAACACACGCCAGATAACCCAACTTAGCCCAAACAATCCAAGAATTTTGAATAGGATAGCAATCAATTGCTGAGCCACTTCTGGACTTGGACTACTGGCACCCTGCAAGACATTAAAAAAATCCTTGTAAAGAAGTGCAGGGAGAAGATTGACAACAGAGCCAGCAATAATGCCAAAAATAACAACAAACAACGCCACAGGATAGCGCTTTGCATGCTGCCAAAATATTTGATATGTTCGCTTGGTCACTCGTTTCATAAACAGAAAACCGCCCTCAATACCTAGGCGGAGTCACCATTACTTGTATAGAAGACATATTCATTCTATTATAGAAGACGAAGAAACGTTGAAAATGTTACAAAATTTGCTAATTCATCACTTATTTTATGAATCAATTCCATATCCTTATCTCCGGCTCCCTCGCATACGATTACATCATGGACTTTCCAGATAGCTTCAAAAATCACATCCTCCCAGAGCATATCCATATGCTCAACGTGAGTTTTGTGGTCGATAAGCTCAATAAAAATTTTGGTGGGACAGCCGGAAACATCGGCTACACCATGAAGCTGCTCGGCGGCGACCCAATCGTCTTTGCTGCTCTCGGAAAAGACGCAGATACATACCTCGATCATTTCAAAAAACTGGAGATGAACACATCATATATCAGAACCAGCGAAAACCTTTTTACCTCGTCTGCATATATCACAACGGATAAAGATGACAATCAGATTACCGCCTTTTACCCAGGAGCTGGCAATGAATCAACAAAATTGCATGTATCTGATGTTACAGAAAAACCAACGTTTGCTATCATCGGACCGAGTGCAAAAGAAGTGATGATCCAGCATGCAAAAGAATGCTATGAGGCACGGATTCCATTTTGTTTTGATCCAGGTCAACAAATCACCACACTCTCATCACAAGAACTTATGGCAATCATCGGACAGGCAACGTTTCTCATCGGCAATGATTATGAAATGAAGATGATCGAAGAAAAAACAGGATGGGATGGACGAGAACTGATGAACCATGTGGAAGTGCTCATTACAACACTCGGGAGCAAAGGATCTGTCATCACCACAAATGATGACATGATAGAAATCCCAGCACCAACGGCGCAATCAGTCGAAGATCCAACAGGTGCTGGTGATGCATATCGTGCGGGATTCTTTTCATCATATGCAAAAGGAAAAGATCTCAAAACCTGCGGACAAACGGGAGCAGTCGCAGCGCTGTATGCGATTGAAAAATATGGCACACAAAATCATGTGTTTACCGTTGCAGAGTTTGAGGAAAGATATGAAAGTGTGTTTGGAAAAAAGGAATAATTACAAATTTCTAGTTCACAATTCAAAAATAAAATGACAAATATTTGAATATTTTATTAGAAATTTTTAATCTCTCCTGGGTCTAATTCCCCGCCCCTCTGGGGCGTGATACAATAGATCCATGAGTAAGTATATACACAAAAGCCACAATGTAAATGTGCTTCTATACCATTTGGTATTTCCAACCAAGTA
>Ga0210057_1002293_pt1 | contig 27620 bp, 31 predicted proteins | sample CryGeyCG2114_010_2_FD_183968 | JGI IMG/M metagenome (GOLD analysis project Ga0210057, IMG submission 183968) | Groundwater microbial communities from aquifer - Crystal Geyser CG10_big_fil_rev_8/21/14_0.10 (SPAdes) (version 2) | ecosystem: Environmental > Aquatic > Deep subsurface > Groundwater ...
ATATCAAAAGGAAACAAAACCTTTAATCGATTACTATAATGCAAAGCATTTAACCTACGGTTATAATGCAAAGCATTTAACCTACGGTTATAATGCAAAGCATTTAACCTACGGTTATAATGCAAAGCATTTAACCTACGGTTATAATGCAAAGCATTTAACCTACGGTTATAATGCAAAGATAATCAATATTGATGGTGAACCTTCAATAGAGCAAGTTCGAGATGATATTTATAAAAAATTAGATCAATTGTACTCTGAAAATGATTTATAAACAAGTTTTAAATATGATTTATAAACAAAATGAGATAAATATTATGGCTCAAGGGGGAAAGATTTTGGTTGATATTTTAAATAAACTCAAATCTGCTACTAAGCCGGGTATGCAAACCCTTGATTTGGATCAAATTGCTCAAAAATTAATTAAAAAAGATGCCACCTTCGCTTTTAAAAATTATCGTGGTTATCCTGCCAATATTTGCGTGTCTATAAATGAAGAAATTGTCCATGGGGTTCCTTCTTCCAAGAAAATAAAACAGGAAGATATAATTACTATTGATCTTGGAATTAAATATAAAGATTACTGCACAGATGCCGCTATTAGTTTTATTGTTGGAAAACCGACCCCAATCCAACAACGATTATTAGATATAACTTCTTTGGCCCTTAAAAAAGCTATTGCTAAAATTAAACCTAATGTTCCTTTAGTGGAAATTAGCCGTGAAATTGAAAAAACAATTAAAGAAGGGGGATTAAATATAGTCAAAGATCTTACTGGACATGGCGTTGGTAAAAATCTTCAAGAAGAACCATCTGTCTATAACTGGGAAGTAGATGAAAAGATTATCTTAAAAGAAGGTATGGTCTTGGCTCTAGAACCAATGGCAACGACTGGGATTGGCGATATTAGTGTTTTATCTGACAATTGGACCATTGTAACATCTGACGGCGCGCTGTCAGCTCAATTTGAAAAAACTATTGCCATAACCAAAGATGGATATCTTGATTTAACTCCTTGGTAAAGGTTGACAAATAAATTACATTATGTTATTATTAAAATGTATTGTTTTAATCTGTTTTAATACCCCGACGCTTGCCGTCGGGAATACAAAACAGCTCGTAGCGAAGCAAGGGGTTAAAAGAAGCAGCCTGCCGTCAGGCAGGCCTAATCAAAAGGATACCTCACCGCTTGCGGTTGGGAAGCTTTATTTCAGCTTATCGCCTCGCCATGGCGAGGGAGTGTAGTCGAAAATGATGCCAAAAGACACCATACAATTACAGGGAGAGGTGCTAGAGGCATTACCCAATGCCCTTTTTAATGTGAAATTAGAAATTGGAGAGACAATTCTGGCTCACTTGTCAGGAAAAATGCGGATTCATTATATAAAGGTCATTCCAGGTGATAATGTTCTTGTTGAGCTTTCCCCTTATGATTTAACCAAAGGAAGGATTTTGAAGAGGTTGTAATGAAAGTCAGACCATCGGTCAAAAAAATCTGTCAAAAATGTAAGATTGTCGTGCGACGCAAGAAAAAGAAAAATGATGGCAGCTACAAACCAGTAGTCCATGTTATTTGTGAAAATCCTCGCCACAAACAACGACAAGGATAATCCCGCCATGGCGGGATAGCGTATAGCAAATGGCTTATAGCATATAGTAATAAGTTTACATTGAGCGACTAAAAGGAGCGAAATGGCTAGAATTGCTGGCGTTAATATTCCCGATAACAAAAGAGTTGAAATTGCCTTAACCTATATTTATGGTATTGGCCGACCACGTGCCAAGAAAATTTTAGACCAGGCCAGAGTTGATAAAGATATTCGCACCAAAGATTTAACAACATCTCAACTTGATACAATTAAAAAAATTGTTGAGGATCAATATCAAATTGAAGGTGAAGCAAGAGTTAAAGTAACACAAAATGTCAAAAGGTTAAAAGAAATTAACTGCTACAGGGGAATTCGTCATGCTAAAAATCTGCCTGTCAGGGGGCAGCGGACAAAAACCAATGCGCGAACCAAACGAGGCAAAAAGGTAACTGTTGGATCAGGCCGCAAAAAAACAGCAGAAAAGACATAATCTTAAAGGATAATTATGGCTAAAAAGAAAATTATCAAAAAGAAAAAAACGATACCAATTGTTGAAGAAGGAAAAATTTATATCAATTCCAGCTTTAACAATACAATTATTTGTGCAACTGATAAAGGGGGCAATGTCTTGGCTTGGGGTTCTGCCGGAACCTCTGGATTTAAGGGAACAAGAAAATCCACACCTTTTGCTGCTACAACTACAATGAAAAATGTTTTAGAAAAATTATCCCCATATGGTCTTAAAAAAGTTGCAATTCTTGTTAAAGGTGTTGGTACTGGTAGAGAATCGGCTATCCGTGTCTTGCAAGGAACCCATCTTAAAGTTACTGCTATTAAAGATACAACACCATTGCCTCATGGTGGGGTAAGACCAAAGAAAGCCAGAAGAGTCTAAAATGACTAAAGTTGATGTATGTAAAATTTGTCGTAGAGAGGGAGTAAAACTCTTTTTAAAAGGTGAACGATGTTTTTCCGTAAAATGTTCCCTAACCCGGCGTTCCTACGCTCCTGGTGCCCGTGGTCAAAGAAAAGGTAAAAAATTATCGGATTATGGTATACTTCTTCGAGAAAAACAAAAAGTCAAAAAAAGTTATGGTCTAACTGAAGCCACACTCCGACGTTATATGAGACAGGCTTCCAAATCACCTCAAGCAACTAATGAAATACTTTATCAAATGTTAGAGACCCGTTTAGATAATATTGTTTATCGGCTTGGTTTTGCACCATCCCGGCTTGCCGCTCGACAATTAGTGAGACATGGAAAAGTAAAAATAAATGATAAAAAGATAAATTTTCCATCTTATCCGGTTAAAAAAGATCAAATTATTTCTTTAAAATTAAAGCCTGATAAAATTCCTGATACTAATATTGCTTCCTGGTTAAGTTTTAATAAAAAAGAAATAGTCGGAAAATTAATTGAAAAACCCTCTTTAGAAAAAATGCCGTCAGAATTCGATTTTGATTTAATAACAGAGTTTTATGCTCGTTAATTTTAATTGAAAGGAGTAAAAATGCCTTTCATTTTAACTAAAAGGAGTTAAAATGCCTTATATCCTACCCGAGACCAATTTGGTCTCCATTAAAAAAGAAAGTCGTGAAAAGAACCAAGCTACATTTATTATTGAACCTTTGTCTCCTGGTTATGGCGTTACAGTTGGTAATAGTCTTCGGCGAGTACTGATTTCATCTCTTTCTGGTGCAGCTATATCTTCCGTTCGCATTGATGGCGTACCTCATGAATTTTCAACCCTTAAAGGTATGAAAGAAGATGTTGTTGAATTGTTACTAAATTTAAAGGAAATCCGTTTTAAACTATTATCTGAGGGACCAGTAACACTGCAATTAAAGGTTAGCGGCCCGGTTAAAGTTAAAGCTGGTGATTTCAAATCTAATCCTGAAGTAGAAGTAATTAACTGCGATCATTATTTATGTAGTTTGGATAAGGGAGGATCTCTTTCGCTTGAGGTTAATGTTGAAAAAGGACGAGGTTATATACCTGTTGAACGGAGAAAAGAAGAAAAATTACCTTTAGGGACAATTGCAATTGATAGTATCTTTACACCCCTTAGAAAAGTTCATTTTGAAGTGGAAAATACCCGTGTTGGTGGTATTACTAATTTTGATAAACTTACTTTAGATATAACAACTGATGGTACTATTTCTCCTGAGGGAGCCCTCAAAACAGCCAGTCAAATTTTGCTTGAACATTTTGGTTTAGTTGAAGGCGCCATTGATATTAAACCGCCTAAAGAAAAAATAATTAAAAAAGCTGTTAAAAAAGTTAAGGTTAAAAAAACTGTAAAAGCAAAATCCAAAAAAGCTAAAAAATGACATCCCTAACGCTCCTGTCCTTTTCACAAGGTGAAAAGATGACATCCGTTAACACTACTGTTTTTTTCCAAGGAAAAAAATGACAAAAAAGAGAAAAATAAGACCTGATATTATCAGAAATCAAATCACTTCTCTAATAATTTATGAGAAGGTAAAAACAACTCTTTCTAAAGCGAAAGTTTTGAAGTCAAAAATCGAGGATATCTTTACTAAAACCCAAAAAAATGATTTAAATAGTTTTCGCTATCTTTCCGGTTATCTTTATCATCCTAAAGCAGCTTTAAAAATGAAGGATATATTAATACCCTCTTATATAAAAGATAAAAATATTATTCGTATTGCCAAGCTCCTCTCAAGAGGGGGCGATAAAGCTCCACAAGCATTAGTCTATTTAATCAAAACTGAACCAAAAGTTGTGGAAGCTGTAAAAACAAATCAAAAGAAAAAAAAGAGTTTGAAATGACTGAATATGAGCCAAAAAAAAATGTAACAATTAATGCCAAAGGTAGAATTTTAGGAAAGTTAGCAGTAGAGATTGCTGATACTATTCGTGGCAAAAATTTACCCTCCTACTGCCCACATAAAGATCCTAAAATCAATGTTGAAGTTATTAATTTTGATCAATTTAAGATTATACCCAAAAAATTAGAGAAAAAATATTTTTTTCACAGTGGATACATCGGTAACTTAAAAACTACAACTTTTAAGGAATTGCTAGCCAAAAATCCTAAAATAATTATACAAAAAGCTGTTGCTGGAATGCTACCCAAAAATAGATTAAAAAAAGTTTTTTTATCACGAATTTGTTTTACTAAGGAAACAGATGAAAAAAAATAATAAATTTTATGGTTTGGGACGGCGTAAAACTGCTATTGCCAGAGTTCTTTTAGAAAAGGGTGAGGGCAAATTAACAATTAATGGAAAAGATCAAAATATTGAAGATGCCTTTGCACCATTTAAAGTCGTTGGATTAGAAGGAAAGTTTAATATTGATGCTAAAATTATGGGAGGCGGTGTTTCTTCTCAAATTGGAGCTCTTCGGTTGGGCGTAGCTCGAGCATTGGTCAACTTTGATGAAAAATTAAAGCCAGTGCTTCGAAAAAATGGCTTTTTAACTCGTGACCCAAGGATAAAGGAGCGGAAAAAACCAGGGCTTAGAAGAGCTCGCCGCGCACCTCAATGGCAAAAGCGATAATATATGGCAACCAAGAGAATACTGCAAATTAATCGTGAGCTTCAGAAAGAATTATCATATCTCATTTATAATTTTTCCTTACCTTTTGAAACTTTAATTCAAATTACTGATGTTAATACTAGTCCTGATTTAAAATCAGCTCAGGTTTTTGTAAGCTTTTTAGAAACTTCCCCCCATAAAATTAAGGAGAGCGAGATTCTTGATTTTCTTCAAATGAAAGCACCGGAGATGCAACATCATTTGGCTTTAAAATTTCGCTGGAAATTTATTCCAAAATTAACTTTTATTTTCGATACATCAATAGCCCATGCCCAAAGAATAGAAGAACTTTTAAATAAAATTAAAAAGAAATGATTATGAGTTTACGATATTATACCTTTTTACTATTTTCTTCCATGCTGATAGCTTTGGGGTTGTTTATTTTTCTACTTTTTAGTGTTGATCCATACCAAGCTGATATCTTACAAAAAAGTTTATTTTTTGCCTCCATTTTTATAATTTTACTCGGCTCAATCACTTTAATCAATTTTTATTTAAAAGTTTCGCTTTCCAATCGTGAAGTTATTTTTTCTCAATTAAAACCTGCTTTTCGGCAAGGTTTTTTAATTGCTGCCGGTGCAGTTTTTTTGCTTTTTTTACAAACCATCCGGGTATTATCAGTGTGGGAGACAATAATCTTAGTTGTTGCTTTAATCCTCATAGAATTATATTTTAGAAGAGAGAGCTCTAAAAAGAGTAAACAATGATAGGACATTATCATCCAATTACAACATTTTTACGCAAGTCTTGTAAAGTTTTCCAGGATATGGGATTTGAAATTGTCCAAGGACCAGAGATAGAAGAGGAGAAATATAATTTTGATCTCCTTCGTATTCCCAAGACTCATCCCGCTCGAGATGTCCAAGATACTTTTTTCCTAAAAGATGGTAGAGTTTTGCGGACTCACACCTCTCCGGTACAGATAAGAGCAATGGAAACGCGCAAACCACCTGTTCGCATTATTGTCCCGGGTAGATGCTACCGCCATGAGGCAACTGATGCCACTCACGAAGCGACTTTTTATCAACTGGAGGGCTTTGCCATTGATAAAAATATTAAAATGAGCAATTTGATTTGGATTTTAGATGAATTTGTTAAAAAGATTTTTGGCGAAAATATTAAAACAAAAATTTTTCCTGCCTATTATCCTTTTGTGGAGCCGGGTATGGATTTGGCCATATTTTATAAAGGCAAATGGCTGGAAATATTGGGTTCTGGCATGATTCATCCAGAAGTTCTGCAAAACATGGGTGTTGACCCCCAAAGGTGGCAGGGATTTGCCTTTGGGATGGGCATTGACCGGCTTTTGATGATTCTAACCGGCATGGACGATATTAGAATGCCATACCAGGGTGATTTTAGGTTTTTAAAGCAATTTTAAAATTTAAAATGATTATTTCAACCAATCATCTTAAAAAAATTGTTGATCTGCCACCACAAGAAAAACTAGTGGAAATTTTAACATCGGCTGGTTTAAATGTGGAAGGCATTAAAGATGATGTATTGGATCTTGAAATAACACCAAACAGAGGCGATTGTTTATCTATTTTGGGTGTGGCCCGGGAAATTGGGGCTAAAACTGGTCAAAAGATAAAATTTGCTATTCCTTCTGTTTCTACCAACCCAATTAATAAACCGCTCAAACTTGAAATTTCTTCCCAAAAACTCTGCCCTTCCTATATTTACCGCCTTATTGACAATGTTAAAATCGGTCCCTCACCGGAATGGCTGGTGAAAAAATTAAAAGCTTTTGACTTCCGGCCTGTCAATAACATTGTTGATATTACTAATCTTGTGATGCTGGAATTGGGTCAACCCATGCACGCCTTTGATTATGATAAGGTTTTAGGTCAAATTATGAAAGTTAGACCAACCCAAAAAGGCGAGAAAATTACTACTTTGGATGGCAAAGATCATAATCTACCAGAGGGTGCTATCATAATTGAGGATAAACAAAGAATTATTGATTTAGCCGGCATTATGGGAGGAGAAAACTCTCAAGTTTCCCAAGATACTAAAACCATTATTTTGCAGGCTGCTGTTTTTGATCCAATTACTATCCGTCAAACTGCTAAAGCATTGAATTTTCAAACTGATGCCTCCTATCGCTACGAAAGGGGAGTGGATATTTTGATTGCTAAACCCTCCTTAGACTGGGCCGCCAGTACCATTGGGAAAATCTTGCCTGATGTAAAAATAGGGGAGATTCAATCTATCGCCCTTCCTTACAAAAAACGAATTATTGAATTTTCCTGCGATAAAATTAATCATCTTTTAGGAACAAAATACTCCCCGCTAGAGATTAATAAAGCCTTACAACAATACGGCTTTGAAATTAACAAAAATCAAGCCGAAGTGCCTTTCTGGCGCTTGTTTGATATTTATTTTTGGCAGGATTTAGCGGAAGAAGTTGGCCGTTTTTATGGTTATAATCAAATCCCCAAAATACAATTAGCTGCCCAAGACAAAAAAGCATTACCAAAAGATTATCGACTTTTACAGGTTTTAACTGATTTAATGGTAGAAAATGGCTTTATGGAGCTTATTGGCTACCCTTTGGTTTCCGCCAAACAAGTTGATGCAAAACAAGCTCTTGCTTTATCCAATTCTTTATCGCCAGAGACCGAGTATCTGCGAACTGATTTATTGGCTTCCCTTCTACAACAAATGAGTCGTAATCCATGGGCTAAAAACATTGCTGTTTTTGAAATTGGTCATATCTTCAAAAGTAATAGCGAAGAAGTCCAATTTTTGGCAATAGCTGATAACAATGACGTTTTAGATAAAACCATTGGGGTAATTAAGAATTTATGGAAAGTTGAAAATATAAATATTAAAGTCGGAAAACTTGATCGAAATCTTCTTGACTTGTACAAAATTAAAAGGGGAAATCTCTTTTGTTTCATCCTAGACCAACAAATATTAAATCAATTAACACAAAAAGATATTAAATGGGATCTCAAGACCATGCAACTTAATCCTTATCGGCCAGTTTCTAAATTTCCGCCCGCAACTTTCGATATTTCCTTTGTTGTAAAAAACAATATTTCTCAAGATTCTCTTCAAGAGGTAATTGAAAAAGTTGATGATAAAATATTTATTGTTGAATTATTTGATACTTTCCAATCAGAGAAATTTGGTAAAGATAAAAAAAGTGTCGCTTACCATATAATTTTGCAAGATCTTAAAAAATCGCTGACAGACGGGGAGGCTAATCAAATAATGGACAAAGCTAGACAAACTCTTATTAGTCAATTCCAGGCTCAAATTAGGATGTAAAATCCTTTGTCTTGTGGTAAGATTAAAATACCATGAAAAAAACGTATATTAACGAATTACTGGATAAAATTGGCCAAAAAGTTACAGTTGCCGGCTGGGTTGCCACTCGCCGTGACCATGGCAAGCTGATTTTTATTGACTTAAGGGATTCTACCGGCTATTTGCAAGTTGTTTTTCCGCCAGATACAGCTGCTTATAAAGAAGCCCAAAAAATGAAAAATGAAGATGTGGTAGAAATTGAAGGTACTGTGAGGGAGCGACCCAAGGGTATGGAAAATCCTAAATTAGAAACCGGCAAGATAGAACTTAATGGGCAATCTTTAAAAATTATCTCCCAAGCCAAAACCCCACCATTTGAATTAAACAAAGACACTAAAGATATTTCCGAAGATATCAGAATGAAATACCGCTATCTTGATATTCGAACGGATCGGGTCAGAAATAATTTACGCCTTCGCCACAAAGTTATTTCATTTATGCGCAAATATATGGAAGATAGGGGATTTATTGAAATTGAAACGCCAATTCTAACAAAATCAACACCGGAAGGAGCAAGAGATTTTGTTGTTCCCTCCCGCTCACATCCTGGTCAATTCTATGCCCTACCACAATCACCGCAACAATTTAAACAACTTTTGATGGTAGGCGGCATTGAACGATATTTCCAAATTGCTAAATGTCTTCGCGATGAGGATCCCCGAGGAGACAGACAAGTTGAACATACTCAACTTGACATAGAAATGAGTTTTGTAGAGCAAAAAGATGTTATGGATTTAGTAGAAAACATGATGGTTGAAATGGTTAAAAAAGTAACGCCAGATAAAAAAATATCTCAAATTCCTTTCCCCATCTTATCTTACGATGACGCTATCAGTAAATATAAAACAGATAAACCTGATTTAAGAAAAAACAAAAAAGATATCAATGAACTAGCTTTTTGTTGGGTAAAAGATTTTCCTTTCTTTGAAAAAAACAAGGAAGGCCAATGGACTTTTACGCATAATCCTTTCTCAAGCCCCTTGCCAGAAGATAAAGAAAAACTTTTAAAAGGTGATTTTGAGAAAATTAAAACAACTCAATACGATTTAGTCCTCAATGGTATGGAAGTTGGTGGAGGAAGTATCAGAAGCCATGAAAAGGAAGTCTTAACAAAGGTGTTAGAAATTTTAGGCTATAATACCCCAGAAATTAAAGAAAAATTCGGTCATATATTAGAGGCCTTTGAATATGGCGTTCCGCCACATGGAGGAATTGCACCTGGAATTGATAGAATAGTAATGATTTTAACTGGCGAACCAAATATTAGAGAAGTTATTGCCTTTCCGAAAACCGGTGACGGACGAGATTTGATGATGGGTGCACCTGGAGAAATCTCCAACCAACAATTAAAAGAGCTCCATATACAAGTCGATGAATAGCAATTATATTTATAAACCTCTTCCATTCAAAAAAGGTGGGTCAAAATGGCAAAATTTTGTTATTGTTATAATAGCTTTAATTTTTGTTAGTGCATCTTTTACTCTTTTTTATAAAACTGCCCGAAAACCTAATGTTAATTCTCAAACTAAAAATTTATCAAATGTAACGAGAATTAAAGGTACTCAAACTTCATCCCTTCTTCCACTCTTACCTTCCCTTGTTCCTATCCCCTCAGCCACGAAACAAGTTAGTCTATATCTTTCAGTTCAAAATGCAATTCTCTATGATCCCAATAGTGGCACTATTTTATATGAAAAGAGTGGATTTAATGCAGTATCACTTGCCTCGACGGCTAAAATTATGACAGCAATCTTAGTTTTAGAAGAAAATCAATTAGACAAAGACATCACAGTTAGTGAAAAAGCAAGTACTATTATTGGCTCAGATATAGGATTAAAACAAGGTGAAATTATTTCAGCTAAAAATTTATTATACGGATTATTAATTAATTCTGGCAATGATGCTGCTACAGCCTTGGCAGAGGGTTTTGGACCAGGGGAAGATAATTTTATTAAAAAGGCCAATGAAAAAAGCCAAAGTTTAAATTTAAAAACATTTAATTTTACCGATCCTGCAGGACTTGATGAAAAAACAGTCGGCTCTGCCTTTGATTTGGCACTTTTAACAAAATACGCCCTAACTTATCCTTTATTTTGTGAAATTGTTAAAACGCCAGGATTCTCTATATCCTCTAAAGATGGCTCTATTCATCATACCTTAAAAAATTCCAATCGACTTGTTACAGATGAAATGTATTATGAGGGCATTCTAGGGGTCAAAACGGGTTTTACACCTACTGCCGGACACAATCTTGTGGCTGCTGCAAAACGTAATGGGCATCTTTTAATTGCTGTTGTTTTAAATACGTACACAAATTCACCAACTGCCAGTGCCCAAGCGGCAAGACAACTTTTAGATTGGGGATTTAATAATTTTATCTGGATCTAAATACTTTAAAATCCCTGTGGCAAGCCACAGGGATTTTAATTGATATTCTTATTGAAAATCTTGCGGTTTTCAAACTTTCCCTGTGGCAGTACCCCGCGGCAAGCCGCGGGGAAATCTATTCAATTATAATACGTTCGGGCATTGACAAATTTTTAACCTCATGATATATATAATCATAAGGTAATTAAATGCTAAAAACAGCTGAAGAAATATTAATATTATTAGAAGATGAGGGAGAAATCCCTTTATTTCGACTCCAACGTTGGGGCAAAAGAAAAGCAGCGGGAGCTCTTGCACAGTTAGAAAAGAGAGGATTAGCTTTAAAAGCTATTCATGCCCAAGGACCAACATATAAATTAACTACTGTTGGCCGGACCCAAATCAATCAAATATTAATTGCACTTCACCAAAAAAGAAATAATAGCAACCAGTGGTTAGCTGTATTATATAATCTACCTGAAAGTGATAGACAAAAAAGAGATCAGCTGCGTAGGTCTTTAAATAATTTAAATCTTATTAATTTAGATGCCGGTTTTTGGATTACTCCTCACATTAATACCAGTAATAAAATTCAAAATTTTATTAAGAAATATAAGGCTGAAAATCAAGCCATTATAATCACAATTTATGCAAATCCCGATTTATTTAGATATATTTTATCTAAAATAAACATTGAAAACCTTAATAAAGAATATAAAAATTTTATTCAAAAAGTTGATAAATTGTTAAAAGTCCCTCCAAGTCATCTAAAAACTTATGAAATAAAAAAAATAATCTACCTTTATGCCAAAACTCTTGCCAGTGATCCCTTTTTACCGGAAAATTATTATCCAGTAGATTACTTACAACCAAAAGCTCACCAAAAATATAAAGAACTTAAAAGCCTACTTTGAATTTTTTATCAAAAATATCAAGATCTCAAAAAATTACTCTAACTTTAATTTGGACAAAACTGCACTAGCAGCAGCTCTTTGGGCTAATTGTTTAGAATTGCCTTTGCCCTCGCCTAAAAGTCTATTACCAATAAAAACTCCAATGATAAATTCTTTATTATGATCGGGACCAATTTCTTTGATTACTTTATAAATTGGAGTTGTTTTTTCTTTCGCTTGAAAAATTTCTTGAAGATAACTTTTAGGATCACGATGGAGACCTTTTTGAATTATTTCTGGTAAAAGTTTTATTAGATGATTATTAACAAACTGTGTAGTTTTATCCATACCTTGATCTAAATAAATTGCGCCGATTAATGCCTCATAGGCATTAGCTAATATAAACTCACGGGCCCTGCCTTCAGATTTAGCCTCGCCGCGAGATAACAGTAGATATTCATTCATGTCTAAGTCTTTAGCTAAATCGGAAAGGGTTCGACCTTTAACAAGGGCAGAGCGCCAAGAAGTCAATTCTCCCTCTGGATCTGGATAATTTTGATATAAATATTCCGTAACAATAAATTCTAAGACAGCATCGCCTAAAAACTCTAATCTTTCATTATGATTAAGGTGTTTCTCTGGATTTTCATTTAAAAAAGAGCGGTGAATAAAAACTTGTTGCAAAATTTTTTTGTCTTTAAAATCAATCTCTATCTTTTTTTCAAAATTATTAAGATTTTGCGGTTTTTTCATCGATTTCTCCTCGATATTTTTTTGATTGACGAAATAAAGTTCCTAACACTCCATTAATAAATTTGCTGGAATTTTCTCCGCCAAAATGTTTGCCCAGTTCTACTGCTTCATTAATCGCTACTTTGGGTGGAACTTCGTCAGAATAAAGAAGTTCATAAATTGATAAGCGTAAAACATTTTTATCAATCAAGGCTATTTGTTCAATCGGCCATTCTGGCGCTGCCTTTTTAATCCGCTGGTCAATTACTTTTCTTTTTTTCTCTACACCCTTAATAATTTTTTCTAAATATTTTTTGTCAATATCCGTACCATAATATTCTACATTCCTTCCAACAATAATATCTAATGGATCTTTTTGGCGAAAATCCCATTCATATAAAGACTGTAGAGCAACAATGCGTGTCAAATGCCTATTCATGATTTTTTACTTCTTCTTTTCTTCCTTTTTAATAACTATTTTGTCTTTGTAAAAACCACAAACTGGACATACAGTATAATTTGGCCGAGAGATTTTACATTTGGGACATATTGAAAGAGAAGACAAAATATATTTGCGTCCTGCCCTTCTTTTATCTCTTCGTGCTCGTGTTAATTTTTTCTTTGGTTCTGCCATTTTTTCACTCCTTACATTTTTTACATAATGGTTTAATTGGAATAGCAAGAATAATTTCTTGTATGACAACTGGAAATATATTTATAGTTTTATTTTTATTAATTTGTAAATTTTCCTCACTATTGTCAAATGTAAAAACTTGATTAAAACTCAACAAGTTTTTAAGAGGAAAGTCAATGCCGCAACGACTACAGATTTGTTCAATCTCGCTCTCTATCTTGAAATATCCAATGATATCGTTATTTGTCGATACAAATTTAATTTGTCCGATAATGGGTCTGAGAAATTTTAAATCTTCGCAAGAATCAATTTGATCGCCTTCGGCGAAGAAATCTCTGGCTTCGCCAGACATCTTTATACAAATTGATTCTTCTATAAAGTTACCAGCTTCTTGTAAAACATCAGCAACTGGAATATTTAATTTTCTATCCATCAGTGTTATTTTATCACAAAATGATAAAACAAGGTTCTTACCGAAGGTAATGGTTCTTATTTTATCACAAAATGATAAAACAAGGTTCTTACCGAAGGTAATGGTTCTTATTTTATCACAAAATTTAAAATTTTACCAGATCTATAGATAACTTTTTCTATTTTTTTACGAGAAATACAATCAGAAATTTTTGGATTTTGTTTGGCAATTTCAACAATCTCATCTTCTTTTTGCGATTGATCAATTTCAACAACTCCCTTTAATTTGCCATTAATTTGGACTGGTAGTGTTATTTTTTTAAGCACAAGCACATTTTCATCGTATTGAGGCCATAAGGCGTCAAAAATACAGTCTTTTTGGCCTAATTTTTGCCATATTTCACAGCTTATGTGTGGGAAAAATGGAGCGCAAAGTTGTATAAAAATCTCCATTTCCTTTTGAGAAGGTTTATCTAATTTATTTAAAGTTTCCATTAAATGAGCAATAGCAGTATTATGAGAAAAATTATCTAAATCTTGGGTTACTTTTTTAACCACTAGATTTATAAGATATTGATTTCTATCCTCACTGCTTAATTCGCCTTGGATTATATTCCATAATTTCTCTAAAAACCGAAAAACACCAGTAATGCCATTAGGATTCCACTCACTATCTTGATCAGGCGGCCCAATAAATAATTCATATCCGCGCAAACTATCTGTACCATATTTTGTAATCAATTCATCAGGAGAAATAACATTGCCTTTTGATTTGGACATTTTTGCCCCGTGGAGGTAAATCATCCCAATATTGAATAATTTTTTAAAGGGTTCATCAAAAGAAATTAATTTTAAATCATATAAGACTTTGGCAACAAATCTTGAATATAATAAATGCAAAATGGCATGTTCTATGCCACCAATATATAAATCAACAGGACACCAATAATCAATTTTCTTCCAATCGGCAAAGGCTTTATCATTTTTGGGATCAGTATAACGAAGATAATACCAAGAAGAACAAACAAAAGTATCCATCGTATCAGTTTCCCGTTTGGCCATTTTATGACATTTGGGACAGGGGACATTGACAAATTCTTTGATATTTAAAAGAGGGGATTGACCGGTTGGTTTATACTCAATATTTTCTGGCAATAAAACAGGCAGATCTTTCTCCGGAATAGGAACTTCGCCACATTTTTCACAATAGATTATTGGTATTGGTGCGCCCCAATAGCGCTGGCGAGAAATTAACCAATCTCTCAATCGATAATTTACGGCCGGACGTGCAGCATTTTTTAAATCCTTGACGATTTCTTTGCCAGCTTCAATAGCATCCAAACCATTATATTTTCCACTATTGATCATTTTTCCGATATCTTCATATGCCTCTGACAAATCCTTTATGTTCTTGCCATCTTTAGAGATTACAACATTAATGAGCAAATCAAATTTTTTAGCAAACTGGAAATCACGCTTATCATGAGCTGGAACAGACATCACTGCTCCAGTGCCATAACTAGTTAAAACATAATCAGCCGTCCAAATGGGAATTTTTTGGTTATTGATAGGATTTATAGCATAACTGCCTAAAAATACGCCAGTTTTTTCCCCTTTTCCACTTTCTCTCTCCCATTCTTTCTTTTTTAAAGTTTCATTAATATATTTTTCAACTCTTGCCTTATTGGAGGCTTTTGTAATTTTTAAAATTAATGGATGCTCTGGAGCCAAAACCATAAATGTTGCCCCATACAAAGTATCTGGCCTGGTGGTAAAGACTTCAATTACTTCATTTCCCCCAGCAACTTTAAATTTAATCATTGCGCCCTGCGAGCGACCAATCCAGTTTTTCTGCATAATCTTAACACGCTGGGGCCAATCAATTTTCTCCAAATCATCCAAGAGCCGCTGGGAATAATCGGTGATTTTAAAAAACCACTGTTTTAGAACCTTTTTTTCAACTTCACTTTCACAGCGTTCACACTGGCCGTCAATAACTTGTTCATTAGCTAAAACTGTCTGGCAGGAAGGACAAAAATTAACTTGGGCCTCTTTTCTATAAGCAAGACCCTTTTTGTATAATTGTAAAAATAACCACTGGGTCCATTTATAATATAAAGGAAGAGATGTAACTAGGCGTCTTTCCCAATCATACATTGCTCCCAGTTGTCGAAGCTGTCGATCAAATTTTTCTATTGCTTGATAGGTAAATTTTTTGGGGTGTATTCCTTTTTTTATTGCTGCATTTTCGGCCGGCAGTCCAAAGGCATCATAGCCCATGGGATGCAAAACATTTTTGCCTTGCATTTTATAAAAACGGGCCATAGTATCGGATAAAACATAACCTCGCCAATGACCAACATGTAAACCAGATCCTGATGGATAAGGAAACATATCAAGACAATAAAATTTTGGCCTTTTATCAAAATCTTTTGCGTTAAATAGTCCTGATTTAGACCAGATCTTTTGCCATTTTTTTTCAATTGCTGTAAAATTGTAATCCATTACTCTGCTCTAATAAAATTTCCTTCTGGATCTAATTCAACAAAATGATGTACTTTACCTAATGTGTATTCTAAACATTGATTCTGGGGCTCATCATCGACTGCTTGGCGTGGTTTGTGAGCAATATCTAAAACCCAGTCTTCCCAAACCTGTCCCAAACATGGACCATTAGCCATATCAATACCCAGTTCTTTCTGCTGGGTAAATAACTTCTTTGCTTGTCGAATAGCTTGGGTTTGATCTGATGAACTGCGAGATAGAGAGAAATAACTTACTAATCCAATAATGACACCAGCCATAACGATAATAAATATTATTCGTTTCATCTTTCCTCCTAAATATTATCTGGTGGACCATAGCGGAATCGAACCGCTAACCTCGTGCATGCCATGCACGCGCTCTACCAATTGAGCTAATGGCCCTTTAGAGGCCTTGGTCTAATTTTAACAAAAATGGGTTAAGAATTCAACCCTAGTGCAAATCATCTAAAAGACTATGACCGCTCATTTCATAAGGTTTAGGAATATTTAATAGTTCTAATATAGTTGGCGCCACATCAGCTAAAGAATAGGGAGTAGTAATTATTTGGGCAAGTAAACTCTGACCAACGGTTTCAATTTTACCAGTAGTTTTTTGCCTGTCAGAAGCTACTAAAATAAAGGGTACTGGATTTAAGGTATGCAAAGTTTCTGGTTCAGCTTGTTGGAGTTGAACAACTTGTTCAGCATTACCATGATCAGCCGTAATAATAGCAACACCACCTTTTTTCTGCGTTTCTTTAATAATTTCATCCAAACAGTTATCTACGATATCAATAGCTTTAACTGATGCTTCAATGTTGCCGGTGTGAGCAATCATATCGACATTGGCAAAATTAGCCAGAATAAAATCGTATTTATCGCAGCGTACGCCATCGATTACTGCCTTTTTAATTTCGTTAGCTGACATTTCTGGATGAGCAGTTAAGTTTCCTGATTTGAGGGAGGGAATAATAATACGTTGTTCCCCAGGATATTCCTGCTCAACACCGCCATTAAAAAAGTAGGTTACATGAGCTAATTTTTCAGATTCAGCCACATGCAACTGTTTAAATCCCTTTTGCGATAAAATTTCTGTTAAATGATTTTTAATTTTAGCTGGTTTAAAAGCAACTATAACTTTTAAATCATCTAAATGATAAGATGTTAAAGTAACTAAGTTAATATTTAGAATTTTTAAAGTTCTAAAGAAAATAAATTTTCGATAGGAATGGGGATCTAAGAAACTGCGAATAAGCTGCCGCATTCTGTCAGAGCGAAAATTCCAACAAATTACAATATCCCCGTCCCTAATTGTACCGATAGGCTGTTTGTTCTTAGTAAAAACAATTGGTGGTAAACCAAAATCATCAATATTTTTCTGATACTGCCGGCATAGGGCAGTTGGAGGATCATCGTCAGTTAAATTACCTTGTCCTAAAACCATTGCCTGATAGGCTTTAGCTACCCGATCTAAATTACCATCTCGATCCATAGCATAAAAACGACCAGACAGTGTTGCAATTTGACCGATTTGATTTCTACCCAAGAAGTCACAAAGCTGCCTAACAAAATGCAAACCATCGGTTGGCAGGGTATCAATACCATCTAAAATTGGATGAATGTAGAGCTCATTAACACCTTGTGATTTAATCATCTCCAGTAGCGCATATAAATGTTGGGTATGGGAGTGAATCGCACCATCAGACAGAAGACCAATTAAATGAAGACGACGACCTTTTTGTTGGGCAAGTTTAATAGCTGAAAGCAATACTGGATTTTTGAAGAAAAATCCATTTTTGATCGATTGAGAAATATCAACACTATCTTGATAAACAATTCTCCCAGCGCCAAGACTGGCATGACCAACTTCCGAATTACCAACTTTTCCAAAAAAACCGGCAATTAAACGAAAAGATTGTAGGATGGCGTGAGGGTAATTTCGCCAGTAATAATTAAAATGCTGAGGACCGGCCATAGTAATAGCATTACCACCCCAAGCAGGACATAAACCCCAACCATCTAAAACTAATAGAACAATTGGCTTGTATTGTTTTTCCCTTTTGTCAAAATTAACCTTTGATTCAACTTTTGTCTTTATATCCATACCCCTCCGCTCCTGAGCCCCGCTTAGCGGGGCTCAGGATGATTAGATTATTAGATGAATAGATGAATAGGGGACTCCCAATCCTCCAATCATCCAATTATCAACTGGAGTCGAGGCGGGCGCTTACCTTAAATCTGTTAAAATTGTTAAAGATGTAAAACTGTAGAGAATTAGTAGCTATGAAGTTTGGTCCCAATCATTCTCTGTATTCACAGGTTGGGGAGAGCTAACAATTAAACTCTTCCCTGTCATTTCTTTCGGTTTTTCAATACCCATTAAATCTAAAATCGTTGGCGCGATATCAGCTAATACGCCGTCAATACGTAAAATTGGCTTTTTATCGAATTTCCCAACGAGAATAAAAGGCACCGGATTTTTTGAATGTTCTGTTGCCTTTTCTCCTGTTTGGGGAAAAATCATCTCTTCTATATTACCATGATCGGCTGTAATTATCATTACCCAGTTATTCTCTAAACTAGTAGTAGATAGTTGTCCTAAGTATTTATCAACTGCTTCTACCGCCAAAATTGCCGCCTTAAAATTGCCAGTATGACCTACCATATCACCATTGGCAAAATTACCAATTATAAAATCCCACTTTCTCCCTAAAGCAGTTAATATCTTTTTTGTAATCTCAGGTGCTGACATTTCTGGCTTTAAATCATAAGTTTTAACTTTAGAAGAAGGAATAAGAATTCGTTCTTCCTTGGGTAGTAATTCTTCTCTACCACCATTGAAAAAGTAAGTAACATGAGCATATTTTTCTGTCTCGGCAATATGAAGTTGAGATAAACCTAAATTTGATAATACTTCAGACAAACCATTTTTTATTGCAAAAGTTCCAAAAGCACTCTTTAGCCCTAAAGCAATTTCTTGCTCATAACCATAAGGAATCATACCAATAAAATAAAGGTGGTCTATTTTATCTCCGCGAGGAAAATAGCCAAACTCATCTGCCATGAAAGTTTGGGAAATTTGTCGCGCCCTGTCTGATCGAAAGTTAAAAAAGATAATCGAATCGCCACTTTTTACCAACCCAACAGGTTTGTTATTGTTGCCAACTATAACAGTAGGAGTTATAAACTCGTCAGTTTTGCCTTGAGTATAGGAATTAGAGATAGCTTTTAAAGCAGAAGGGGCGGTTAATCCTTGACCTTTGACCATAGCATTGTAAGCAAGCTCTGTCCTCTCCCAGCGCCGGTCTCTATCCATATAATAATATCTGCCACCGACTGTTGAAATTTGACCAAAACCTAATTTTTTAAACTTGTCTTCGATTTGGGAAACAAAGGTTTGGGCAGACATTGGTTCAGAATCCCTGCCATCTGTGATAGCATCAACAAAAACTCGATTAAAATTTTTTTTCTGGCAAAGTTCAAGGATTGCCCAAAGATGGCCAATATCAGAATGAACTCCGCCATCAGAACATAATCCTAAAATATGAAGATTACCATTGCGCTTTTGGGCATGGTCAATAGCCTCATTCAAACGAGGATTTTCAAAAAAACTACCATCTTCAATCGAGGCAGTAATTTTTGTTGAATCTAAAGCAATAACACGACCAGAACCAATATTTAAATGGCCGACTTCTGAATTTCCCATTTCATGGCCAGGCAGTCCAACATATGATCCATTGGCATACAAAGTAGTCCGCGGGTATTTTTGCCAAAGATGATCATAATTTGGTGTAGAAGCAATGGCTATTGTATTACCACCCCAGGCTGGGGCAACACCCCAACCATCTAAAACTAATAGAAACACTCTTGTTTTGGCCATCTCAAAATAATCCTTTTAATGATTGACTAGTCATTTCGACTGGTTTAGTAATTTCCATAATATCCAAAATAGTTGGTGCCACATCAGCTAAAACTCCAACAGCAGGTTTGACTGCCAAATCAGATTTAACACTTTGCCCCGGATCGGAAAATGTTTTTTCTCCATCTATAATAATAAATGGAACTGGATATGTAGAATGCTCGGTATCTTCACCTGTGCCATGAGAACGTGTCATTTCTTCGGCATTGCCATGGTCCGCCGTAACAATAATGGTTGTCTGACTTTTTAAAACTATGGGAATAATTTCTGCCAAACACTTGTCAACGGTTTCTACCGCTATAATAGTTGCCTTAAAATTGCCAGTATGACCTACCATATCACCATTGGCAAAATTTATCAAAGAGAAATCTGGCTTATTTGTCTGAAAATATTTTAGAAATTGATCTTTTATATCGTTGGCCGACATCTCGGGCTTTAAATCATAGGTTTTAACTTTACAAGAAGGAACTACTATATATTTTTCGCCAGGAAATGGAGATTGTCTGCCGCCGTCAAAAAAATAGGTGACATGGGCATATTTTTCCGTCTCGGCGATATGAACTTGAGTTAAATTTTGGGCAGATAGAACTTCTGCCAAAACATTTTTCATGCTAACTTGTTGGAAAACCACCTCTGTTTTTAAATCTGGAGAATAGGCAGTAAAGGTAATAAAATGAACTGTTGGCATATTTTTAAGAAAAAGGGAGGTCAGTTGCCTTGCTCGATCTTCGCGAAAATTAAAAAATATGACGGTATCTTCTGGACTAACAGTAGCTAAGGGGGCATTACCTACATTTACTACCATTGGCTCCACAAATTCATCCCTTTGACCCTTGCCATAGGCAGAGGCCAAACCTTCCAATGCTGACGATATTGCTGTTCCTTTCCCTTTAGCTATAGCATCAAAGGCCTTTTGTGTCCGATCCCAATTTTTATCCCGATCCATAGCAAAATAACGACCGCAAACTGATGCAATTTTAGCATTTTTATAGTGTTTTAATTTTTCTTCAATTTCTTTTAAAAACTTATCGGCAATTTTTGGCGCTGTATCACGGCCGTCTAAAATAACATGAATAAAAACTTCTTTAATCTTTTTATTTTTGGCCCACTCTAAAAGTGTCCATAAATGATCAATATGACTATGCACGCCACCATTAGAACACAACCCAATTAAATGAATTTTGCCAGTTTTTTGGGCATATTGGGCAGCTTTCTGTAAAGTCTCATTTTTAAAAAAGGTTTTATCAGCAATTGCATTATTAATCAAAGCAAGGCGTTGCCAGACAACTCGGCCTGAGCCCAAATTTAGGTGTCCGACTTCGGAATTACCCATCTCACCCCAATTTAACCCCACCTCAACTGATGAAGCGTTAAGATTAGTTGAGGGATAACTTCTAATCAAAAAATTAAAAAAGGGAGTATTAGCGTTAAATATCGCATTACCCTCGATTTGTGGAGAACTTCCCCAACCGTCTAGGACTATTAAAAGAGTATTTCTCATCTTTGACTTTGTAATTCTTTTTCAATCGCCATTAAACGATTATATTTACAAACACGCTCTCCCCGAGAGGGAGCACCAAATTTCACATATTGGGCGCCAATTCCGACTGCTAAATCAGAAATGAAAGTGTCATTGGTCTCGCCAGAACGATGGGATACAATACAAACATATTTATTGGCCTGCGCCAGTTTGACTGTTTGCAGTGTCTCCCAAACTGTGCCCACTTGATTTGGTTTAATAATGATGCCTGAGGCAACTTTTCTTCTGATGCCTTCTTCTAATCTTTTGATCTCAGTCACAAATAAATCATCACCAACTAAGACAATTTTTCCGGCAAAATGCTCTGTTAGTGCTTTCCAATCATCCCAAGCATCTTCTGAGGCAGGATCTTCTAAAATGATAATTGGATAACGATTAATTAAATCCTGATAATAATTTGGGTCTGAGGAAACTGTGCCAGCTAAATCAAAGGCTAAATAAGCACCGCTGGCAACTTCGGATAAATATTCCATAGCTTCTTGGTCGTCTTTAAAATCTGGAGCAAAACCGCCTTCATCACCAATGGCAGTTGAGAGCCCTTTTTCCTTCAAAACCTTTTTTAGCCTCCAAAAAATTTCTACTCCTTCTCTAACTTTCTCAGAAAGTGTCGGAGCTTTTGTGGGTACAATCATAAACTCTTGAATTTTTAGATTATTGTCAGCATGAGCGCCACCATTGATAAGATTGAACATTGGAGTCGGCGAACCCACTGGAGAAGAGGGCAAAAGATTATGGATGTACTGATACAAGGGCAGACCTTTTATCTGTGCGCCTGCCTTACAGACGGCCGCCGATACAGCAAGGATGGCATTAGCTCCTAATTTTGTTTTATGCTCACTGCCATCTAAATCAATCATTGTCGAATCTATAAGTTCTTGGTTTTCAACCTCAATTTTATTATCAATCAGCGCTGGAGCGATAATTTTTTCTACATTTTCCACTGCTTTTAAAACGCCTTTGCCGTCATAACGTTGGGGATCATTATCACGTAACTCTAATGCCTCATGAGTGCCCACAGAGGCCCCTGAGGGCACAGAAGAGGTCACAACGCCCTTTTGGGTAGTCAACTCTACCTCAATGGTGGGATTGCCTCGGCTATCTAATATCTCCCGGGCTATAATTTTCAAAATTTTTGCCATGCGACCTCCTTAATTTTATCCCGCTTTGCGGGAGAAAATTTTGGCGAAGCCAAACTTTTTCAATATTCTAATGGTTTTTCTGCTAATTTATCTTTTAAATAGTTAATATTAGAAATTTCTGTTGGATCAACTTTATTCAACAAAGCTAAATAAAAAGAAACAAAATCGCCAAGATAGATTGATAAAAGTTGTTCAGAAAGGGGACTGGTGGCAATTGGAATCATCACTGTTTCATAGGGAGTATTGGCTTTTTGTAAAATCTCTACAGTAATTTTGTGGCGCAAGATATTGCGGGGATGATCATAACGGGAGGTTAAAAAAACCACCCAAATTTTATTTCTTAAATCTTTAGGATTCTCTTGGCCGACGATAAAGTTATGATCAGCTTCTGGTAAAGTTTCAAAAAAGGCAGCTTGTTTGGCATTTTCATTAGTTTGGGTTTTCCAGCGCCGGGCAACATCTGACAATATCCCTGATCCGATAAAAACTGGAATTTTATTGACTAAATTTTTAGCAATTTGTTTAGCAAGATTTTCGCTAGAGGCTACCTGGGGCCCAATTTTATTCCTAAAGCCTTTCATCAAAAGTAAGGACTCTCGAATTTTATCCTGATCAATGTCAAATTGCCCAATTTTTTCCAAAAACATCAAAACTGATGTAAAAAGATAACCTAAAGCGGCCCGCGGCTGTGCGCCGTAATTGATTTTATAAACCGGCGCCTTATAGCGAGTGGCAATAGAACCAATTTTTCCCCCGCATGTTGCCACAACAATTTTTGCTCCTTTTTCTGCCGCCTGGATAAATCCTGTTAGGGTTTCTTCTGTATTGCCAGAGTAGGAGACAGCAATAACCAAACTTTCCCTACTAACAAAACGCGGTACCTCATAATCTCGGTGAACGAAAATAGGCAGGCGAGCCTCTTTAGCCAAACTGGCCACTAATGCCCCACCAATGGCACTGCCGCCCATCCCTAAAATCACAATGTTTTTAGCATTGATATAGGTAGAAGGTAGGGGAAATTTCTTGAGTTGATCATAAGCCGTAGCAATTTGATCAGGCAAATCTAAAATATTGGAGAGCATATTAGATTTATCATAAAGACGATAACTTTCTGGGCTATCTAAAGAAAACATCAAACTCCTTTAGTCCAATTGTAGCATAAAGTTTTTTTTAAAAAAAGTGGTGTTTGCTCGATTCCGCTCGAACTTTTTTCGAGCAAACACTCTGATGTTTGCGCCGCCGACCGACCTGTCCCGAGTATTCCCGAGGGATGATGAGGGAGGCGGCGCATATACCAATAGTCCCCACACCGATACTCCCGCTTCGCGGGAGAGCAGGCGTTGGCAAAAATTCCTTCCCCACACCCCTTCCTTTTTGCCTGCCCCGTAGCAAGCTGACGCTTTGCTACTGGGGCCCGCCTGCTGAATTTGGGCGGGGCGGAAAGTTAAAGACAAAAAACCAAGCAGAAGAAGAAAACGAGGAGAAGAACGTTTGCCCCACCCCACCCGTGCGCGCGTAAGACTCCCTTAAAGGGACAGTCGTATCCCATATATGCTAACTATAGTATGTAGAACTATAATTAGCAAGTGCTATATTAAAAACAGATATGAAACAAATCATTTTAATAAAATTTGGTAAAAAAGTGAGCGAAGAACGGCAAAGGCAGGGCTTGTCTCAAGAACAATTAGCAGCTAAAGCCGGTGTTCACCGGACTTATATTGGAATGATCGAAAGAGCGGAAAAAAATATCACGCTAGAAAATATTGAAAAAATAGCGAAAGCTTTAGATTTGAATTTATCTGAGTTTTTTAAGGATTTTAAATGAAAACAGATTTTGATAAATTCTTAGAAAAATTTGTAGAAAGTTTTCATAAAAGTAATTCGCGAATTAGCGATCTGCTTTGTAATATATTTTCGATGAGAGTGATTGGAAATAAAACACATGGCGATCTAGCAGAAATCGCTTTGACAGAGTATATAAATGATTTTGTAGATGGATATGAGGCAAAACACACCGGTAAAGAAAAGTTTAGAGCGAAAGAATTTGAAGAAGATATTCGAGTAACCGACAAGAACAATGGAAAACAAATTCCGATTAGTATTAAAACTTATGGCTTCGGACCATTGCAGTTATCTACAAATAAAGATAATTCAATGTTTCCGTTTTTACAACGCGAAGTTGGAGAAAAAGATATTACTAATCAAGACAAAATTAATAAAATCTTAAGTAGTTCGTGCTTCGCAGATTTTTGTTCGGTTAATGTCTTGCCATTGATTTACAATGAAAAAGAGATGAGATTTAAAATTATCGTTTTTGATCTTGACAAAGCTTTTAGTTCTGTTAAAAAAATCAAATTTTTTCCGCCAAGATCGTATGGCAACGATAGAAGTACATTTCCTATCTATAAATTTTTAGGCAACAAAGATGAATATATTTTTGAAGTACGCTACGGGGACGCTAAAGCAAACGCTTTACAACGAGGTATGTGGACACACACCGAAAGAGCGGTGCCGTACTTTAGGGAATTATTAAGCGGTGAATATACCATAAATCAGCCCTTAATCCGCCTTATGGCAAAAATACTGGTGTCCGGCAAAGACAAGCACGAACAAATTTTGAATAACGATTTTTAATTTTGGTTGTTCTCTATAATATGCTAAAATAATAATGAAAGGGCATATTATTTAATATGAAAACACAGGGAATAAAATATACTGGGTCAAAAAGGGAAATACTTCCTGTTTTATTGAATTTGATTAATCCCTTGAAGGTAAAAACAGTTTTAGATGGTTTTTCTGGAACTACTAGGGTTTCGCAGGCTCTCAAACAAAGCGGATTCACCGTCTATGCAAACGATATAGCACCTTGGTCAAAAGTTTTCGGCGAGTGCTACTTATTAAATCGAAAACCTGATAGCTACTACCAACCGCTCATAGACCATCTAAATAAAATACCAGGTAAAAAGGGTTGGTTTTCAGAAAATTATGGAGGCGAACCAAATGGTGGATCGGCTGTCCAGAAAGATGGGAAAAAAAGAATTTGGCAAATCCATAATACGATGAAGTTAGATGCCATTCGGGAAGAGATTGATGAAATTGCTAAAAATGAAATTGAGAAATCTGTTCTTTTAACTAGTCTAATTATTGCGATGGATAAGGTTGATAGCTCGGTTGGCCATCAAGTTTCATACTTAAAGAAATGGGCTCCAAGAGCTTACAACACAATGAAAATGGTTGTTCCAATGCTTTTAATAGATAAAAATGACCATAAAGTTTTTCAAAAAGACATTTTTGATTTAGTCGATGAAATTGACGTTGATTTAGCATATTTTGATCCGCCTTACGGGTCATCAAACGAACTAATGCCACCGTCTAGAGTTCGTTATGCATCGTATTATCACCTTTGGAAAACAATTTGTCTTAATGATAAACCCGAACTTGTCGGCGTAGCTAATAGACGAGAAGATGTTGGCGACACTGTTTCGGGTTCAATTTTTGAGGAATTTCGAAAAAATGAAAAAGGACAATATATTGTTATGGAAGCATTAGAGAAATTGATAAAAAACACAAAAGCAAAATACATTGTATTGTCCTACAACAATAACGGACGAGCAACATTCACGCAAATATTGGATATTCTTAAAGACATCAAAAAAAAGTGTTCAATTCTAGAGATGAATTACAAAAAAAATATCATGGCGACAATGAGTTGGACAAACGAATGGACTAATGGCGGTAATACAGAAGATGTTGCCAATAAAGAATATCTTTTTTTAATCAATAATTCTGCTGAAGCTGAGCCGTTATCCGATATAAAAGTTGAGCAAATCAGCGTTCGCGGCTTAGCGGAAACAAACCAGCAGAAATTTGTTTTCTAGAATATAGGATTATGATGGATGATCCACTAAAAGAAATTATTAAAAGTATTATTGCCTTTAATACAAAAGAGTTAAAAAGAGAAAAAGGCGATTTTCAGTTTACGGATATTTCTGCACAAATTGATAGAATATGGGATTTTATTAAAAGTTTATCCGAAAATGAAGAATATTTTGTAATTCTTCCAACTAATCAGCAGGATGATTTACGCTCACATATTAATAGAATAAATGAACTTTTTACCCAGATTAATAATTTTAAACCATCAGAAGTACCTAATCCTCAAGATATTAGAAATTCACTTTCGCAACAAATTAAGGATGTATATGTCCCAATTTTTAACTACATCAACCAACTTGATATTTATAAGTTAACTACTTCCGGTGCTCAAGCTGACCTTTCGAATATAAAAGATGAAGCAAAAAGGGCTTTGGAGGAGGCGAAAAAAGCTAAGCAAGAAATTATTTCAATTACAGAAACAGCTAAGAAAACCGTTTCAAAAATACCGCTTTATAAATATCTTGGAGTATTCTCTAAGGAATCAGAATATCATAAAAGAATTGCCTACATTTGGCTTTATATTACAATTGGTCTGTCAATCATACTTATTGGAATTTTATTTTGGGTTAGTTGGGATTTCACTATAAATATCGCAAAATTCGATTCTACCCCGAAAATTTATGCTTTTTTAATCCTAAAACTTTTTGTGTTGGCAATAGCAATATATGTATTACAACAATCTATAAGAAATTATCTCGCCAATATGCATCTTTTTGTCCTGAACAAACATAGAGAAAAAAGTTTGGAGGTTTTCGATGCTATGATTGGTACAGTAAAAGATTCCGAAATGGCCGATCAAGTCTTGTCTTATTTAGCTAAATCTATTTTTGAGTCGGGAGAAACAGGATTTTTCCCAGGGAAAGACACATCCAAGGATGGTCCCGATTTAGTCCAAATATTTAAAGATATCAGCAAGCCAAAATAAGTTTCCGTCCCGCCCAAATTCAGCAGGCGGGCCCCAGTAGCAAAGCGTCAGCTTGCTACGGGGCAGGCAAAAAGGAAGGGGTGTGGGGAAGGAATTTTTGCCAACGCCTGCTCTCCCGCGAAGCGGG
>Ga0210057_1002294_pt1 | contig 27593 bp, 37 predicted proteins | sample CryGeyCG2114_010_2_FD_183968 | JGI IMG/M metagenome (GOLD analysis project Ga0210057, IMG submission 183968) | Groundwater microbial communities from aquifer - Crystal Geyser CG10_big_fil_rev_8/21/14_0.10 (SPAdes) (version 2) | ecosystem: Environmental > Aquatic > Deep subsurface > Groundwater ...
AATTTTGGGGACTGGTTGCACCATTTCGCTTCGCTCACCCTCATATAACAGCGATTATCTGGGATTTTCCTGCGAAAAATCCCCAAATTTTCACTGCGTGAAAACTTCAGATAATCGCGATGTTATGCTCAATAAAATTTCCGTTTCCTTTCTTTTAGAAAAAGAAACAAAAGAGGCGAGAACCCCAAGAAATTATCTAACATTACCACTCTTTTTCAAATCTCTTCCGTAGTAATATTCATTTTCAGCTTCAAAATTTCTCAAATGAAGAAATACTTTCAAACCTGTAAATTGCATATCTAAACTTCCTTCGAATTCCTGACTAAATGTCATTTTCTTTAATGGAAGTTGAGCATTTGCAAAATCATATTCGGCAACATAAATTTGTTCGCCTTCTGTTGGGCAAACTCTCAAAATTGGAACAAAAGCTCCCAATGGAAAAGCATCATAAATTAATCTTAATCTATCTGGTTTAGCAATTTCAGCACCAGTAAATCTTTCACCATCATGTTCTGTCAATAATTTTGGCGAATATTGTCTTATTGCTTCATCCAACCCAGTCAAAGAATAAACATGATAGGCATGACTTGCTAAACCCTCTAATGATTTTCCATCATTCTCTAATGTTTTGATGCTTATTCCTAGCTCATTATTTGCAAATCTAATTGGTGAAACCTCAATTGTTTCATACTTTTGCGTATTTCCCGCGATTGTTGTTACTTCATAAATTCTTGCCATAATTATTGTGTAACTACTATGTAGTTTATAAAGCTTTTGGAATAGGGGGTTCTCGCCTCTAGTCCTTCGGACATTTTGTCTGCTTCGCAGAAATTTATTGGAAACGGAAATTTTACTTTGATTTTTTGCCTTCGGCATCGTTGCACTAAAAATCAAGTCCTCCAAGTATTCGGACGAAACTAACAGGGCTTAAAGGGTTTCGTTCGGTTGCACCTCGCTACACCCAAATTCAATTTCATCTCTGAAAAAATTCTCAGCTCTGTTTCACGAGGGAAAAATTTACGAGGAAATCAAACATCGTTAAATGCCGATGTTACATTCTTAAAAATGACTGTAGTATCCGATAATTATTTCCTCTCGATAGATTAATGTCTTCTTCATTTTTAGTCTTTTCTCCTTTTTCTTATAAATGCTTGTTCTGGAGTTTCTATAACATCGAAGTTTAAACTTCTATGTGGTTTAATGCAGTTATACCAATTCAAAAATTCTTCAAGGGTTTTGAAAGCTTTTCTGTGAGATTCATAACAATCCCCCCATTTCTCTATCTTTCCATTTGATTGCGGATGTTTAATTCTACATTTTATGTGTTGTATCTCATGCAGTTTCAGGAACTCCTAAAACTTATCAAAAGGAATTATATGTAAGAACAGAGTACATTGACTGTCTAGATTGGCACATTTTCGCAGCACTATATCAAGCCACACTTACTCGAGTGAGAATTCCAACATCGCAAATTCAAGTTCAAGGCTAAAAAGTAAGTTCTAAAGAATATTTTGTATCTCAAATAATCATTTCCTCAAAGGAAGAGAGATTAAAATCAGTAGAGTCATTTATTAAAGAAGCTTATGAACTAGCAATAAATAACCCCTCTCCTAAACTATCTTCATTAGTTAAAAAATTAGATGAAGAAAAATAAAATCAGTAAATTTATATTCTTCATAATCTAAATATCCAAATGGATGAAGAATCTAATATAATTAAAATAATATTCATAGGAATAATTATTGCAATGTTTTTAGGAGCTTTAATTTTCATGACAATTATCTGGTATAATCAATATTATAATAAAATAGCAAATCCCTCTTTAGATATATTAAAAAATGAAACATCTACTACTCAAACACTATTAATTGAAGATTTAGATCCATATTCAAATACTACTGAAATGCATTGGGACCACCTACCTTTAACTTATTCTCATTTGAATTGTACTGAAAAACAAACAAATAGAACTCTTCAAGCAATGGAATTTCTAAATAATAGAACATCTGATATTTTAGCATTTATTCCATTAGATATAGAAAAATTTAATAAATCCGACATCACATTCGTCTGTCATGAAACCGGCAGCAATGAATTAGCAATTGGGGAAGCAATTCCTCATTTCTATAACAACACTTTAATTTATGCGCCTAGTCAAATTAACATTTACAAACCAAGTCATTGCATAGGTAGAAGACCCACAATAGAAATACATGAATTATTGCATTTATTTGGTTTAGGACATGTAGAGGCAAAAGAATCTACTTGGAAAGATATAATGAATCCATATGCTACACGATGCGAAGCAGATATTAGCGAAAAAGACTTAACTTATTTATTAAATATCTATAATATTTCTCAATAATCAAAAGTACTATTTTTGTCTAAATTGATCTTGGTAAGGCTTTTGAAATTTTTTTAGACGAGCCAATAAATGATTCTCTATAACATAAACTCCCTTCCGATTAGAATCCTTCAACTGATCAGCATAACCATAGATTGTAGCGCACTCAACTTGACTAAAATTAACCTGTAAATTGCGTTTCAATTCACTCTCAAATCTGAAAGTAATGTCTTTATGACCTCCATCTTTATAACAAACTCTCAAAACTTTTTCTCCTCTGGGCACTTCAGGTAATTCCATATCAAGAACTACAAAATTCTCTTAATAAAGATTATTTCTCTCTAAAATATACTTTTTTGTTATATTGGAAATTTTATAATATTAAATCCAAAAATATACTCAATATAACTCAGATATTACCTGTAAAAAGGAGTAGTATATTGACAAAAGGATTTTTATATCCTTTATGTGATAGAATAATATGTTCATCGAAGTAGATAACGTAAAAGGATTTCAGGACTTTTTGCCACCCGAATCTGTTAAAAGAAAGGCAATCAAACAAATCATAGAGAAAAATTTCTCACTTTATGGTTTTTTGCCAGTCGAAACTTCTATCATAGAACTAGATGAATTAATGCGCCCAGATATTTTACAAAGTGAAGATGAATCAGTTTCAGATAGATTTAAATTAAAAGATAGAGGTGGAAGAAACTTAGGTCTTAGATATGAATTCACATTCCAATTAGCTAAACTATTCAAGCTTAATCAAAACATCAAGCTTCCATTTAGAAGATATCAAATAGGCGAAGTCTTCAGAGATGAACCTGTAGGTCCTGGAAGATTTAGACAATTTACTCAATGTGACATCGATATTGTTGGAGATGAATCCATAAACGCAGACACTGATTTAATTGTAGTAGTTAAAAATATTTTAGATGAATTAAAAGTGGAAGCAGTAATTCAAGTAAATAATAGAAAACTAATTAGTTCATTAATAGAAAGCGTTCAAATTCAAGAAAAAACAAGAGTTATGAGAGAATTAGACAAAATAGAAAAAATAGGTGAAGACAATGTAAAAAGCAATTTAAGAAAATATGCTGATGCAAACCAAATAATAACTTTATTTAAATTATTAGAAAAAGATTTAAAATTTTTCAAAGAAAATAACTTTGAAGGCACAGATGAATTAGAAGAACTACAAAAAAGATGTAAACAAAGAGGAATAAAAATTGATATCGTTCCAACAATGATGAGAGGTTTAGGATATTACACTGGAAATGTATTCGAAGTTAAACAAAAAGGTGCTAGTGGAAGTATCGCTGCTGGTGGAAGATATGATAAATCTGTAGGAAAATATGTAAAAAGAGATATTCCTGCAGTGGGAATTTCATTTGGATTAGAAAGAATGATGAGTGTATCCAACTTAGAACCAAAAGCCTCGATAAGTGCTTTAATTATTTCATTAGAAAAAGAAAATGAAGTAATCAAACTAACTGAAAGAATGAGAAAATCAAATATTCCTTGCCTAAGTTCATTTGATAAAATTGGAAAATCTTTAGAATTCGCAAATGCAACCAATATTCCTTATGTAATATTTTTAGGAGATGAAGAATTTCAAAAGAAAAAGCTAAAACTAAAAGATATGACTTCTGGAGAAGAAAAACTTCTGTCAGAAAAGCAAATTATCTCTCTTTTAAAAAAAATTTAGTTATCTTTTTCATAACATTTATGTGTTTTCATATCATAACCCACATGATTTAAAGTCATCCTAGTTTCTCCAATCTTTTCAAGTCTTAATCTATCTGTACGCTTCCAATCTATTCTTCCATTTTTATCTCTAACAAATATGCATTCAACACCTGTAATAAAATCGCCATAATCAGTATATCTATCCTTAGGAGTACAATTAAATCCCTCATTCATCTGCCAACTATCCCTATATTTTCGAGCATTATACATATAAAATTAAATTATAAGGTCTTTAAAAAAATATGGTTTTATAAAAATAAAATTAATAACGATATCCGAGAAAGAGATCTGTTAAATATCCATGCCTATTATCATTTCTAAACCTACTTTTTTCAGAATCTGGATCTATATTAACTCCACATTCTACCCTTGATTGATTTCGAACTTTTTCAAAAGAAGTTTGTTGACTCAAATTTAAATTTAATCTAACCAAATCATTACTTTCAATTTCTTCTAACCCTCTTCTAGGAACACTCCCTCCCCTAGATTGCTTAACCATTATAGTCCCATTATGAGCCACTACTGGAACCATTTTATTAGGTATTCTGTCAAATATATACTCTGCTAATTTATCAATTTCTTCTGAATCGAAATCTATAACACTTCTTCCAATTTGCACAACATATCCTCCAGATAAGCCCTTTCTTTCAGACCTACGAGCAACTTTAACATCATATCTTTCAGTTTGTGAATGTTGGGTTCTTAAGTGATGGGCAAAAGATTGAATTTTATGATGACCCATATAAAATAATCTCAAAAATATTATTTAAACTTTTCCTTAATTGTGTAACCTTATAAAGTAATAAAATTATTCCTCTTCAGAACTATCCTCTAAAGGATTCTCATAACCTTCTTCAATCTCATCTAAACGCTTCTTTTCATCATCAGAAAGAGATTCTGTAAAATTCTTCATTTCCTCCTCAACTTCCTTAACCATTGCCTCTCTCTCAACTTTATGTTGTTCATCATAGATATGCTTCAATAAAATCCATATTTCTTCCAAATGTCCTTCTTGCTCTAACCAAATTCTATGCTGAGTATCTAAATGTAACAACGGCACAAAACACGCAATTTTCTCTTCAACGCTTTCTCCGGCTAACTCTGAAAATGGAAGCTTATGTTTTCGCTCCTTAAAAATTTCCTTTAACTTTCCATAAACTCCCCTTATACTTTCTTGAAGATTTATTTTTGTTTTAGGCAAAACTAACGCAGATTCTAATTCTTGCTGTCTAGCAACAACTACTCTTCTAATACGCCTATTTTCAGTGGTTATTGCATTTCCTAATGCCCTCATTAATTCTTCCAAAGTAACTTTCTTAGCTCTTGGCAAAGGAGTTCTAGCAATCAAATCAGGAATTTCTTCCCCTAATTCTAATCTCTCTTGTATATACTTTTTCTCTTCTTTCTTACCAAAAAGCACATTATCTAAATTATGAATATCTTCCTCTAATAATATTTCGGATTTCATCCTCAAAAGAAGAGCTGCAGCCAACAAAACTTTACTAGAAACGAAAAAATTAGCTTCTTCTAAAGACCTCAATTTCTCAAGATACTTTTCAGAAAGTAAAGAAATATTAATATCCCAAGGATCTAATTGCTCAGTATTGATTAAATCGTAAATAATTGCCTGCCAACTCAGTTTCTCTCCAAATAGTAAAGAATGTATTTGCTCTTGACCTACCTTCTCAGGCACATTTCCAGAAACTAGATTATCACCCATAGAATAAATTAGGAATAAGCGTTTATATTTCTTCTGAAAATTATAAATTGTCTTGATTACTATAATAATCTTCATAAGATGAATGGGGAATACCCCTGATGCACTTTCAATCTAATTTAAACTCGAACGTGCTAAAGTCTTCATCGACCAATTCAGACATATGATCAACAATGTAAATATCAGTTATAATTTGTTTTAGACTCTAGAAATTCCGAAACCATTTGATTAAAATATGAAAATGGTAAAATTCTAACAAAATTATCAATTTTTAACCCTCTAACCCTAAAAAATTTTAACTCACTATTTAGTAGTGAGATAAGTATATATTCCCTCAAGGATACTTATTTTAACAATAAGAAAAACAATATATGGAGAAAGAGGGATTGAAATCGTTTTCAAGAGTGAGTATTGTGTTCTCATTTAGAAGTTACAACAAAACCGAAACATTTAAATATGGGCTTTTCATACATATATTATCACCTCTTTTTTCCCGGGAGAGGACGTTTAGTTCATCTTTTTTGAAGAATTGAACCTCCTCTTCATGGGTTATAATACTCATGAGAAAGAGTTTGTATCTTATCTAAAATTAAGCACGACAAACTCTTGATAATTCTTCAAAGTCTTTCGACTTTTAAGACCCAATTATTTTGGGCTAGAAAGGCTTATCCGAATTATGAAAAAAAGAGGTTTATATTATTACTCAAGAATTACTACAAAGACAAAGTTTTATATACTCGCAAATTTTTAAAATTATATGAATAAAACAATAGGAAATTTAGGATTAGCTTCAATCTTGGCATCAACTGTATTAAGCCCTCAATCGGATGATTCTTTATTAAATGCTAGCTCAATAAATATTGTAAATACTACAAAAACAATAAGTCCTAATAAATTTAGCTTTGACAACGGAGACATAGGAGTTTTTACCTCAGGAAATAAAGAAGGAACATATGTAGAATCAAACTTATTTTATGGTTTGCCTGAAAAAGTAAAAGGATATACCTTTCTAGATGCATATGTCGAAGGAGGATATTATGGAGAAACTACCTTAACAAGAGAGCTACATTCTCATTTAGAAAATCTAAGTGCAAGAACTCAAATAATCCATGGAGACAAGCCACTTAGTGAAGTTGGTTTCGGATTAGGTCTGGATATCCCAACTAAATTTCTTACAGAGGGATCATTAGGAAATTTAATTAAAGGTGCATATATAAATTTCGATTTCATGCCTATTTGGATTAATAGTTCTGGAAATAAAATAGATAGCAAAATGCTAGCAGGATATTCTATAGGTCTAGACTTTCCTCACGGAATAAGTATGTTTAGTTTTGGAGAATGGCATATTGGAAAATCAGGGGTACCATTTGAGTATGGAGAAGTAAATCTAGCAAAATCATTCAATCTCTTAGGAAAAGAATTTAGTATTGGATATAATGGACAATTATCAGAAGGAAAGAATAGAAAAGCAGTCCCAGAGGTTACTCATAGAGCAATAGTTAGAATAAAGTTCTAATAGTTAACCAAAAATCTACTTTCTCATAAATTCAGTATAATGGCACTTACCACAATACAATCTATCCTTATGATCTGCCAAGAAATTTCCAGGTCCACATTTAACACAAACCTTTCCTTTCTTTACTGAATTTCCTTCGATAGAATAATGAGAATATTTCTTACTTGTTGGTTTATTCTTATGTGGCTTCTTGCCTTCTTTAGTCTTTGATGAACCGCCCTTTCTTCCTGCCATATTATTGTGCCACCTTCTTTTCCTTAATCTTTGGTTCTATATTCAACTTATCATTAGCAGAATCATAAATAAAAGCTTCAATAAAGAAATCGTTACTTCCGAATTTACTTTTAATATATTTAATAGCAATAGTATCCTCTCCAGCCTTGAATTTATCTGAAACTAACTTTCTAACTTTTTCAAATCCAGGATTACCTTTCTCTTCAATTACAAACTCTACTTCTTTTCTCTTCAATAATTTATTTTGAAATTCTTTTGTTATTTTCATCCTAATTTCACCACATATGTTCCTTTCTTTGAAATTTTTAAATTCTTCGCAACTTCAGATTCTTCAGGATTTATTACTATAACTTTCCCCTTAAAAGTATCAGTAACATTATTAGAACCACAATTAGTACAAGTAGAACCTTCAAATAATGCCTTACAATCCTTGCATGCTTTAAATACCATTATTTCTTCTTACTCCCTTTAGCTTTCTTTTCAGCTTTTTCAGCCTTAATAGAATCTTTATCTTTCTTTCTTTTATCTTCTTTAATCCATTCTAACTTACCTAATCCAGGTTGCCTCATAGTTAATCCGATTTTAGGCTCTCCAGACTTATAACTCACAGCAACAACTCTCGCCAAACAATCATCTTTCTTTCCTAAGTTTCTCTTAGAAGATCTTCCTGAAAGAGTTTCAGTTTTACTCAATGAAACATAATCTTCCATTGTTTGAGAAATATGAATCATTCCCTGTATAGGACCAATCTGCATAAATGCTCCAAAATTAGTAATTTCCTCAATAGTTCCATAAACTAATTCGTGTAATTCAGGTCTCCAAACCAAAACCTTAAAAGTAGACTTATAAAATGCAGCTCCATCTCCGGGAATTATAACTCCTTCTTGTACCTCTCCGACGGAAATAACACTAATAACGACACCAAGCTCCTTAGTTATCTGATCTACATAACTCTCATTTAGCTGTCTCTCAATAGCTTCCTTAGTAGGCAAACCAAAATGCTTTGGTTCAACACGTACATGATCCTCAACCTCGACTAAATAAAACATTATTAATACCTATAAGGGATAAATAAATTTGGTTTAAAAATCTTCCGTATTTGATTTTTTAATCAAACTTTAACAGTATCCATCTGTTCACACTCTGCCCAATGAGATTGTGCCGAGCCACCCTTGATAACTGACAAACAATAACCGCAACTAACCACATTAAACTTATTCACATTTAAAGATTTCATAACACTTACTTCAGCAGGAATATGCGTCGAATCTTTATCAGATTTCAAACAACCATCAAATTCAGTTCCACCATATAATACTCCATTATAACTAAATTCTTCAGAAGGATTATTTACACAATTTCTAGGATTCTTAGGAAGAGAAATATATGCAGGATACTCATCATTCAAACCACAAAATGCATGTCCTCCTTCATGTAATGCGACAACAGGAGTTTTTTCAGGAGGAAGATATATTGATTTAGTTCCTGTCCAAAAGAAAGCCCCTCTCTCTCTAGTTCCTGAACTAGTAAGAATATGGTGATTTTTTTCATTATAAAAGTAATAAACTCTCGCTTCATCTATTTGAGAATTACAAATAGACATTGAAGAAGGAAGTTCCATATGAACATAATCTAAACTGTCATCATAATTTTTCAAATCTACATAATATGAAATTTCATCTTTATACTGCTTAAATGGATCGATACTAATTAATAGTTTTTTATTTTCAATAGTCTTATTTACCAAAAATCCTGGAGAAATTTCGGCACTTACTCCCCTCATACTAACCAATTTATTTTTTCCAGAACCATAAACTGGAACACAAGCACTCATTCTAATTTCTTTTTCCAAAACATCATCATGTAAGGGATTTGATAAAATTAATTTAACTTCCCTATCTTCAACTATACTCTCAATAAGAAGTTCCAATTTTGCCGAATCTTCTGTAAGAGTTCTAACTTTCCAGAGATATGTTCCAAGGTTATTATGGTCCTCTATAAAAGCACCATTATTCAACAGAGTAATTTGCTCGCCTTGCTCATTATTCGTGATTATAGAGGCTTTATGAGGCAATAAACCTAAATTAGAACAGGATTTAACCTCAACAATGAACTCATCAAAAGGATTTAGAGGTAAACTTGGTTCAAAATTCCTTTCAATTAACATCTTCTCCTTGTAAACAGGATCTATGTAAATCTTCAAATCTTTTGAATCTAAACTTACGTCTCCTGAAAATGTGGTTTCCAATCCATCAAGCCCATTACTAACTTGCCAACCACAAATATCAGTAATACTTACTGATGGATTTTCTTGCCCATAATTAAAAGGTCCGATTTTCTTTGAAAAAGAATTCTCATTTACCAAAATACTCTCCAATTTCGAAGAAACAGGATCATTATACTGAATTTTATAAGGAGGATTACAATTATCATCAGTATAAAATTCTAAATCTAAATAATATTCAGAATCACTTAGTTTTTCCTCATTACTCGAAAATTTTATATCACATTTAGAATTAGATGTTTTAGAACTATTAGTAGTATCCAACTCAAAAGCAACATATAATAATAAAAAGATTACCACTAAAGATAATACTGCTACCACTAAAAAAATCACCTTTCTCATTTTAATTACAATCTATTTTACAAATATTTTTATCTTCATATTGTGAACATATTCCATCCCCACAATTTGAACATACATAGTCACTTCCACCAAGATCAATTTCAGACAACCCTGCACAACAAGAATCTCCTTCTTTAACAAATTCACCTTCATTTTTACAGCTAACCTCGCAACTAAGTGTGCTAAAATCTATATCTAAAACTGAAAAATCATTTCTATCCAAATTTTCAACACTTACTTGAGCAATATCTCCATCATAGGGAATTGTGCTTAATATTTTACCAGAATCCAATTGAATAATTTCAGATTCTGGCTCAGATTCTAAAGAATCTGGAAATATCTCTGCAATAATAGTTCTAGAAGAATCTAAAGCATAACGATTCAACAAATTCCCATACGTACCATATGTATTCAATACAAATTCTGCATCTTCTGCTTCATAAAATAATCTATTGCTATCAAATTCCCCATAAACGCTCTTAACATCCAATAAAGAAAAGACTGTCTTTCCAAAAGATTCACTTTCCTGAATCTCGAATTGTAAATAGCAAGAGTTATGATTAACTTTTTTTAATTCGCAAGCACCATCCAAACAATTACATTCAACAACTTCAATAAATGGGGTTTTTCCTACACAATAATATTCTGTCAATTTATTACCTTCAATATTACAAAAATCTTCGGCAATATTACCTGAAACATCTACTCTTCCCTTAGTATAATAGTCTCTTCCAACTTCATCTATTTCATTACAATATAATTCGCTAACTGAATTAGAACTATCTGGGGGCAAAATTGAACTTCCTCCAACTCCCGAACCAAAAACATCAAATCCACTTCCAGAACCTATAACTTGTCCAGTTAAATTGCCTTGAAAAAAGAATAAGGCCATAACACTAACAATCAAAATAAAAATCAAAATAAACTCTGCTCTTTTCATAAACACTTATACTCTCTCCCCTATTTAAAATTTATCCACTATAAAATAAAACATAATTATATTTATAAGTTCAAATTCAATTGTGAAATTATGCTGACAAGACTACTTGACACTCAAGAAATACCCTTTGACCAAGATCCAACTATTTCTAATGAACTAAATATAGACTTAAAAAGAATGGACAAACTTTCTCACGATGATGCCCCTGAGGACATTAATGCTTACGAAGTAAAAGTAAGACCTTCTAATCGAACATTCAGACCAGGATTATATAGATTTATATTCGAAATTCAATATGAAAACATAATAGATAATAAATTCAAACCTAAAGGTGAAACTGAATTTTACCAAACAGAAACTCTTCCAATGAATTAATAATATTAATTATTCTTACTTAGCCTTAACTTTCAAAGGAGATTTTACATTTGAAACCAAAGGCTTACTTGGTGCAACAGGAACTGGCTTACTTGAAACAGCTGACTCACTTGAATTATTATCATCTCCACTCTTCTTATATACATACCAAATTATTCCTCCAAGAACAACCAATAGTAATAATACCCACCATAACCAATTAAGGTTTCTAGGAGGATTATCGCTTACATTGTCATCTAACTTAACAACTGGATTATCTGAACCTGAATCATCTGCAACATTATTGCCACCGTTATCATTTCCTTGACTAACACTAGTCGAACCTACATTACCTCCACCATTTCCTCCACCATTTCCTCCAGGACTACTAGGACCTCCAGGATTTCCAGGATCATCTACAGGAGGATTAAGTGGAGCATCACTAATTAATGTACCTTCTCCACCAATACATATTCCTTCAGAACATCCCTGAGTACATGAATATCTATCTTCTAAATTCTCTTTTCCAGTACAAGAGTGTTCAACTAAAATACTTTCAGAGATACAATTATCAACAAAAGATCCAGTCTCAGTAGTAGCTGTTCCAGCCACGCCAATTACCTTCCCATTATCACTATCAACACAAGATGCTTGAGTAGTAGTAATTACTGCAGTTCCTGAACTTCTTACTACAGGAACAATTCCACTTCCACCAGAACCACTTGCTCCACTTCCAGAGATAGGAGTTAATCTAGCGATAGTTAATCTAACTTCACTAACAGAACTATATAAAGTATAAGGTGCAGAACCACTTCCACTTCCTTGCACTGTTCCACTTCCTTGAACAGCAGGATTATTATTAAATACCACTCTTACATATCTAGCTTCAGTACTAGCAAACAACTTTCTATTAAGATCATTAGCATTCTCCAATTTCCAATCACTCACAACTGTCTTCCAACTATCTCCATCAATAGAAGCCTGAATATTAACCAAAGCAGGCAAATAATATCCTGAAATACCCAAATCAATTTCACGAACACATCTTATCCTAGCCAAATCAAACTCTATCCAATTCGATCCAGAATTAAAACTACTAATCCATGCAGTATTATAATTATTGTCTATCGCATTAGTAGCAGGATAATTTGAATTATAACTATCACTAGAGCTAACAATATTAGGAATAACATTAGAATAAGAACCACATGTAAATCCTGGACTAATAACTCTTCCAGTTATATCCATATTAAATAAACTCAAAGAGGCAAGCACAATCACTATAATCAAAACAAGTGAAATCATCATAGCACTCTCTTTTTTCATACTTAGCTCTATATATTTTGATATTTAAATCTTGCGATTTTATAATTTCTTAAAAAAATTAAAATAATTCCCATAATTCCCATAATACTCAACGCTATTCCTAACTTATCAATGAATAAACTTTCATAAACTACTTCAACTTCCCCATGCCCATAAAGCAACATCAAATACGGAGATGCACCATAAATCTTTATTTCTTTTCTTACTCCATCTTCAATTTGATAAGCTTTCCAATTTGCAAATTGAGAAATTTTTATTAAAATAGGCACTGGTTTTTCTGAATCAACTTTAAACTTAATATAATCCTGTCTAGGGCTCATTTCTAAAATTTCTAGATTTTCATTCCCAGTTCCAACATAATTAGGAACAGATTCATCAACTAAAATTCCTTTCTTTATATCTTCAGATAAAAACCACGCAGCAGTTCTCAAATCCCAATCTTGTAACATTAAAGTGGGTTTATAATCTAAAACTTCAATTAAATTTGAATCTCTCGTATCATATAAAAAATAAGAAACATTTGTATTATTATGAAAATAAGGTCTTTCATATTCTGCAATTTTAGCAACTTTCTTCCAAGTAGGATCATAAGTTTCTGAAGCAACGACGCTATTTACTCCTAATAATTCCAATTGATAGGGTAAAATATTTTCAATAAAGGTTCTATTCTCTGAAATTAATAAATAGTCTACATAAGTTCCCCAAACAATTGAATCTCTCGGAGCTAATTGATTTTCAATATCAAAAATATATCTTGAATTTCTAGCTGATTCAATATATAACCCTCTTAATGCATATAAATTTTCATTCATAGGAACTTGATGTTGAATCAAATGAGGAGAACTTTCTTGACTATAAGGAGCCATAATAAATATTCTATCGCTAACATTATATCCTTCCAACGAATTAATATTCATACTTTTAGGACCTTGAGCATCAACCCAATTAGGAAGCATGAAAAATAAACTTATTATTAAAAAAATAATCAAAGCAATTTCATACATTTTAGACTTTTCACTTTTCTCATCCAATAATGAAAGAATCAGTAGAGGAATTAGAATATATAGATACATCATAAAACGATAAAGATGTAAAGGAATAGTAATAAACCCTGCAACAATGAATGTAAAAGCTAATAAAATAAACATAAACATTCCTAAAGTCATAAATTTCTTTTTGTTTGTTAATACTGATAATGCCAAATAAGAAACTGAAATCACTACAAAAAATATCTCTTGAACACCCGTTCCAATTGGAAATGCTTCAAGCCAAGATCTTTTTCCTATAAAAGGCACAATCCAAAATGAAGCCAATAAAGTTGCCAATAAACCATGTAAAAACATATACAATAAAGAAGATTTATTTCTAACTTTAACTAATACATAGCTGATAAACAAGAAACTCACCGCAAATGATGCAATAATATGTGTTAAAACAATTGCTGCAAACAACAGAGTAGGTAAAATTATCTGTTTACTATCAAAATTCTTTTCTAACGAAGCCCAATAAAAGAAAAATAGTGCTATCCCTAAAGCATGAGTTATCAAGCCTATATTAAAAGTGGATTCCATATTTCCACCATAATGCTGTGAAGGAAATAAAAATAGAGTAGAAGTCATTGCCAACATTGCAACTGAAGCCTTATTCCATGAAAACTTATACGCTCTAGCCAAACAGAAGAATGAAATGGGCATGGCAATCAAAGTCAAAACAAACATCAATTTAAATGCCCAACTAAGAGGCATAAGATAAGATAGTGCTGAAGTAACATATGTAAAAAGTGGAGGATAAAACTGATTTTGAGGATATCCTAAAAAGAAAAATGGATTCCATCCAATTACCTTTGGAAATAAATACATTTTTTGATACCAAATAGAAAAATACAATCCTGATAAATCCCATGCAATCAACTTATTAAATCTCAAAAAAGGAATAATTAGCTTAATTAAAAAGTATCCAAAAACTAAAAACCATGAAGCGACGCTAAGATAATATTTAGAAAGAAAATGCTTCCAACCCTCAATTCTACTCTCTAACTTATTATAATCCATCAAATCTCAAGAAACGCTCCGTTTATATATCTTATTTAGAACCATTACTCATGATCTGCAGATTCTAAAATAATATGCAATGCCTTGTGACAATGAGGGCAAAAAGCTTCACTTACTTGGACTGTATCTTCGTCTTCTTCATCGAAATCATCGTCATCATCGTCAGTATATCCTGTTAAATTTATATCCATGAATAAAATACAAAATTAGAGTATATAATCTTTCCTATATCCAAAGAGTATACTATTTATACCCTTATGAATTATCTACAATATGATATTTAAGATTCTAGCAAAAGACAAAAAAACACAAGCTAGAACGGGAATTCTAAAGACTAAATCTGGAGAAATAGAAACTCCTTTCTTTATGCCTGTGGCCACAAAAACGGCTGTAAAATATCTTTCTTCTAAAGATTTGGAAGATATGGGTGCAAAAGCAATCATCTCAAACGCATTTATTTTATCTCTAAAACCTGGAACAAATATAATCAAAAAAATGGGAGGAATAAAAAAATTCATGAATTATAATGGGATAAACTTCACAGATTCTGGTGGATTCCAAATGTATTCGCCTAGTCTATACCTAGGATCTAAAGAAAATGGAGTTATGTTTAGAAATCCCTTCAACGGAGAAAAATTATTCATAACACCCGAAGAGGACATGAAAATCCAACTAGATATTGATAGCGATGTGGCAATGTGTCTGGATACTATGCCTTTAATAGAACATTCAAAAAAATCAATCATAGACGCAGTAAACAAAACAACTGCTTGGGCAGAAAAATGCAAAATACATCATGAAAAACTTCAAAAAAACATACCTGAAGAAAAAAGACAAATTCTATTCGGAATAATTCAAGGAGGAATTCATCCAGACTTGAGAGAAAAATCTGCGAAAGAGTTACTAAAATTAAATTTCAAAGGATATTCTATTGGAGGTCTTGCTCTTGGTGAGCCTAAAAAAGATGAATATAAAATGGTAAAAATAGTTAAGTCAATAATTCCCGAAGAAAAGCCTATTTATTTAATGGGAATAGGAAATCCTTCGGAGCTATTAGAAGCAATATCTTTAGGAGTAGACATGTTTGATTCAAGATTTCCAACTCAAAATGCTCGTCATGGAACCCTATTTACTAAAAAAGGATATATGCGAGTTATAAATTCTAAATATAAAACAGATTCAAAACCTATAGATCCTGAATGTGAATGCTTTACATGTAAAAATCACACAAAAGCATTTATCCATCATATGATAAAAATGGATGAAGGTAATGGGATGCGTTTAGTAACATATCATAATCTTTACTTCTTACAATGGCTAATGAAAGAATCCAGATCTCAAATCAAAAATGGAACATTTTCAAAATTCAAAAAACAAATGCAAACTTATTTTGAAAGATGAATCTGATAAGTCACAAAACCATTCGGGTTTTTAACCTCGACTTAAACCTCAAAGACTTATGTCTTTGACGGCACTCAGAAATCAAAGATTCCTGATGAGCCAGGGCTTGTCATGATTTTTAGACCGTTAGGGAAATCAGTGCGGAAAAAACTAAGGAATAAATTCCACGGATTTCAACGAGCGTTAAACTAAAAATGAAAAACTGCCTAAAATAACTCATATTCTTCACCACCAAAAACCTTTAAAATAGAGAAATATTCGCAATTTCAACTAAAATCTGATAAATAAAAAATGAAAATAACTCCCTTAGGCGAACGTGTATTAATAGAACAAGTTTTTCAAACAGAAGAACGAACTAAATCTGGACTTTATATTCCAAAATCAAATGAAGAAAAAAAAGAAGGAATAGTAATTTCTGTAGGAACATTAAATAACGGACAGCCTATCCCCTTAAAAATGGGAGATAAAGTCATCTATGGAGGATACACTTCAGAAGAAATAGAAATAGAAGGAAAAAAACATTTAATAGTTGAATTAAAAGACATTGTAGCGAGGATAGAATAAAATGGTGGAAAAAAAAGGATTAATAGGAAAACTAGAAATTGGAGATAGCATTGTCCTTAAAACATCTCCAGAACAATATGCAAATGAAATGGGATTTCCATTACCTGAATATATAAGAGCTTCATTTGAAGGACTTGAAAAGGATAATCTGAATCATTCTGAAGAATTTGAACCCAGATTTTGCTTTACATATGGTGGTCTTAGAATACATTCTATTAGATTCTCATATAGTGAAATTGTAGAAGTAAATTTAAAAGATAAAATTGTAACAGTCGCACCTTATCCTGACGTATATATCTTTACTGTAGAAAATACTCTTCCTTTAAGTGGTGGGAAAAAACATCAAAGAAGATCTTATCTCCTTAATTCAATAAAGCTTAACTCAAACTAAAATGGCAAAACAAATAATATTTAACGAAGAAGCAAGACAAGCATTACTTAGAGGAATAGACAAGGTAGCAAATGTTGTCAAGGTAACGCTAGGTCCGAGAGGAAGAACTGTAATTCTAGATAAACCAAATTCACCATTAGTAAGCAATGACGGTGTAACTATCGCAAAAGAAATTGAATTGAAAGACAAATTTGAAAACATTGGAGCTAAATTAATCAAAGAAGTAGCTTCTCAAACTCAGGATAGGGCTGGAGATGGAACAACAACAGCTACAATATTAGCTCAATCAATGATTACTGAAGGTCTAAAAAACATCACTGCTGGAGCAAATCCAGTAGAAATGAAATTGGGAATTGAAAAAGCAATTGAATTAGTAATTAACTTTCTAAAAAGAAAATCAGTAGAAGTAAAAGATAAGGGTAAAATTGGACAAGTAGCAAGTATCTCTGCAAACAACGACGAAAAAATAGGCAAATTAATCGCAGAAGCTATGGAAAAAGTTGGAACAAAAGGAGTAATCACAGTAGAAGAATCAAAAAGCATAGACACTTATCTAGAATTAGTAGAAGGGATGCAATTTGACAAAGGATATCTATCTCCTTATATGATGAGCAACTCTGAAAAAATGGAAACCACTTACGAAGATCCTTACATCTTAATAACTGATAAAACAATTTCAAACGTGAAAGAAATAGTTCCAGTTTTAGAATTAGTCGCTCAAGAAGGTCGTCCTTTAATCATAATTGCTGAAGATGTTGAAGGAGAAGCTCTAACCATGATAGTATTAAATATTTTAAGAGGTGCTTTGAAAGTCTGCGCAGTCAAAGCTCCAGGTTTTGGAGAAGAAAAGAAAGACCTCTTAGAAGATATTGCTGCATTAACTGGAGGAAGATTAATCGCAAAAGATAAAGAAGATAAATTAGAAACATTAACAATTGTCGATTTAGGTTCTGCTAAAAAAGTAAAAGTAGGAAAAGAAAGCACAGTAATTATTGAAGGAAAAGGTAATAAAATAGAAATTGAAAAAAGAATTCATATCCTAGAAAATCAAATTAAAGAATCTCCTAGCGAATATATTTCAGAAGAATTAAGAAAAAGATTGGGAAAATTAGGTGGCGGAGTAGCAGTAATAAATGTCGGAGCACCTACTGAAACAGAATTAAAAGAAAAGAAAATGAGAATAGATGATGCTTTACACGCAACAAAAGCAGCCATAGAAGAAGGAGTAGTTCCTGGAGGAGGAATAACCCTTCTACAAGCAATTAAAGAAATAGATAATCTTATACTTGAAAAAGATCAAATAATCGGGGCAAAAATAGTCAAAAAAGCTCTTGAAGCCCCAATAAGGCAAATAGCATTCAACTCTGGAAAAGATGGCTCTGAAGTTCTAGCAAACCTTAGAGGAAGTCCGTTAGGATATGGCTACAATGCCAAAACTGATAAATATGAAGATTTATTCTCTTCAGGAGTTATAGATCCAACCAAAGTTGTCAGAAATGCTCTTCAATCTGCAGGAAGTATTACAGGCATGGTAATAACCACTGAAAGTCTAGTAACTGACTTAGATGAAGACAAAGAAGATAAAATCCCGGGAATGATAATTTAAACCAAAAATGATTAAAAAACTATTAGATTATATTTGCCCAAAAACAGAAATGATAAAAATATGTATGGATACATATTATAAAGAAAAAACTCTAAGAAGAAGACCTGATTGGATTCACATTCTAACAACAATACCTCCCACAATCGCCATTAGTGCTAGTATATATTGCGCTGGAGACTTGGCTTATGATAAATTAACCAAAAAAGCACCTACTGAAATACACAATTTTAATACTAACGAAATATCTAAAAGATTTTATCCTGACAAACCCTAAGGTTTAAGAACTTCAATTATCATTCAAAAACATGTCATTTATGGATAATTATGAATTTGGAGAAAGATTCAAAACATTATTAGCCTCTACTTCTAAAAACGAAAATTCTAGAGCTTACAATTCAGGAAATAAGTCTATAGACTCTGAAATATCTCAAATAACTGATGTCTTAGCCGGAGAACATTATAAAACAAACTCAGAGGGTAAAAAAACAAGAAAAATAACTATTTATAACGAAAAAGTTGAATCTGCATCAAATCGTATTTCTCATCTGGGAGAAAATCTTGCAAAGCTAGTAGAAAATGAAGAAATTAGTTTTGAAGATGCTAAAAATGCAATCAAGTATGTTAAAAAAGAACTTAAAGAATTTATAAATCCAGATAGACATCTTAAAAGAATTAAAACTATAGACTCTCAAGAAAGAATATGTCAATTAAGCAATCCTTTAAATTATCTAAATGCTGCAAGTAGAAGAATAAATAAAGCGATAAAAAATAAAGAAGCCAGATTAAATCCAAAAAGTGAAATAGAACAAAAAGTTCAAGAACAACCTTTGAGGTTAGAACCAGCTGGAGACCAAAAAAGAGATTATTCTTCACACCCTCTGCCTCAATCACCTGTTGAAATTAAACCCCCTCCAAACTCTCAGCTAAGTTGTAGTCAAAGACAGAATAATTATAGTTTAGATGGAGACAATTCAATACCTCTACCTAAATTTTCAATGTCTGGACTAAAAGATTCAATATTGAACATTTTTTCCTATGATCTTGGAAACTATCCAAAGATATCAGGAATTGCAGACAATTCACTCAAAACAAAAAGAAGACCTGATTGGACAAAAATAGCAAGCATAGGAATAATGACTAGTATGCTCTCATGGTTTGGGCAAGTAGTAATCCAAGATCAATTTTTTAAAAACCACTCTTCTCAAATAAACCTCCATTCAAATACAACTTCAACCAATAAAGTATATGAATACCAATTCAAAATTCCAACCAATAGATTAGTTATAAGCAAATATTTTTCCCATGTAAAACCAAAAGAAGATTAAAATAATCACTCTCGACTATTATTAGGATTAATTCTCATCTATTCATCCATAGACATATAATTCACTCCAATTGGACTTATATACCTAAATTAATAGAACTTAGAGTTAAAATGGAATAGTCACAAAACCCTTTGGGTTTTTAACCTCTGCTTAAACCTCAAAGACTTATGTCTTTGACGGCACTCAGAAATCAAAGATTCCTGATGAGCAGAGGCTTGTCGTGGTTTTGAGGCCACTGGGAAAATCAATACTGACAAAACCATTGAATAAATTCCAATGATTTCAACGAGCGTTAAATAAACATCCAATTTAAAACGCCTGCAAAACTCACCCATAATAAATAAGGCAAAAGTAACCAACTCGCCTTTCTATCCATATCCCAAAGTAAAAACATTGCATTAGCTATTGAAAACCAAATAAGGATTAAATCATAAAAAGCCAACTTAGGATTTTGAAGTCCGAAAAACAATACGCTCCATAAGGCATTTGCAATTAAATTAACTCCGAATAAAAACCCTACTCTAAGCCTATCATTCTTATTACTAGCAGATTTCCAAGCGAAATAAATAGATATAGAAATCAAAAAGAATAAGATATTCCAAACTATTGAAAAAATCCAATTTGGAGGAGTTATACTTGGCTTTGAAATCTGATACCATTCGCTATTTGTTTCTCCACCAATAAAAAAATTTCCCACTAAAGCAATTCCATAAACTATTACTAAGATGCCAATAAACAATTTCCAATCAAAAGATTTCTTTAAATTCTTATTTTTCATCAGCCACCTCTTCAGAATTACTTTTATCTTTATATATTTTAAATTTAACGTTCTTCCTGATTTTTTCAAACTTATCAATTATACTCCAAGCAGAATTCAATTCATCATGATGAGTAAATAATGTCTTTTCCCCCTTAATTACTTCAGCTAAAAGAGTAGCATATTCATCTAAGGTATTAGGTCCAAAAACACATTCCTGACAAAAATCAAAATTAACAGGATTAACCTCATTTAGAGTTCCTGGCTTTCGACTATTTAACACAATTCTAATATCTTGTTTAGGATAAATATCTATAACTATTTTATTTTCTTTAATCCCTTTAAGAAAGCCATGTTTTTTCATATCTTTATTTTTAAAAGTAATAATTATCTGACCATACTTTTTTCTCAAATTCTTCCCAGTTATAAGGATAAATTTTGAACCTTTCCACTTCTTCAAATTAGAAGCTAGAGTCAACTTAGCAAAAGTTTCCGTATCTCTATAAACCATCCCTTTCAAACTTACTTCTTTTTGATAACTAGAATATTGTCCCAATAAATGCTCTTTAGCAGATAATAATTTTAAGCTTTTCAAAGCCGAAACTTTTCCTTTATGAACACTCTCAGAATTCAAATCGTCAGGAGTATCCATAATTAAAATAGAAAGAACTTGTAACAGATGATTTTGAATCATATCTTTAACAGCACCAACATCGTGATAATACCCTAATCTCTCTCCAACATTCAACTCTTCATCAACAATTACTTCTATTTTTTCCACAAAATTTCCATTTAAGATAGAGTTAAATAACGGATTAGTATATTTTAAAATTAAGATATTCTGAACAGTTTCTTTAGCAAGATAATGATCAATACGATAAATATTATCTTCGGAAATAAACTTATGAAGGTCATTATCTAACTTATTAAATGATCTATGATTATCTCCAAAAGGCTTCTCAAAAACTACTCTGCTCCAATTCTCTCCGTTCTTCAATAAACCCTTTTTCTTTAGTTCCTGAACAATATTGGGAAATAAACTATAACTAGTAGCTAAATAAAAAAGTCGATTAACCTTCTTATCTTTCTCACTAGACTCTAAAATAGAAGCTAATTCTTTCAAAAAATTAGGCTTGTCAAAATCGGCTTTAAAATAAGAAATAGGCATCTTAGAAATCTCCTCTTTTCTAGTTTGATCAAACTCTTCGGATAAAAATTCTTTATATTGCTCATCTGAAAAGTCTCTTCTTCCAACTCCAATTATATTATTATTAAGATTTATTTCTTTTTTATTTAACAATGAAAAGAATGCTGGAATAAGCTTTCTCTTCATTAAATCACCTGTTCCTCCAAATACGACTATACTAACGCCCTCTTCGTTTACCATATATTAATTACGATTAAACAGCTTATAAAATTAACCTTAATTAACTATAAATTTAAACTGAAATAAAGAGATTTCCTGAGCCTTCGCTATCTCCACAGCAAGCTGAGGAAGTATTACTCTTAACTTCGAGACGGAAATCTCTAACTTCAAATTGGGCGTAGCAAGCGGAGGGGTATTTAACTCAATTTGAAATAAAAATCAATAAAGAATATTAGATTTAGTTTTCCTAAGCTTTTTAGAAGTATGAATTCATACAACTAAGATATATATAACTAAACTACTTTAAGATAATTGAGAAACAATGAACAATAAAGGATTAACAAGTTGGCTGATTTGGGCGATACTATTTATGATAGTCGCTTTAATTGCAGGGATATTTGGATTTGGACTCGTTTCAGGAGTTTCTTTTACAATAGCAAAATGGTTTGCAATAATCTTTGTAATATTGTTTATAATTACAATAATAGCAAGTACAATAAAAAAAGCATGAGGGTTCATGCTTTATTAAAACTAAAAATGAAAATACTAAACAGGAAAACAAAATGAGAACGAGCCTTATTATCTTTGGCGTGATTTTTCTAGTCCTAGGAGTATTTTTATATTTTATGCCAATGCAAGAATTTAGAGCAAATACGACTACTAGGGAAGGTGAAAATGTAGACAATAGAACATCATCCGCTAACATAACTATTCCAGTAAGTTACGCTTATGCATCAGGAACTATTGGTTTTATCTTACTTATTTTGGGCTTAATAATTCCCAATCCCAACAGAAGAAGTAACTCAAAAAAAGATTCTTATGATAAAGTAATTGAGTCAAAAGAAAATATTGAAATTGGAGATGGAAACAAACGTAAAATTATTAGAGAGAAAACAGAAAAGCATAACTCAAAGAAAGGTAAAAATGATAATTAAACTAAATATATTGGAAAAATAAAAATGGCAAAGAAAAGTAGAGGTGGTCGAATGAAAGCAGCAAAAGCAAGAGCGGCAAAAAGTCATCATGGCGGTAAAGGCATGATAAAGAATAGACCTGCTGGAAAAAATATAATGAGAACTTAAAATGACAAAAAATAACAATCCTCTTTTAACAATAGTCTTGATAGTTGTCCTAGCAGGAGTATTTTTTGGAGGATATTTAATGATGAATATCTTTGGAGGACATTATATTGAATACTCTAAAATTGGATGGTTATTTGGGATTATAACACTTATAGCTGCAATATGGATTATTTATGATGTTCTTGTAAATAACAAAAGACTATCAGATGGCATGAAAGTCCTTTGGATAGTGTGTGCAGTAACCTTTAGCATAATCACTGCAGTAATTTATTATTTAGTTGGAAGAAATAATCAAAATGATTTATTTAGGACAAATAGAAGATGAATAACAAGAAAAAATCAAGTATAGTTGTAGGAGTTGTTATTATTTTAGCAATTTTGCTTGTTTGGGGATTTATTGGAAGCTCAGAAGTAGCTAAAATAGGAAGCAGTTGTAATTTTGGGATTAATAATGAGGGAAATGTACTTTGTTGGAAATGGAATAGAAATGTTGTAGGGAATATTCAGGATAGCATTAATGAAATTTTAGATAAATAAAATGGAACAAACAAATGAATAAAATGGATAAAAAAGGACTTATTGGGCACTTGGTAATAATCATACTTGTAGTAGTTGGAGGGTATTTTTCGCTTAAATATTTTAGGATAATATAATGGAAAAAACAAAAGAAGAAAAAATCGATGAGATAACTGGGTGCATTAATGAAAAAGATAGTTTGTACTGTGTGCTTAAAGAGAACGTTGAAGTTTTTGAAAGAGAAAGCGAAGCAGATGGAAAGGGAACAATACCTATAATGACTTATGGAGATTATGTAATATATTTGAAAGCTGAATCTTCTCTTCTACCAAAAATACCCTTGTCAAAATTTAATTATACTTCTGGAACATTTGAGAAAAAATGGGGCTCAGATCATAAAACTATTGTTTTAACACCAAATCACTCGAGTATTCGTAAAGTTGAGATTGAAATTCAAGGCATAGATATACACAATATGCAATTGTTACCTGATAAAACTGGTGATGTGATTGAGGACACTGCAAAAATAAAAATTACTAGGCATTATAGATTTGCAGAAGGAGATTCTGAAAATAAAGGAGATTCTACTTCAGCATCACCTGGAGAAACAGAAGCTAAATAATTTTTGTTATAAAGATGAAACCATGGTAAAATACGAAAAAGAAAACAGATTCAGGAGTAGCCTAAAAGAAGGGCTTAGTTATATTAGCAATGTTATTTCAGCAAAACTATTTAATCAAATAATTGGAAGTACTCAAAGAGTTATAGATAATATAGAGGACAGAATAATGAAAATTCAAAAAAATCTTCTAAGAAAGATTTTAATAGTTCAGGTATTCTGGTTAGGTATAGTGTTATTGATTTTTGCACTTTTCTTTTTCATCAAAGATTTTTTTGATTGGAATAATTCTATTTCGTTCTTGTTTATAGGGATAATTGTATTTATTATTGCACTGGTATTGCAGTTCGGAGAACAGAATAAATGAAAAAAATCAAGTATAACGATGTGAAAAATGGATAATAAAAAAAAATCTAATAAAGGTTCTAGTGTAAGAAGAAAGGCACACAGGGGTGTCGATCGGATAATGAACAAAGCACGCAACATAAATAAAAGCGGTCAGGAAAAATATAATCGATTCAAGGACAAGACCATAATAATGAGAGAAAACGTAGGCAGAATGGAGATAAATCCTGAAAAATTGATATTAATTGCAGTTGGAATCGGTGCAATTCTCGGTTCAATTTTAACAGTGGTGATGATAAGAAAACGATAATTCAGATTGAATACTGAATACTGAAATTTTTATTTTTTGAAAATGGTCTCTAATAATCAATACCAAAGGGTAGCTCCATTCATAGTTTTTATATTGGCGTTATTTTTATTATTTAACCTAGTGAAACCAATGATAACTATTATTTTAGGAAGTATACTTCTAGCGTATATTTCTTTCCCAATCTATAAGAAAATCATTAAAAAAATACATCACGAGTCTATTTCAATTATTTTATCTTTACTCATTATTGCAATTATTGTATTAATCCCTTTTGCTTTTCTAACTTTCGGAATCGCACAGCAATTATTTTATTTTTATAATTCATTATCAAATAATCTCGAGAAAGGAGCATTATTTGGTTATAGTTGCACTGATGCAGATTCAAAAGTATGTTTGATTCTTAATCAGGCAGAAAAATTCAGCTTAGAACAATTATCAAGATTTGGTTTTGATGAAAAAATACATAAATTTCTACCTATTCTTGAAGAGAGAATAACAGATTTTATATTGACTCTTCCGTTTATAATTGGGGGAATCTTTATTACATTAATTATGACTTTTTTTATCTTAAAAGATTGGCAAAATATCTTGAAAAAACTAGTTGACCTTCTTCCAATGAGAACAAAAACAATAAACAAGATTATTCTGGAATTCAAAGATATATCTCATACAGTGATTTTTGCACAATTATTTGTTGCTTTGATACAGGGAATTATTGCAATCATAGGATTTTATATATTTGGCGTTCCATTTCCGCTAATCTTGGGAATTGTATTGGCATTTTGTTCCTTGATTCCATTTATTGGAACAGCCATAATATGGGGGCCTGCTTCGTTATATCTAATTTTAATGGGTTATTTTTCTCATGACTATTGGGCTTTAAGCAAGGGAATAGCTTTGTTTTTCTATGGCTTTTTAATAATCAGCACAATTGATAATTTTCTTCTTGCGAGAATAGTGCAAGTAAAGGGCAATGTGAGTCCAATAATTACAATGGTGGGAGTCATCGGAGGTGCTAGCATGTTTGGACTTATAGGCATATTTATCGGTCCAATATTGTTGCCTTTACTTCTAACTTATTTTGAAACTTTTAAAGAAAGATTTGTTTGATTTTCACTTTTATAGTATTAGGAGATACAACAAAGTATCTTAGAATACCGCATCGTTATATATACCTATTTTTGTTTAGATAAATATAAAATGGTGATTTTAAATATTTTAAGTGATAACTCATGTGTTACTTGTGAAGATTCTATCTCTGATCCAGTATGTAGAAGTTGTTATATTAAACAAATAGAAGTTTTACTGAATGACTTTAAAGTTCATCTTGTAACAAAGGAACTTATTTTGAGAAAAATCCAAAATAAATTTCCTATTGAATGTTTAAATGACCTTAATTGTATTTTATGCCAAAAAGAACATGTTGCTATGTGTTATTATTGTTTTTCTGTTATTTTCACAAAAATATTGAGAGATTTAAATTTTATTGAAGAATTTATTGAAGAATTTGGATTTAATTTTGTGCATGAAGACTTATTTTTAAAAAATTCATACCCTTCATCTTTTTACACAAGTTAAGTTTTCTCTCTGACTCTTCAATTAAACCTTTTGCACCCGCGGTATCTGTAGTTTGTCTTTTGACAATTCCTTCTTTTATGAACTCTTCAAATTTCTTTAACGCTCGTTGAAATCATTGGAATTTATTCTATGGTTTTGTCAGCACTGATTTCCCCGGCGGTCGCAAAACCACGATAAGCCTCGGCTCATCAAGAATCTACCGATTCTTGACTGCCATCAAAGATTAGCAAATCTTTGAGGTTCAAGCCGAGGTTAAAAACCAGAATAGTTTTGTGACACTAAAGAATAGAGAAAAATATTATGAAAATTTTTCTCATATGTGTTGTTTATTAAGAGTTATACAACACAGCTGAACAAACAAAACCCTTAAAAGCTCTGCATTGCATTTTCTCATAAGCCCGAATGGCACAATGGTACTGCGCACGCCTGGAAAGTGTGTTTCCTTACGGATTTCCAAGTTCGATTCTTGGTTCGGGCGGTTTTTTGATGTAAAGACATTTAAACTCTATTTTTTGGAATAGTTTATGAATTATAACCTAGATTTAAGGGCAGAAGTTGAGAATAACTTATGTGAATAAAATTTGTGCGTATTTAGAGTCAAGTATCTTGAACCACCACTAGTAACTAAAATAGTTGAGGGCATTTTTTCATAAAGTACATACAACAATAAATGAAGTTCATTATAATAGAGTAGGGCAAGACTCAAGTTTGGGAGCAAATAGACTTTTAAGGCATCATAATCCAATATAGGGATTGGGACAGGATTAACTAAATTATAATCTAAATAAGTTATGCCAAATTGCTCTGACAAAGAGAGCAGTGTCTATTCTATCTGCTCTCTTCTGCCTAACATTCCAACCAAACATTTTCTTATCT
>Ga0210057_1002295_pt1 | contig 27581 bp, 27 predicted proteins | sample CryGeyCG2114_010_2_FD_183968 | JGI IMG/M metagenome (GOLD analysis project Ga0210057, IMG submission 183968) | Groundwater microbial communities from aquifer - Crystal Geyser CG10_big_fil_rev_8/21/14_0.10 (SPAdes) (version 2) | ecosystem: Environmental > Aquatic > Deep subsurface > Groundwater ...
GGGGGGGGGGGGGGGGGGGTGCGGGAGCACCATATCCCGATGGCCCCCCCGCCATCGGCGTGCAGATCACCTGGTGGGCCTTTTGGCCCTTCCGCCCGCGAAAGAGTTCGCGGACGAAAAGGGCTCCACCTCCAATACCGGCAGCCGCGGATTGTTTCCGCTTGTCGCCGGTAAAGGCCTTCGAGCCCAGGAAAATCAACCCGGCGGGCAGGACTGCGTTCGTCCCGTAACGGGACCAGCGCTGACCCGCGGTCTCGGGAATCCGGATCTCAACAATCTGGGGAGCAGTTCCGGGGGGGCAGTAAACCCCCTGAGATTGGTCGGCGTAGGCCTGTTGGCCCCCGCCGTATCCCCCGCCCAAGAGACCCAGAAGCCCTCCTCCGCCGTATCCCCCGCCATAATAGCCGAGGTCGGACCGGAGGTCCTGCCCAAGGGCGGCAGGAGCAACTGCGACGACCAGAAGGGCCACCGCCAGAAGCACGTAAAGTCTCAACATCTCTCTTTCCTCCTTGTTTGTCCGCCTTAGCGGACGTGATTTGCCCCGCCCTCGTCATGAGAACGAGGCTCAGTTAGTTGTAAAAAATCAACTCGTCGTGCCCACATAGTAACACATCGAATGGGCGTCCGTCAAGGGAAATTACCTCTCCCCCATCGGTCTTAAAAAAGCCTAATTAGAAGGCGTTGTCAAGAACATTTTCCAGATGCTCAATTTGGGGTTCGGGCTGATTAAAAAATTGGGTGACCGCGACAATATCAACCTGCCAAGGTCGCTCCCCTTGCCCTAGATAGCTCTGGGCGACTCTAAGAATTTTTTGGCCTTTTTGGGGGTTAACTCTTAGCTCGGGCGAAAAACCGGTTCCAGCCTGTTTTTGACGACTAGCTTTAACTTCGACAAAAACAATAATCCCCGCCTTTTGAGCGATAATATCAATCTCGCCCCAAGGCCGACGATAATTCCGGGCCAAAATCTTATAGCCTTTTTTCTTCAAAAAATCGGTGGCCAGCGTCTCGGCCCAGTTCCCAAAATTTTTCCGCTCAAAACTCATAAAAAGTTGGCCTACCCGGATCCAGAAACAAGGTTGTTGAGCAAGATGCATTTTTTATTGTTGCACGGTCCGCCCTTGGCGGAACAAGAAAAAATACATAGTGGATTTCCTCGCTGGGGAAATTCACGTCTTGCGAGACAGCTTTGTTTCTGGATTTTAAAAGGAGATAATCAATAGTGTTGTTGAAAACTTGATTGACTTTTGGCTCCAAAAACCCTAGAATCCTTCCAGGATCTCGTAAGAGAATCTTTTTGTTTCCAGTTTAACTTGTCGCACAAATCTTATTGAGACACTGCGCAAAATAAGCCATAGGATTCGCCTTTTTATCGCCCACGACCTTGTCGGCGTCTTTTTTGTTGTAGCGATTGTGACCATTTTGATTATAACAAAGGGGGCCCATTTTGATACGCAGGGAAATGTTTTCGCCTCTCTAGCCCGAGGCTATGGCGGAGAAAACGGCACGGCCGTCTTAGCCGGCGCGAGTTTAGGCCAAGATCAGTTTGTTAGCAATCAAGCCACTCAACAAACCGCTCGCCTAGCGGATATCCCGACTATCCAGCAAAATTCTGTCCTAACCCACGATAGTGTTGAGCCGACCGTTCGATTCGGGGGGGTTCTGGCCTCTAAAGACGTCCTGAAAGAGCTGGATAACAATGTCTTAGAGTACACGGTTCAAGAGGGGGATAACCTCTCTTTTATCGCCTCGGACTTCGGGGTGAGCATGCAGTCCATCATTTGGGCCAATAAAATTGGGAATGTTGACCGTCTTAAGCCGGGGACAAAACTGATCATCCCCCCGGTTGATGGCGTGATCCACCGGGTTCAATCCGGCGATACCGTCGCCTCGATCGCCAATCAGTATGAGACCGAGACCGTTAAAATAATTGAGTTTAATCATCTCGACAACAATGCCTCCATTTATATCGGCCAAGATATTGTTGTCCCCGACGGGATCTTAAAGGCCCGAGCTAGCGTCCCGATTGCGACCTCGTCGGCCAATCGTTTCGCCAGTTTACCCAATTTAGATGGCTTTTTCGTCGCCCCCACCACCGGCTATAACTGGGGTATAATCCATGGCCGAAATGCCATTGATATCGCCAATGCTTGTGGTACGCCCATTTATGCCGCCGCGGGCGGAGCCGTGGTCACCGCGGACAGCGTTGGCTGGAACGGCGGGTTTGGCAAATACATTAAGATTTCCCACTCCAATGGCACCGAAACCGTCTATGCTCACGCCAGCCAAGTTTTGATCGGACAGGGGAGTAACGTGGCTCGGGGTCAACTTATCGCCTACATGGGAACAACCGGGAATTCCACGGGCTGTCATCTTCACTTTGAAGTTCACGGGGCAAAAAACCCCTTATCTCGCTAATTTTGTCCACCTTGTCATAGTTTTGTCATAGTTTGTCCACATTTTGTCATAGTTTTCCACTATTTATCCACTGAGACAATTTATATATAAAAATCCTTAATTATTAAGGCTTAAATCCAATAAAAAAGGATGTTTCGCATGGAACATCCTTTTTTATTGGATTCTTAAAAAAATCGATTGCTAGAGTCGAAAAGCCGGAAATGAACCGCTTGGGCAATATGACTTTTGTCTATAGTCGCCATTCCTTGAAGATCGGCGATCGTTCGGGCCACCTTTAAAATCTTGTGGTAGCCCCGAGCGGATATCCCCTTCTTGTCTAAAATTTTCTCGACAAATCTGAAGTCGACCTCCGAGAGGTGGCAATATTTCTCCACTTCCCGAGAACTCATTGAGGCATTCGTTTTTATTGCTCCGAAACGTTTACTTTGGATGTCTCGGGCCAAAATAACTTTCTTGCTAATTTCAGTCGAATCTAAAGCCTTTTTTGACTCATCTCGACCGGAGACTTTTCGAATTGTTTCACGCGAAACGTTTAGATGAAGATCAATTCGATCTAAAAGGGGACCGGAGATCTTCTTTTGATAGCGAGAAACCGCCCCGGTGCTACAAAGACAATCTTCTTTGTCACTCCCAAAATTTCCACAGGGACAGGGATTCATCGCCGCGATAAGGGTAAAATTAGCCGGGAATTTAACCGTTCCAGCCGTTCGAGAAACCACGACGTGGCCCGCTTCAAGAGGCTGACGAAGGGACTCCAAAACCCCGCGGGGGAATTCCGGAAGCTCGTCGAGGAATAAAACCCCGCGATGGGCTAAACTTATCTCGCCCGGGCGGGGGATAGTTCCACCGCCGATAATCGCGTGAGGTGAAGCCGAATGGTGGGGATCCCGAAAGGGCCGATTTTGAATCAGGGCGGTCTTGCCTAAAAGACCGGCGACGCTGAAAAGTTTCGTCACTTCTAGCGATTCGAGATAACTAAGTGGGGGAAGAATTGAAGGAAAAGCTTTGGCTAAAAGGGTTTTGCCCGAACCCGGCGGGCCATACATTAGAACATTATGCCCGCCGGCCGCGGCAATAATGAGAGCCTCTTTGGCGCTTTCTTGGCCCCGAACATCAGAAAAATCAACGGGGAAATTTGGCCGACTAAACTCTTTTTCGGATTGCCGGCCAGGCTTGATGACATTGGCTCCGGTGATATGACCGATAACTTGGCCTAGATTTTTGACACCGATGACATCGATTCCTTTGACCAAAAGGGCTTCGGCTATATTTTGATGGGGGATGACAACCTCTTGATAACCAGCCTTTTGGGCCATGATGACAATAGACAAAACCCCCGTAACCGGGCGGAGATGACCGTCCAAAGAAAGCTCGCCAACGAAAAGACGTCGGGTTTCGTTTGCTTGAATCTGTTTTGTGGCCATTAGATAACTAATGGCCACCGGCAAATCAAAAAGAGGCCCCTCTTTTTTTAAATCAGCGGGGGCCAAGTTAATGATGATTCGCTTGTTTTGAGCCGTGTAGGGGAGATAGCCCGAATTTCGAATAGCCGAGGCAATCCGATCTTTGGACTCTTCCACGACCTTGCTAGGCAGTCCTACGACATTAAAAAAACGCAACCCCGGGGTGGCGTCGGCCTCAACTTCAACCTCAACCGCTTCCAAACCTTTGAGGGCGGCTGAGGTTACAATCGTGGGCATTATGATATTTTTCGATTAGAAACTTAGTTATCGCGCTTAAAAGCGCAGGTGGTACACTGAACCGCCGTCGGGACAGCCTGAACTCGTTCTGGTTCTATCGTGAGCTGACAGGTTTTGCAAACCCCATATTCGTCCTTATCAATTCTTTCCAAGGCCTCGTTGATTTCAGTCAAGCGATGTTCGAGACGATGCTCGACCGCTTTTAATCGATCCATCTCTTGAAAAGCCATCGCATTTGACTCAGCGTCTTTTTCATGTTCTGGATAGTGAGCGTTGTAATCACCCGGAACATCACCTTCGCTGGTAAAACCGGCCAACTCTTTTTTGATTTGGTCTCGCTCTTTGATTAGGTTCTCTTTAATTTTAGCCTGAGTTTCTGAATTCATAACGAGTTAATTTTAAATAAAAAAATATTAAAACACAAGTATTAGAAAAGGCGTAGAGCCCTTGTTTTAATAATTAAATGGCTTACGCCTTTGATCTTCGAAAAAGAGCGGGGGAAAGAACGTGTTGCCCCGGCATGCCGATGGTTCGGTCTTGAGCTAGGGCCAAGAGTAAAATGCCCTATCACCCTCATACCAGCGCAACTAATATTATTATAACACGACCCCCTCGCTTGCAAGTACGAGGGGTTTATAACTAGCCTTGGGAAGCTATTCCAAAAGAGGGCTTATGGTCTCAAGCTGATCTATAAAATCAAAGGTGGATTGGCGGGAGCTCATGATAATCAAATAGGCACTCTCCGGTTGATCTTGGCTAAGACTTGGTCTTATCACCACCGCATAGTCGATACTTCGATCGGGCCGACTGAAGTTTCGGAATCGAATCACGGTTTCTTTATAAGAATTATCTTGGAAAGTTTCGTCCGCCTTGAGGACATTGAGACCAAAGAGGGGTTGAAAATCAGAGACCAACGACCCTAATTCCCACTCTCTAAGGCCAGCTCGAAATTCGGGGGAGTCTTGGACTTTGATTGCCAAACCAATAACCTTGCGCGGGACTACGGTTTCATCAAAACTTTCTGTTTGGCCGTAAACTAAGACTTTTGGATACCGGCCTTGGGTCGCGTCGGCCAGACTAAAGGGGGCGCCCAAAACAAAGCGCTGGACGAATCGATTCCAATTTAATTGGTTGCCTTGATCCGAATAGACGGAATGAAGGGTAAAGGAATTTGAGGCCGGCAAACTCAAATTCTGGACCGCCGTTTGCAGAGAGACGGCCGGATTTATATTAGAGTTTATAATTATGGCTCCTTCCGGAAATTGAATCGGGGTGGGGGTCGGGGTCTCAACCACAACCGGAGTCGAATCGGCAAAAAATCGGAAATAACCCCAGATTCCCAAGGCGATAACAACGCCGATCAAAAGCCAGAGAAGCCAACGCTTTGATCGACCCGAACCGGAGGCGGGACTGGCTTTCAGCGGAGGGATCGCTTTGACCGAAACTACGTCCGATTTTAAAGTCGGGCCCGATGGACTGGAAAGAGCTCGGGATTTACGAGCCTGACCGAGTTCCACATCAAAATTCTTGGGCGCGGGCGGAGGGGTTGGTCGGGTCGGGCTTGGCGGGAGGATTGGGCTGACCGGCTTAGGAAGTTCCGGGCTTGGCGTCCGAGTAAAGACCTGCCCCGCTACTTTTTTACCCGAGGAAAGAGCCCCTCGATCAGTTTCCAAAGTTCGAATTGAGGATTTCAGAACATCAGCCCGAGAATCATCTTGCGTCCCGGAGGGATTGCTCTGCGCCGGAGGCAGGGGAGGCAAACCCTGCCCCGGAAGATTGGGGGGAGGAGAAGCGGTTCGCCCCTGGTTACTTATGTTCTGGTTTGGATTTTGATTTTGTTGATCGGCCATCCGGATCAGAGACTTGATCGCCAAGTCCTTTCATTGTCAAACTAATTTTACCATACTGATCAATATTTTTCACTTTGACCTCAACAATATCCCCTTCAGTTACTTTATCAGAGGGATGTTTTACATGTTCGCGACTCATTTCTGAGACATGGACTAACCCATCCTGCCCCGGCAAAATATTCACAAAGGCCCCAAAATCAGTCACTTTTTCCACTCGGCCCTTAAAAATATCCCCGATTTTAACTTCTCGAGTTAGTTTGTCGATCCAATCTAGGGCGATGGCCATGCCTTGCTCGTCGTTGGAAGTTATGAACACATTGCCATCATCTTCGATATCAATTTCAGCTCCACTCTCCTCAATAATTTTATTAATAGTTTTACCACCACCCCCGATAACCAAACCGATTTTCTCCGGATTGATTTTTATTGTTTTGATTCGAGGGGCGTTCGGAGAAAGCTCGGCCCGAGGGACCGCAATCGTGGCCGAAAGCTTCTCGAGGATCGCCTGTCGCGCTTCTTTGGCGGCAGTTAAGGCATCTTTTAAAATGGCTTCGTTGATCCCTTGGATTTTAACATCCATCTGGATAACGGAAATGCCCCTCTTGGTGCCAGCCACCTTGAAATCCATATCCCCGTGATGGTCTTCCGGACCCTGAATGTCCGTTAGAATTTTATACCGGCCCGAGGCATTATCACTAACCAAGCCGATAGCAATTCCGGCGGCATGCTCTTTTATCGGCACCCCGCCATCCATCAAGGCTAACGAGGAACCACAAACCGAGGCCATCGAAGAAGAACCGTTTGAAGACAAAATCTCCGAGACAAGTCGGATAGTATAGGGAAAATCTTCTTTGGCCGGAATCAGCGACTGAAGGGCTCTCTCGGCTAAGGCCCCGTGCCCAATCTCGCGCCGACCGGTAAAGCCAATTCGGCCCGTTTCCCCCGTGCTAAAAGGCGGGAAAACATAATCGTGCATAAACCGCTTTTTTGTTAACTCCAGCTCCATGGTCTCAATCCATTGTTCCATGCCCGGGCCCGCCAAGGTCAGGACGGTTAAAGCTTGCGTCGTCCCCCGTTCAAACAAGCCCGTGCCGTGGAGTTTTGGCAAAACGTTAACATCCGCCTTAAGCTCTCGAACTTCATCAAGCTTTCGGCCGTCGGGTCGTTTCTCTTTCTCTAAAATATTCCTTCGAAAAATGTTATCGAGCTCTTTATCAATGAGGGCCTGGATTTGGTTTTTGATCTGCCCCGTTGGTTCAAACTGCTCTCCCCGAGTTTCGAGATGCTCCAAGATCTCCAGATTTAATTGATTCAAGCCAGCTTTGAAAGCCTCCTTGTCTTTTAAATATAGGATCTCCTCCAGTTTTTTTGCGCTCATTTGGCTAACAATTTTTGCCAGTTCCTCACTTGGTTTTTTAGCTTCTAAGTTTATTTTTGCCGGGTTTAGATCCTTGGCAATCCTTCTCTGAAATTCGATCAAGCTTTGAAATTCTTTAAAACCCGCCATAATCGCGCTGCTCATTTCCTCCTCGGAAACAATTTTGGCGTCGGCCTCAATCATGTTTATAAGTTCCGAATCTCCGGCCGCGAAGACATCGACTAGGCTTTCTGATCGCTGGGCATAGTTGGGATTGAAAACATATTGATCCCCAATTTTACCGACGCGGATTCCGGCCACTGGCCCATCAAAGGGGATATTGGAAATCATCAAGGCTAAAGAAGCCCCGAAAAGAGCCAAAACGTCGGGATCATTCTTTTCATCGAAAGAGAGGATCGTCGCCACGACCTGAATTTCATTTCGAATGGCCTGATCGAAACGAGGCCGGAGAACACGATCAATCAAACGGCCCGTAAGAACGGCGTCGTCGGCCGGTCGGCCCTCGCGTTTTATCCATTTTGAGCCTTTGATCTTGCCGGCGGCGTAATATTTCTCCTGATAAGCAACATTGAGGGGGAAATAATCCGTGTCTTTAGCGGATTCGGACATCGTGGCCGTGACCAGAACGACTGTCTCGCCATACTGGATTCGACAGGAACCATTAGCCTGATTGGCCAGTCGGCCGATTTCAACGGAGAGGGTTTCCCCCCACAATTCTTCCTGATAGGTTTTAATTTGCATAAAGGCAAAGCCCCAAGAAGTCGGTGAAGGTTTAGGCTTAAGAACTTATTTTTCAATCAGTTCTTAAGCCTAAGCCCAATCCACACTTTCGCCTCTTTGGGGTCTAATTATTTTTTAACGTTTTAACAAATAACGATCTTTTTCCTCCTCCATATCGATAAACTCATCGGCTAGCTCAATCAAGCGAGACGAGGAACTCCGCTTGAAGGACATCACCTCAACTTTGACTCCCTTATTGGTTCGAAGATATTCGACAAGGGGGATAAAGTCCCCGTCACCCTCAACCAAAACGGCTACATCAATTTTGTCGGCTAAGATGACGGCATCAATGGCAATCCCAACATCCCAATCGCCCTTTTTCATCCCGCCGGGAAAGATCTGGAGGTCTTTAAGTTTAACCTCATAGCCCCCCTTTCTGAGAGCTTCAATGAAGGCCTCCTCTTCTCCGGATTCTGTTTTTATGGCGTAAACAAAGGACCGGATTAACTGACGATGATTGATGGCCCTTTCTAAAACAGCGCCGAAATCAACCCGGCGTTGGTAAAGATGCTTCGCCGAATGATACATATTTTGGGCGTCAACAAAAACACCAACCTTCTGGTGGCGATGGCGAGGCTCTTCCTGCTTGGCGTCTTTCATTTTTTTCGGGACCACAGACTTACTTAACGTTTTAGGCCTAACACTTTAATAACCGCATTATAGCGCCGAGAAGATTCTTTTTCTAGGTATTTCAAAAGACGCCGACGCTTATTGACCATTTTCAGAAGGCCCGTCCGCGAACTGTTGTCTTTTTTATGTTTCCGAAGATGCTTCGAAAGGAAATCAATCTCTTTAGTAAATAAAGCAATTTGGACCTCGGGTGAACCCGTGTCACCCTCCTTTCGAGCAAACTTTTTGACGGTGTTTGTCTTTTGTTGAACGCTTAACATACCCAGATACTCTATCACGTTTTCCCCAAAAGGCAAGTTAATTGGTATAATAAACTAAGTCATGAACATTGAAGCTCTCAAAAATGAATTTCTGGAGCACCTCGAGATCGAATTAAACCGCTCGCCCAAAACCGTTGAAAATTACGACCGTTATTTGAAACGATTTTTAACCTTTGGCCAAATTAAAAAAATAGCCGATATCACCGAAGAAACCATTCGAAAATACCGCCTTTATTTAAACCGGCGTCAGACCGCCGATGGAGAAGAGTTAAAGCAAGTAACTCGAAACTACCACGTTATCGTCTTGAGGGCATTTTTAAAATACCTTGCCAAGCGTGATATCAAATCGGTTCCGGCGGAAAAAATCGAGCTGGGGAAACAAGAGGGGCGCGAGGTTAGTTTCCTCGATCGATCGGACCTAGATCGTCTTCTGACCGCTCCAGCCGGTCAAGATTTAAGCGCCTTACGCGACCGCGCTATTTTAGAAACCCTGTTTAGTACCGGTTTACGCGTTTCAGAATTAGTTTCCCTAAATCGAGATCAGGTCAACGTCGGGCGGGGAGAGTTTACGGTCCGGGGAAAGGGTCGAAAGCTCCGTGTAGTTTTCCTTTCCGATGACGCCCGCCAAATTTTAAAAGATTATCTCTATAAGCGGACCGATGCCGACGAGGCCCTGTTTATCCGTATTCCCCGAAATGAAAAATTCAATCGTTATGCCAATTTGCGCCTGACCTCGCGCAGTGTTCAGCGGATCGTTAAAAAACACGCCACGGCCGCGGGGATTATCGGTAAAGACGTCACCACCCATACCCTTCGCCATAGCTTTGCCACGAATCTCTTACGAAATGGCGCGGACATTCGCTCCGTTCAAGCCATGCTGGGTCATAGTTCCATTACCACCACTCAAATCTACACCCATGTTACCGATCAGCAACTCAAATCGGTCCATCAGAAGTTCCACAAGAAAGAAAAGTAGTACCGGGGGTGGGACTCGGCCACGAATAATCTCTCGCCGTCGCTCAAGATTTTCGCGGCCCCAGCTCGCGGTGATTTTAAGAAAATCACATCGCTCCGCTTTTCTCGTCCGGACGAAAGTGCCTCAATGGCACTTTCTCTGAACCAAATACATTCAAAATAAAGAGGGCCACCTCAAGGTGACCCTCTTTATTTTGATGTACCGGGGGCGGGACTCGAACCCGCAAGCCTATTAGGCGGTTGATTTTAAGTCAACTGCGTTTACCATTTCGCCACCCCGGCATTTGCTCAATTCAAGGATCCGGGAGGCACCGACCGGATTCGAACCGGTGTAGAAAGGTTTTGCAGACCTTTGCCTAACCACTCGGCCACGGTGCCACTTAAACTCCCATCAGGAGAAACCTGATTCTTTCTCGGCCCTTACCACTTTTCAAAAATTCCTCCTCTCTTTGGGCATCTGATTTGGAAATAAAAGCCTCATAATAAACAAGTTCCCATGGTTTGTTTTGACTAGTGAAGGGCGAGTTTCCAGAATTATGTTCCATCACTCTCTTCCGTAAATTACTAGTAAATCCTTTGTACAATTTATTATTCTTTTTACTTTTTAGAATATAAACGTAATACATCGAAAATATTTAACCACTCTCCGCCCTAGGCGGATCAGCCTTGGGCTGAGGCCACGGTGCCCGATATTTAGAGTGAGCCCTCCAGAACCTCCTCATCAAAAGCAGTCAGTTTGTCACCAATTCGAATAGGGAGTATGGCGGTTTTGGATTTTTTAGGAAGATCAAAACGAATTCCACACTCCATGCCTTGGACCACCTCCTCAACATCAACCTTGCCTTGCTGAAGCTGACCAATTTTCCCGGTCATTAGAGTTTCGCCATTTCGATTTAATTCCATCTCCGCTCCCTTCCGCATTTTCCCAGAGATAACCTTGCCTCCGATAATTTGGAAGCGTTCGCTTTTTTCAAAGATAGCCAGAATCTCAATTTGGCCAATATCGGTTCGTTTCTTTTCGGGAACAAGCAGAACTTCCATTCGCTCTCGAATCAGCTCCACTAATTCATAGATTATTGAAAAATTATGGATCTGGATAGACTCTCGGTCCGCCAAAACCTCGGCTTGTTTTTCAATCCCCGCGTTAAAGCCGATAACCAAAGCTTGGGTCGGGATAGCGGCCTTGATATCGCCGTCAGAAATTTTGCCGACTCCGTGGTCAACAACTTTTAAATTAATTTTCTCTCGCGGGATTGCCCCAATTGTCTTATCAATCGCCTCCAAGGAGCTTTGGACATCCGCCTTGAGGATAATATTGAGGACCGGACGTTCATCAAAAATTGGCTTTTCTTCAAGCTCATAGTCAAAGAGGGCGGTGACTGTCTCGATTTTCTGAGTAGCCAATTTTTCGGCCTCTTTCTTCGATTCGACCGCCTGAAAACTTTGGCCAATAGCCGGGACTGCCTCCCAGCCCAAAACTCGAACCGGTTGAGCCGGCAGGGCCGTTTTGATTTGTTGGCCCCGAAAATCCTCCATAGCCTTGACTCGGGCAATCTCATTGCCAAGAACGATCCAGTCGCTTGTTTTAAGGGTACCGTCTAAAACCAAGAGTGTCCCGACAGCCCCGCGTTGATTGTCGAGATGCGATTCAATAACCACGCCCCGAGCCAAGCTATCCGGATTGGCTTTAAGTTCTTCCAACTCGGCTATCAAGGCAACGATCTCTAGGAGTTGTTCCACATTTTGACCGGTCTCGGCCGAGACCTCGACCGCGGGGACCTTCCCTCCCCAATCTTCCAACAGGACGCCCTCATCGGCTAAGCGCTGTTTCACCTTTTGAACATTGGCTTCCGGCTTATCAATTTTATTAATGGCCACCACAAAAGGCATCTCGGCTTTTTGAAGCAATTCAATCGCTTCTTTCGTCTGGGGCTTAGGGCCCTCATCGGCCGCGACGACCAAAATCCCAATATCGGCCACCGTCGTCCCGCGAGAACGAATCGCCGAAAAGGCCTCATGGCCCGGTGTATCTAGGAAGGTGATGAGCTGTTCTTTGCCCCCGGAAGTTGTTATGGCTTGATAGGCCCCGATATGCTGGGTGATTCCGCCGGCCTCACTGGCAACAACGTTCGATTTCCGGATATAGTCTAAGAGTTTTGTCTTGCCATGATCAACATGGCCTAAAATGACCACTACCGGTGGCCGAGTCAGAAACTCTTTTTTTTGCTTTTCTAGGGCAGTCACGCCTAACACCCTATCATGTCTTGACCCCTTTTGCAATTTGGGTTTCTTCGTGGTTAAATGAGGTTGATTTTGTTTAAAATCAAGGCTCCACTGGGGGTATTTTGGAGAGGTCGGATAGCGGTTTATTCCACCGGTTTCGAAAACCGGCGCCCGCAAGGGCTCGTGGGTTCGAATCCCACCCTCTCCGCCAATTTACAATTTCAACATTTTGGGGGGAGATTGCCTCGCGGCTTCGCCGCTCGGCAGGCGCGCTTCGCGCGCCAAAGTCCCATTTTGCGAGTATTTGCCACGCTCCGCGTGGCGAAAAGGAAACGGCTTGGTTTTGGATTTGGAAGTTCGAACCAATCTTTTTTAGAAAATCCCGAACCATTTCGGGATTTTCTTTGGAAGCGATAATTTTGGCTTGTTTGCTGTCTTTTATGAATTGGGCGGCGAGTTCGAACCGATTATTGCTTTTTTGCTCAAAAGCGTTCAATTTGTCTTTCAAAACTTGTTTTTGATTGATGAGCTTGTTTTTCGCCTCTTGATATTCTCTAACATTCAAGACGCTTTCAAGATAGGCGGTCATCAGTTTGTCCAACTTCTCATCAAGTTTTGAAATTTCCGCTTTGGTTTTTTGAGCAAAAAAGCTTGACGATTGCGCTTCCGCTAATTTGTCTTTTTCATTTTCCGCTAACATCCAATCAGCGCAATCGTCAGGCAAAGAAACTTTTTGAATTTCCGTTTTGATTTGAGATGAAATTTTTTCTTCTCGCGTAAAGATATTTTGCGAGCAGTCGTGGTGCGGATTTTTCTTGGTGCAGTAGTAGTAAATATATTCCTTGCCACTTGGCTTTATCTTTTTGTCGGCGGTAATAGTAAATTCGCACTCGCCGCACTTGAAAAATCCGCGATAGATAAAAAATTTCATCTTGTCCGCTTTCTGCGGTTTGCTCTTTCGCTTCATCACTTCCTGCACTTGGTCAAAAAGTTTCTTTGTGATAATCGGTTCGTGCTTTCCTTCGTACAATTCGCCGTTGTAGCGGATAACGCCGTAGTAGAAAGGATTTTGCAAAAGATATTGAAAATTTGAAGTGGAAAGCGAACCGCCTCGCCGCCCCAGCAAACCAAGCCCGTTGATAATCTTTCGGAGATTTTTCAGGGTGTAGTTTCCCGAAGCGTAGGCCTCAAATGTCTTTTTAATGAGCGTAGCTTTTTCTTTGTCCACATAAATCTGCTTTGTCTCCCGATTATTCAAATATCCAAGCGGTGCCATTTGAGGCCATAACCCCTGCTTTAACTTTTGACGATGTCCGCGTTTGATGTTCTCCGAAAGATTATCAACATAATATTTTGACTGCCCGAACGCTATGGACAACATAAATTTTCCCTGCGGTGTCGGATCAAACCAAAAAGTGGGAAATTTTAGCTCTTTAATTACTCCGGTATCAACCATGTAAATAATTTGCCCGCCGTCAACGGAATTGCGTGCAAGACGGTCAGGGTGCCACGCTAAAATTCCCACAGCTTCGCCCGCTTCTATTCGTTTGAGCATATCGGCAAACATAGGGCGACCAGGAATCTTCGCGGTCTGTTTTTCAACGATAGTATCCACTATTTCCACATTTTCTTTTTGCGCCAATTCCCGCAACTCAGAAATCTGGTCGCCAATACTCCGCACTTGCCGATCTTCTGTATCGGTAGATTTACGGGCGTAGATGAAAAACTTTCTGGTTTGGTCTTTTGTGTTTGCCATATTAGGCAGTCAAAATATTAAAAATTATCGCTTCCATGTTTCGCCTTTGGCGAAATGAAAAAAGATTGGTCGGTTCCGCTTTGCGGAACTTTGGGCTTTGCCCAAACGAACTTCCAAATCCAAAACCAAGCCGTTTCCTTTTCGCCACGCGGAGCGTGGCAAATCCTCGTAAAATGGGACTTTGGCGCGCGAAGCGCGCCTGCCGAGCGGCGAAGCCGCGAGGCAATCTCCCCCCAAAATGTTGAAATTGTAAATTGGCGGTACCTTTTGGACAAAATCCGAACTTTTTTTGAACAGAACCCCGACTGACGCACGCGCGGAGCGCGTGGTGGCTCTGAACGAAATCGTACGCTCCCGCCCCGCCTCCCGCCTCCGCTAACGCTCCGGCGGCAACCTCGCAGAAATTTTCCCTTACAATTTTTCTTTTGCGCGCGCCCCCTGAAAAAAATTCAAAAAAGGAAAGGAAAATTTCTGCTCGGTTCCGCCCTCCAAGTATTCGGGCGGAGCGGCGGGGCTTCCACGCTCGGACGGCTCGGCATTCCTCCCCCCAACCCCCTCCTGCCGAGCCGTCCTCGCTTCGGGGAGCGGGCGGACATACAATTTTGACTTTTTGTCCTTTTAGATGTAACATTGAAATAGTTGAAAAGATTTATACACTTCTATTTCAATGTTACTACTACACTAACGATATGTCAAAGAACGAAAATTTAGCAAAAAATGTGGAAAAGTTGCGGAAGCGAAAAGGCCTTTCGCAAGAGCGTTTGGCGAGATTGGCCGATGTCGCCAACAATACGATTATCAAAATGGAATCGGGCGAAAACAAGAATCCAACGCTTGAAACTTTGCGAAAGGTCGCCAAGGCGTTCGGCGTTTCCGTTGATGAGTTAATTAGCTAAAAATTTATGCACTGCTCAAATTGTGGAACAAAGATTGAAGAAGGTACGGCTTTTTGTCAAAGCTGTGGAGCAAGCGCAAAAGACGAAAAAGGAGCGTCTGTTAAATCGCAACTAAAAAATTCTGCTGGAGAGATTTTATATTATGGTCAAGATTGGATAAGAGCAAAACATTTTGCGATTGCTTCACTTCCGTATCACGACATTTTAGTAACTAAAGATAAGCTTTATATACTCCAATTTCCAAAAACAAGTGGCGGTACATGGGGTTTGATTATTGGCTTGGTACTTTTCAATATCATAGGTGCGGCGATAGGAGCTGCTATTGGAAATTCAAGCGATCGGAAAAAGCGTCAAAATGCTCGCAACGCTTGGCTTTTAGAAAATAACCTCACATCTGAAAATTACAGAGAATATATATTTGTTGAAATCTCCAAGGATAAGCTAAAAAATCATTTATCCTTTGAGAAGGATAAATACATTGTCGTAGGTGATGGAGAAAAAGCGATCAGACTTAAGAAGAGCAAAAAGGAATTTACTAATTTTAAGACATTTATAGATACTTATGTTTTGTAAAAAATGCGGGAAAAAATCGGAGGGAGATCAGAAGTTTTGCACTAGCTGTGGCGCACCTTTTTCAACATCTGCCGAAAAAGGTGAGCCGATATTTTCCCAATCTTCTCCCCCAAAACCAAAAGGGTCGCCAGTCGGAAAGATTATAGGAATAATCGTAATTCTCGCTATTGTTGGGTTGGGTATCTGGGGCTCTATGGACGACGGAGCTATAGAGAAGAACAATCAGGCAATATCCAATTTTGATTCTGGAGACAGTGAGCAAGCAATTAGACAATTTCAACAGGCCTCCCAAGAAGCCACTGGTTCCGACACAAAATTAAATACCCTAAAAAATCTTGGCTATGTTTATTCCAGTGAGGGACAATATGCCCAAGCATTGCAATCCTTTAAGGAAGCTCTTACTTATGCAATTGCAGGATCATTTGACCACTACCTAGTTTCTGGAGAAATTGCTTTGCTGGAAGGAAAACCAAATGCCGCTCAAATAAGCTATAACAAAGCGTATGAATTAAGTCCTAGCGACTTTCAAATCAACAACGCTTTAAATTTATTCTATCTCGACTTAGAGAGCATCGCCCCCAACTATGTCAATTATCCAAAAGCACTGACTCATGCGCAAAAAGCGTTTGATGTTAGTACTTCTGATGTAAAAAATATTGCGACGCAGAATCTAGCAATAGCTCATTTCTTTAACGAGAACTATGATCGGACAATTTCTTTGCTCTCCTCACAAGGTAGCGACCCTTATATTGCTTATTGGCTTGGTTGGTCATATGCGATTAAAGAAGACGAAGCCAACGCAAGATTTTATTTTCAACGAGCAATAGACGGAGGGGTTGAGGTAGAACAAGAAGTTTATGATTACTTATATTCCTACTAATTATGTTTTGCGAAAATTGCGGAAATAAATTAAAAGATGGGCACAAATTCTGCACAAAGTGCGGCCATTCAAACACACTCGGAGCAAAAGAGGAAAAAACTACTGCACTTTCAGATGAAAAATGGTGGTACCGGTTAGCAAAAGTAGCATATGTATTTTTGTATTTACCTCTCTTGCTCGTAGTTCCTCTTGTGTGGAGCGAAAATAGCTCAAATTACGATTATTACACTCGCTCGTACACTGATACAGCGGGAGAAGCATTTTGGTATTCACTTCTCACACTAATTATTTGGGTGGTTGTTGTAAGGTTAATCAAAATAACTTTTCTTTACATTGCGCTCGCAAAGAAGCCACAATGGAAAAAGGAGTTTAAGAAATTTTTCTAAATAATATGATCTGCGAAAACTGCAAAAAACAAATAAATAATGATGAAAAATTTTGTGGTTATTGCGGTGCTACAACAGCAGAAAAAATACCAGATGACCGTATCCAATATAGTGCGCTAAACGAAACTCACAATAGAAAAACTAACCTTGATTTTTCAGACCACGATAACTCTAGTAGTAGTTCTGGTAATGGTGATATAGCAGTAGGTGTTATCACGTTAATTATTGGTGCCGCACTAACTTGGATAACTTATGAGTCGGCTAGTGAGGGTGGAACATATTTTGTATTTTGGGGGTTGATGATTTATGGCGGTTATAAAATCTTGAAAGGCATAGCTTCATAATTATGTTTTGTATAAATTGTGGCAACGAAATAAAAGAAGGGACAAAATTTTGCACAAAATGCGGAAAATCGTTTGAGCAAGTGCAACCAGCAGAAGCGAAGAAAAAGTTTTTTACGAGTAAAAAACTTTTTCTTCTTGCGGGGATTGTAGCCATTATTGCTATTCTATCGTTTCTTTATTATAAAAGTCCAACATCTGAAAATGTCGATTACAACATTGCTTCTGCTGTTGTAAATATCTATTGCGAGGGAGAAACGGAAGAAGAATCGTCGGGAGGATCAGGCACAATTTTTTCTGAAGACGGATTAGTGCTAACAAACGCACATATTATTCCCGAAAGCGCAAAAGATGATTTGTATGTTGATGATACTTTGTGTCTTGTGATTTTGCCCGATCCTGAAACTGGTTCGCCCAACGAAATTTATTATGCTTATCCAATTTTTGCGGGAGAATTAAGTGATGAGTACGATCTCGCTTTTATGCAAATTCACGATGTTTTCTATGATTTTGAGGAAAATATTGCTTATGGAGAGTATCCAAAGAAATTTCCAGTATTCGCAGACCAAAAGCAATGCTCGGATGATTATGTTAAGTTGGGCGAGCCAATTCGGGTTTATGGATATCCTGCAATCAGCGGGGGCTATGCGCTAACGATAACAGACGGAGTGGTGAGCAGTTTATTGGTTGATGAGGGATTAATCATCACTTCTGCAAAAATTAGCTACGGAAATTCGGGAGGATTGGCGGTAGACCAAAACGGCTGTATGATTGGAATACCGTCAATGGTAACGGGAGATGAGAATGAAAGTCTCGGCGTTATTATTTCCAACGACCTTATCAACGAATTTATAGACCAGCTTGATCTGTTAGAATAATTGTCCGCCCGCTCCCCGAAGCGAGGACGGCTCGGCAGGAGGGGGTTGGGGGGAGGAATGCCGAGCCGTCCGAGCGTGGAAGCCCCGCCGCTCCGCCCGAATACTTGGAGGGCGGAACCGAGCAGAAATTTTCCTTTCCTTTTTTGAATTTTTTTCAGGGGGCGCGCGCAAAAGAAAAATTGTAAGGGAAAATTTCTGCGAGGTTGCCGCCGGAGCGTTAGCGGAGGCGGGAGGCGGGGCGGGAGCGTACGATTTCGTTCAGAGCCACCACGCGCTCCGCGCGTGCGTCAGTCGGGGTTCTGTTCAAAAAAAGTTCGGATTTTGTCCAAAAGGTACCGCATTGAACTTCAAAAGATGCCTTTAGGCGTGTTTTGAAGTTTAAAGTTGGCAGGAGGTGGGAAGATTCGAACGGCCGGAAGGATGTTTTTTCAGAAGAAAAAACCCTGAGGCCGGGCCCTGAGGCAGAAAGGAGTGACGGCGAGTTTCTGACCGAAGGCGAATCCCACCCTCTCCGCCTTCGCCCGCCATAGCGGGCTTCGGCGGACACAGTCCGCAAGTAGCTTGTCGCGAAAGAGAGATTTGTCAAGACAATTTTTTGTCGGCGTGGCCGGGTCTTTGATTTTGTCTGTACTTAAGATATATTTCTAAAAGCGTAATAAGCTCTTTCACAGGAGGCAACATGAAAGCACGCGACCAGTTCGACAGTTTATCACCGATCGACTACCGGTACTGGGATGAAGAAGTAGCAGAGTACCTCTCCGAGAACGGGTTTACCCGCTATAAGCTCCTCGTGGAGCTTGCGCTCGTGAGGGTGCTCCATCGCCGTGGGATCTGTCCCGAGGCCGTAGTCAAAGAAGTTGAGATAGCTTGCGGTCAAGTCACGACCGCCGAAGTGTACGAGGAAGAAGACCGGATTCGGCACGACATTCGGGCGCTTGTAAACTGTATCCGTACGTGGATAAGTGACAAAGCGAAGCCCTATGTCCACATGACGGCAACTTCGTACGACATCATTGATTCGGCAAACGCCTCTCGCTACAAGGACGCGGTGCAGAAAGTGCTCGTCCCATCTCTTCTAAAGTTGGAGGGAGTGCTCATCGCCACCGCGCTCCGCGAAGCGGAAACAGTGCAAGTGGGCAGGACACATGGCCAGCACGCGGTTCCGATTACGTTCGGCTTCGCGCTCGCCGGATATGTCAGCCGTCTTGGCAGATGTATCGAGAGCTTGGGGCATCTCGCCCAGAAACTCCCCGGCAAGTTTTCCGGGGCAGTTGGGGCGTACAACGCCTCCTCGCTGTTCTTCGATGACCCTGAAGATTTCGAGGCAGAAGTGCTTGCTGAACTGGGACTGACGCCCGCCGAACACTCAACGCAAATCGTACCACCAGAGGCGTTGACACGCTTATTGTGTGAAATAACGATCACGGCAGGAGTGCTCGCCAACTTGTCCGACGACATGCGACATCTCCAACGGACAGAAATCGGAGAAGTGGGGGAAGAGTTTGAAGCAGAGCAAGTCGGCTCCTCGACCATGCCGCAAAAGCGCAACCCCATTAACTTCGAGAATGTGAAGTCTCTCTGGAAGGTTGTCACGCCACGAATGCTTGAAGCGTTCATGGATATCGCGTTTCGGATGCAAACCGTGTTTGAAGATCAAATCAGCGAACACCAACGCGATCTCACCAACTCCGCGTCCGCGCGGACCTATCCGGAGATTATCGCCTATGTCGTTTCCATGGCGAAGCGACTGACGCGCACGATGAAGAAGCTCACCGTTAATCGGGCCAACTTGGAGCGCAATCTCGAAATGACAAAAGGAGGGATTGCGGCAGAGCCACTTCAGCTCGTTCTCTCAGCGCAGGGGCATCCCGACGCGCACGAGAAAGTGCGGACGCTCACGCTTCAAGCAGAGCGCGAGGCGCGACCGCTCGAAGAAGTCGTTGACGGTGATGTGGAGATAAAGGGCTACCTCGAAAAGATGACGCCACGCCAACGGCGGATTCTCTCGAATCCGTCTCTTTACACCGGCATCGCCGGAAAGAAAGCGAAGGTGGTCGCGGAGCGATGGAAACAAAAACTCGGACTCTAGCCCGATTCATGGCGTTGTCGTTCACTCGGCAACGCCATTTTTATTCTCGACCCCCGGGCCTCAAATTCATTTAGATCTTAACCAGACAGGTTTGAGGGGCTCGCCCTGTTTTAAGCTAAACTCATCGATACCCCAGCTCCAGCCTAGGAATGTTAACCCTCTCCGCCAATTTACAATTTCAATAATTAGTGATTTAATCCAGAAAGTTCAACGGAGCCAATTATCAAACCTATAGGAGGTGGGCCTTGGATCCAAAGAAAAATATAGGAACTGCGGAGGGAACTCTCATTGGTATTGCTCTTCTCGCGCTCGTCGGGGGCTTAGTCATGTTAGCTATCATGGAAGAAGAGCAGGCCCAAGAGAACCAAAGGCAGATTGGCTTGAAACAATCAGCCTTGGCCGAGGAAGCAAAAAAAGAAACTGCGAGTCCTTGCACTCCCGTTTTTTTCAAAATGATTGAGCCCCTCTGGAGTGGGCAGAAAGCTCGACTCGTCGTCGCCGGACGAGAAGTTGAGTCGCTCGACTCTATCTATCTGTACTTTGACTGGGAAACTGACGAGATCCAGGTTCGCCTAAGCCAATCGCCTCAGCTCGGGCCCGATCCCGTTTTGAAAAGGCGTTGGCAACCCCAGCATCGGAGCAGTGCGGATGAAAAATGGCGTCAGCTGGAGGCTGAGTGCCGAAAAGATCCCTACAATAAGTATTGGTAGGTTAAAATTAGGTCTACCTAAATCCCAAGAGCCAAGATATTGGCTCTTTTTATATAGAGAACCGCAACAACAAATTGCTTACTGGATAGCTTTGCCCTTGCCAAAAACAAATAAAAGGAGTAGGATAGTGCTTGTAAAAGAGTCGGTTGACTTCGCGCTACCAACTCTTGGTCGGACAAAGATTAAAAAAGAACATACGTTGATACTTGGAATTTCTAGGTAGCGCGTAGTTTAGATTTATGGCAAATAAGCTATACATTGGGAACCTACCGTTCTCAACTGACGATGCCGCCCTCAAAGCTCACTTTGAGCAGGCTGGCCCCGTAACTGAAGCTGTGGTCATCATGGACAAAATGACTGGCCGAAGCCGAGGATTCGGGTTCGTCACCTTCGAAAACGAAGCTGACGCCGCTAAGGCAATTGAAACCTTGGATGGCGCTGAGCTCGATGGCCGAGCCCTTCGTGTAAACGAAGCGCAGGCTCGAGAAGAGCGATAAGCTCTTCGAAAACAAAACCCCGCCTAACGGCGGGGTTTTGTTTGGCCTAATTCGATTTTTAATCTTTCTTTTTATCCAACTTGTCCAAGCCCAATTTTTTAACTCCAAAATAGACGACGAGAGCGACAACAACAAAATCGATGACAATACTCAAGAGATGCCCCCAGAGAAGCTCTGCCGAGCCTACGGATAATATCGCCGTGCTCAAGTTCCCGACAGCGCCCAAAGCAATCCCCAAAAGGGGATTGATAATGTCTTGGACTAGGGCCGAAACTAAATTAGAAACCGCCCCGCCTAAGATGAAGCCAACGGCGAGGCCAACCACGCCCTGCTCCCGAATAAAATTCATGAATCCTTTCATAGTTTTTGGTGAGCTCCATCGGAGTTAATTGGAACTCTATTGTTTTCACCCTGAAGACCTTTCAACGAACTCAACCTTGTTTTTATCAGGATCTAAAATAGCAAAGTTCTTGCCCCAATCTTGAGTAGTTAATTCCTTATAGATAGGGATGTTCTTATCTTGCATTGTCTTATACAAGCCCTCAATGTCGCTTCCGATAGAGATAACCACAGTTTGTGCCCCTGTTAGTTCTCGCTCTTTATCTGCTTTTTTAATTCCCAACTTAGATCCGTTTGGGAACATAAAAGAGGCATAATAGTCTCCATTCTGATCTTCTAATTTTAATCCGAGCACATTCTGATAAAAGCGAACTATCTCCGAGATGCTCTTTGTGTAAAATATTGCAGTATCTAAGTTCATTATTGGTTACAATCGTTTATATATTAATTACTGTCTATCTGGTGGACTGTACCGGATTCGAACCGGTGGCCTCCACAATGCGAATGTGGCGCTCTACCAGCTGAGCTAACAGCCCGTTATCCCTGTTGGTGGGATATTCTGAACTTTGCTCGAAATTTCTTTGAACGAAACTGACGCTCCGCCCCGCCGCCGCTCGCTGACGCTCGCCACCCCGCAAAAAAGTTTTCTCTACATTTTTTAATTTGCGCGCGCCGGATTTTTTCTTCTAAAAGGAAAAGAAAACTTTTTTGCTGGGTTCTGCTCTGAACGAGCAGGGCGGCGGGGCTTCGCTTCGGCTCGGGCGAGGCGGAATTCCCCCCACACCCCCCTTCCGCCTCGCCTTCGCTTTCGGCGGCGATTTTTTCGGCGGGCTTAATTTACTAATTTTAATGCGTCAATAATAGGATCCATGAGTTTAAAGGTTCGTGACTTATCCTCATGTGTTCCACCTAATCTTATTTTACCACTTTTATATTTTGTGAAAAATGTTGTAAAAACTGATATTTTATCTTTACTCACTGCACTGACTTGCAACGCTTCTTTTTTATTTGAATGCTCGGCTGGCAACTTATAGCCATCGCGTTCTTCTTCAAGAATAAGCCATATCTCTGAAATAGCAATAACCCCACTCGCTTTTGTTCTTTTGACTTGATCGGCAACGCTTCTGATTAAAATGTATTTTTCTGATTGATTTTTCGCGTGCATACCCAAAGGGCGATAACTGCCGTCGAGATAGCATAAAATAAAAATTGTTGCGTGCCTGCCGTCAAGAACGAGCATTTGTTTTGCTCGTTCGTTAATAATTTTTACAAACTCAAAAATATCATCAACTCGACTTGGTAGTGCCGGTCTAATTTCAGAATATCGTCTTATTTTATCTTGAAATTCCGGCGTTTTTGATTTTTCTGTAAAATCATCAAACTCCACTTTCGGAAATAATTCTTGATTGTTGAGTTTTATATTCGCACTTCGGTCATCTCTGGTAACTGACATGCAAGGATTAAACGAATTCTCATGTCTTGGGTCATATTGTTCTTTGCACGACTCTATATCAAATCCCATTTGTTTGTGAGCGTCGGAAAGTAAATTTTGGAAAAACTTATATCCGTGAGCGATAACATCTAATAGTTCGTGACTAGGTAAATCGTTTACAATCCATTTTCTTTCAACATTTAGAATTGCATGATCAGCAATTGGTTTTGGTGCTTTCACGACATGCAATTGCACAAGGTCTTTTGCGATCTGCTCCGTTGTAATAAACGACGATATTTGAAACTCTAAACGGCTTACATCTTCCCACGCTCTAACGCGTGCGGCGGCAATGCTATGCAATTCTAAATCTTGTTGCTTTACAATCACATTGCGAGCTTGGTGTAGCCACTTTAAAATTTCATCCGATTTCATCAAATCACGATATTGTTCATACCATTGATCAAAATTCGAAATAAATGATTTATTACTCTGGAGTAAAAAGGTGATATTGCGCAAAGATTGTATTGCGGCGTTCAAACTAATACGAAAATTTTCAGGATTTTGATATTCTGACAACATGTCATGCCAAAATTTATGGACTTCTCCAAGCCGATTATGAACACTCTCTAATAGACATACCTTATCTTGGTTTTGCATAATTATGTAATTAACCACTTGCAATAATATTTTAGCACTTGTATACTATAGTTATCAAGTGCTTTTATGAAAACTACTACCAAACAAACAACTCTTTTGAAGAATAAAGAAATTAAAATCGCTCGGAAATATCAGCCGAACGCCGATGTTGTTTTATTTGAAGGCGACCGATTAGATTTTATGAAAAGTTTGCCGGACAGGTCAATAAAACTTGTCGTAACTTCGCCGCCTTACAATATCGGCAAAGAATACGAAAAACGAAGAAATTTAGACAGTTATCTTGCTGACCAAGAAGAAACAATCAAAGAAGCAATCCGTATTTTAACCGATGACGGCAGTATTTGCTGGCAAGTTGGAAATCATATTGCAAAGGACGGCGAAGTTTTTCCGTTGGACGCTCTTATTTATGCAATCGGGAAAAAACACGGCTTGAAGTTGCGAAATCGTATCATTTGGCACTTCGGGCACGGTTTGCACTGCACAAAAAGATTTTCTGGACGGCACGAAACTATTGTTTGGTTTACAAAATCTGATGAATATACTTTCAACCTTGATCCTATTCGTGTCCCGCAAAAATATCCGGGCAAAAAGAATTTTAAGAAAAATGAAAAATACGGGACGCTTTCAGGAAACCCACTCGGAAAAAATCCTGCTGATGTTTGGGAAATTCCGAATGTAAAAAATAATCACCCAGAAAAAACAAAACACCCCTGCCAGTTTCCGATTGAACTTATTGAGCGGCTTGTTTTATCAATGACAAATCCGGGCGATGTTATTTTGGATCCTTATTTAGGCGTTGGGAGTGCACTTTGCGCGGCAGTTATCCATAACCGCAAGGGTTATGGATCAGATATTATGAAAGAATATTTAGATATTGCGGAAGAACGAATAAAAGCCGCCGCAGACGGCACTTTAGAACGGCGTTTAATGGGTACGCCCGTTTATCAGCCGACAAATGGAGTAAAACTTGCCGAAACGCCGGACGAATTCAAAAAGGCACGAGAAAGTTTATTTGGGTCCGGGCTTTGAGCCACGATATTTTCGCAATTTAATAGAGGCGAGAGCCTCTTTTTTGTTATTCTTAAAAAGGTATTTTAACTTTTCCGCTTTTTCTTTCTCTTGTTCGGTTAGCCCGATACCAATAATAAAAACCGGAATATCAATGTTGCTCTCGCCCCTATTGTCAAAATCAACAAGAAGCTGATCAAAAGATGAAACACCGGTAGACATTTGTTTTACTAATTCTTCGGCTGGAACAACCTCTATGCCGCATTCAATATAGCCAAGATTTTTGAAAATTATCATTTTGGAAAATATGTCATAACCCATAAAAGCATATTTTCCAAATTGGATTTCCAGTCCAACTTTGTTTTTCATTCCGTCCATTTCGCGGAAACGACCACCACCAAAAGCATGGCGCGGTTCCGCGTATGCCTTTTTCTTACCGTCTGCTTTTGCCGTCCAACTCTTTTTGTGTAGAGCGGTTTTAAGGTGGTCATTCATATCACGAGGCGAAAACAATAATGCACCTTTCATTGTTTTTTCCGCGCTTTCTTTTGTTAAGCATAAAGTAGCGTCAAGATTTTTAATCGCTTCCAAAACTTCCGCCAATTCTTTCGGGTGTTTTTCTTTGAGAAATTTCTCGCCGTTTTTGAATGAATATGTATTTACGATTTTCATATTATGAATTGAAAAAGTCCGCGATGTTTATTTTTAACGCTTTCGCGATTTTCTCAATACTTTCCAAGGTTATATTTTTTTCAGCTCGTTCTATCATGCCGATATAAGTCCGATGAACGCCTGCGCGTCCGGCTAATTCTTCCTGCGATAAACCTAACCTCGCCCGCTCTTCGCGGACTTTTTGACCAAATTTTATTAAAACTTCTCTTTTCATAGTTGATAACTATAGTATATCCACTTGCTAATTTTAGTGCTACATACTATAGTTAGCATATGGATTTATTATTTTTAGGGAGTTCCTTAAACTTTTCCGCGCACGGGTGGTGGGGCAAGGAAAAGAATTTGAAGCCCGCCGAAAAAATCGCCGCCGAAAGCGAAGGCGAGGCGGAAGGGGGGTGTGGGGGGAATTCCGCCTCGCCCGAGCCGAAGCGAAGCCCCGCCGCCCTGCTCGTTCAGAGCAGAACCCAGCAAAAAAGTTTTCTTTTCCTTTTAGAAGAAAAAATCCGGCGCGCGCAAATTAAAAAATGTAGAGAAAACTTTTTTGCGGGGTGGCGAGCGTCAGCGAGCGGCGGCGGGGCGGAGCGTCAGTTTCGTTCAAAGAAATTTCGAGCAAAGTTCAGAATATCCCACCAATCGCAACTTTCGCCGTTTTTGGAAAGGATTGCCTCGCGGCTTCGCGGCTCGGCATTCGGGCTTTGCGCCTTGCGCAAAGCCATAAAATCCCACGGCGGGCAAAAAGAAAAGGAAATGGATTTGTCTTTTTCGTATCTAAAGTAATAATTTATAAAATTATGCTCAAACCAAAATATTTTCTCTACGCTCGCAAGAGCACCGAAGATGACGTCCACCAAATTATGAGTATTGAAGCTCAATTATTTGAATTGCGAGAATATGCGCGTAGAGAAAATGTGGAAATTCTTGCAGAATTTACCGAGGCGAAAAGCGCAAAGAAACCCGGACGAGAAAAATTTGCGGAAATGATAAACGAGATAGAAAAATCTGACGGCGTTGGGATTTTATCATGGCACCCCGACCGCCTCGCGCGTAATTCTGTGGACGGCGGAAAAATTATTTATCTCGTGGACACGCAAAAGATAGTTTCTTTGCGCTTTCCGACATTTTGGTTTGAGCCCACGCCGCAAGGGTTGTTTATGTTACAAGTGGCGTTCGGTCAATCCAAGTATTACAGCGATAACCTCGTTGAAAACATCAATCGGGGTATTCGCCAAAAACTCCGCCGTGGCGAATGGCTGACAAAAGCGCCATTTGGATATGTGAATAATACAAAAACGAGAACTATTGAACCTCACCCGACACTTTCAAAAGTTATTGTCCGCGCTTTTGAGGAATTTGCCACTGGAAAATATACGCTCGGCAGTTTGGCGGAGTTTTTGGCTGAACTAGGTTTAGAAACAAAGAACCGAACGCCACTTGCCAAAGCGTCCATTTCAAGAATGCTCACCAATCAAGCGTATTTAGGTTTAGTGAAGCATAAGGGCGAATATCACGAAGGACGCTTTGAGCCAATTCTTTCCGCAACGCTTTTTGAAGCCGTGCAGGAAATATTGCGCCGTAAAGCAAAACCGCGAAAATCAAAACAACGCCACGATTTTCCATTTACCGGACTAATGACTTGCGGCGAATGCGGCTCGGCGATCACGGCGCAATTTTCGCGCGGCAAGTGCGGCGGAATATACCGCTATTATCGTTGCACCAAAAAGAAAGGCGTTTGTTCGCAAAAATATATCCAAGAAAAAGACCTTGCCGCGCAAATAAAGGCACGGCTTCAAAGCGTTGCCATTTGCGACGAGTGGACGGACAAAATGTTGAAACAAGTTGATGAATGGGAAAAAGAGCAAAGCCACTCGTCGCAAAAGTTTGTCCAAAATCTGAAAAATAAACTTTTGGAAACGCAAGAGAAACTGGACAAATTGGTTTCCGCTTACATTGACGGCGACATACCCAAAGAAAACTATTTGCCGAAAAAAGAAGAATTGTTAAAGCAAAAAGTTTCTCTTGCGAACGATTTGGAAGATTTTGGACAAACGGGAAAGAATTGGCTCCAACCCTTGCGGGCGTGGATTTTAGATACGAAAAAAGCCAAAAATTTGGCTTCTTCCGAAAATTACGAGGAAATGAAGCGGTTTGTTCAAAAAGTCGGAACGAACCCCAAATTTTTGGACAAATCCATTTCCTTTTCTTTTTGCCCGCCGTGGGATTTTATGGCTTTGCGCAAGGCGCAAAGCCCGAATG
>Ga0210057_1002296_pt1 | contig 27565 bp, 28 predicted proteins | sample CryGeyCG2114_010_2_FD_183968 | JGI IMG/M metagenome (GOLD analysis project Ga0210057, IMG submission 183968) | Groundwater microbial communities from aquifer - Crystal Geyser CG10_big_fil_rev_8/21/14_0.10 (SPAdes) (version 2) | ecosystem: Environmental > Aquatic > Deep subsurface > Groundwater ...
GTCCTTGGGGCATGAAGCCGAGGACATCGTTTGGAATACTCTTGAGAGCTGTCTCTGAAACGACCTGTACCGCTGACCAGCTCGTGAAGTAGGTGAAGTATTTCCCGGCTGAGGAAAATGGGCGTTTAGTACATGGTTTCGCATAGTCTATTGTGGGACTGTCGCCAAACACCCCTACTTACCCACATGAAAAAAAGGTCTATCCATGGTATAATTGAGTCATAATTAAGCTACATTAAGCTAAAAATATGATTCAACAAGCCTCGGATAAAACAAAGAAAATGCTCTTTCAAACAGAAGAAGAAATATATACTCATCTGGTACCCGTCGACCACGCGTTTCGTCGTCTCAGCGAGATCATAAACTTTGAAGCTTTAACCCATCTACTCAAGGACTGCTACAGTGATCTGGGGGCAAACGGCATAGCCGTGGAAAAAGGGTTGAAATGTCTGTTGGTACAGTTTTGGGAAGACTATTCAGACAGACAGAATGAAAAAGCAGTCAAAGAAAACATTGCCGTCAGATGGTTCTGTGGCTTTGGGCTTACCGAGGAGACACCGGATCATAGCTACTTTGGCAAGCTACGAAAGCGTATCGGCACTCAGCGGATTGCTCGGATGTTCAATGCCGTCAACAGTCAACTTGCCGAGCACGGTCTGTTTGGCAAAGTCTTTACCTTTATTGATGCATCGACCATCATTACCAAGACCGCCCTGTGGGAAGAGAGAGACAAAGCCATTGCCGATGGAGAGGAGAAGCTCAACAACGCGGTAGTTAACAAATATACTGCCGACAAGCAGGCCAAATGGGGAGCTAAGAGCAAGCGCAAGATCTAGTTTGGATACAAGAGGCACAGTGCCGTTGACATGCGATACGGTCTCATTGGAAAAACAACCGTTACTCCTGCCAACGTCCTTGACTTCAAGACGGTGAAAAACATCTGTCCAGGCGAGGGCATGGTCTTCATGGACAAACTCTATGATTGCCATGAGGCCGATCTGTGGATTAAAGCAAACGGCTGCCATGCGGCCACCATACGAAAAAATAACAATCCACACAAAAACAAAGACCTCGACACCTGGCGGTCATCGATGCGTATGCCGTTTGAAGGCACATTCTCCAAACTCAGTAAAAGAGCCCGCTACCGCGGGCAGACAAGGGTGTTGTTTCAGAATTTTATGCAATCAACGGTCTATAACCTCAAAAAAGCGGTCAGAATAATACCACCACACACCGCCGTCACATAGCCGGCCAAAGGGTGGAATGCATCTTTAAACGACAGAAATGACAAAAAAAGACGCACCACTCACCAAGATTTGATGAAAAAACAATGAAAAAGAGCCGACATACGGCTCACGTTAAAGCGGTTTCATTATTTTTTCGTCAAATGTTAGTTTGGCGACAGTCCCCATATAGACTGAGTTACTAGCAATTAAGATAACATTTTTTTTGTAAATAAAAAAGGGTGGCATACCCTTTTTTATTGAATCGTAAAACTTCTGTAGTAGAGACTTCCCAACATATCTTCTCACGACTCCGTGCCGGCAGGCAGGTATATGGAAGAGATATATTGAACAGGTTCTTACACTGCCCGTAATTGCGCCTCTACCTCTGCTACCAAATCTACCTTTTCCTTCTCAATCCCTTCTCCCAGTTCGTATCGCGCAAACCGTCGAACAGATATTTTTTCTCCGATTTCGCCTGTTTTTTGTGTGAGTAATTGCTCTATTGTCATGTCCTCATCCTTGATGAACGGTTGTTCAAGTAAGCAGATTTCCGTGTAGAACTTGTCGAGTTTTCCGGCAACGATCTTTTCTATCATGTCTGCGGGCTTTCCTTCATGTTTCATTTGTTCTACATAGACAGATTTCTCTCTTTCAACAATATCAGCAGGCACTTCTTCTCGAGAAACATAGTGTGGTGCTGAGGCAGCGATGTGAAGAGCGATATCGCTCACAAGTGTTTGAAACCCTTCGTTTTTTGCAACAAAATCCGTTTCGCAGTTTACTTCGACGAGCACGCCTACTTTTCCTTCTCCATGGATGTAGCTTGCAACTATTCCTTCAGCCGCAATCTTTCCTGCACGCTTTGCCGCCTTTGCAACACCCCGTTCTCGAAGCCAGTCGAGTGCTTTTTCAAAATCTCCGTTTGTTTCATCGAGAGCTTTTTTGCAATCAAGCATACCGGCGCCGGTTTGTGCGCGGAGTTTTGCAATGTCTTGTGCTGAGATACTCATAAATATATGTGTGAAGTATTAGAGATGTCCAGTAGTATAGTGGAAGAAACGTCATGATGCAATGAAAGACTGCACTTCGCTAAAATCATGTTTTGCTTACGCAAAACATGATTAAAGATTAGTTTTAAAAAATGTCATGTTTCAAATTATACAGAGTCTTCAATCTTGTTTCACCGAAGGTGGAACATCATCTTAGCGAAGCGCAGTCTTCCGGTGGTAGAACAATTTTCTTACTTTGTATTTTCTTCTTTCGTCCCAGGTGTGCTTACCACTGCGTCTGCACCACGCTTTGCTGCTTCGGCAACCCCTCTTTTTGCTGCTTCTCCTACAAGTGTAACCATCATACGAATAGCATTCACAGCATCGTCGTTTGCAGGAATAATATAATCAGCTTTTACAGGATTTGCATTGGTGTCACACACCGCAATAATAGGAACACCCATTGTATTTGCTTCGATAAATGCAGTTTTCTCACGTTGGAATGCAGGAAGGAAGATAACATCCGGAAGATCAGTCAAATCAAGAAGACCGCCGATCATACCCTCCATTTTTTCCATATCACGCTCAATATCAAGTTGTTCTTTTTTTGTATATCGCTCGAGCTCACCACTCTCTTTTTGCTCTTTTAATGTAAGATATTTCTTTATCAATTTTTTAATTTCCGAAAAATTTGTCAACAGTCCGCCAACCCAACGGTCAACCAGGTATGGCTGACCCGCATCAATCGCCGCATCCTTTACAATGTCACGCGCCTGCGGTTTTGTTGATACAAAGAGGATTTTTTTTCCTTCTTTTGTCATTTGTTCTACGAGTGGCAAGACTTCTTCGAGTTGTGCTTGTGTTTTTTCGAGGTCGATAATGTGGACACCATTTCGTTCAGCAAAAATGTATTGCTTCATCTTTGGATGCCAACGGGACACTTGATGTCCAAAGTGGACACCGGCTTGAAGCATTTCTTCAAGTGAAGGGATATTCATATATGTTTCCTTTTACCCTGAACAAGCGGATGCTTGTTGAAGGGTTTCCTCCTCATCTATCAGAAACAGTGGTGCTTCTGAGGAAATTGATTAATGAGTGAGAGATAAATAAGTGACGCAATCATAGCCGAACCGTCTCTGTTTGTCAATACATATATAGTGTATACTGTTGACTATATGAATGATACCCAGTTTCCAATAGAAAAACCCTGGTATACAACAGGCGGTGGTATTGCTTTTTTAGGCGTTCTTGGTGTTATTCTTTTGGGTATGTTTATATTTGGTGGGTTTGTTGCGTATTACGCATATCAGATTCGTCAAGGCAATGGTCCGGACATAGCAAAGCACATTCAAGGCAGTAAAAATTTTAGTACCATTACTGGGTCAGACACCGGAACAGTTACAAAGGCAACAGACCCGACACCATTTATTCGACCGTTTAATCCGCAATTTGGAAATCTTGATAGTAAGATCACTATCATCGCATTTATAGATTTTGAATGCCCTTACAGTCAAGAATCCTTTCCTATATTCGAATCAGTTCGCGAACGATATGAACCCGCAGTTCATTTTGTATTCAAACAATTTCCGCTCACGAGTATCCATCCGCTTGCTATAAAAGCTGGACTTGCAGGAGCATGTGCAAACGCACAAGATACATTTTGGCCATACTATTCACGCCTCTTTACTACCAAAAATCTTTCCAATGATGCACTGCTTTCGTCCGCTGACCAACTCGGCCTTAATCGTATGATATTTGACACGTGCCTTTCGTCAAGACAATTTGAACGAAATGTAAATCAAGATATACAAGATGGTCTTGCTCTCGGTGTACGAGGAACACCTACGTATTTTATCGGCTCAACAAAACTCGAAGGTGTCGTCCCCGAAGAGGTCTGGGACAGTGTCATTCTCTCTGCTATCCAATCACAGTAATATCTTTGTTTATTGAATACATTGTATGAAACGAATTTTTCTCACCATACTCCTTTTGTGCACAGTACTTCCACATGTCGCCTATGCACAACTTGATCCACGATGTTGGACATTAGAAGAATGCAAAGCTGCGAGAGCAAAACAAAATTCATATCACACCATGACTGACGAAGAATTGGTGGCGGGGTTCGTCTCCCAATCGAGTCAGATAGCAAAAACATGTGGGACACTTGATGGAAAAACAGGAGCAGATGCGGTAGGTACTACATTGGGCTTTTGTCTCCCTGGCGCACAAACTGAAACAAAAATAAGTTTTGGCGGAAAAAAAGAGTTTTTACATATTGGTGATTTTATCCAAACCATCTACCGATATGGTATTGTCGCTGCGGGGATATTGTCTGTTGTTATGATCATGGCAGCCGGCTTTATCTGGATTACGTCCGGAGGAAATGCAGAACGCATCGGCTCTGCGCAAAAGAAAATAGCAGGGTCTGTGATTGGACTTGTCCTTATCACGCTCTCCTACACACTCCTCAACACGTTGAACCCCGCCCTTGTAAATCTCCGCCTTCCGCAGATATGGATGATAAATGCCCAAGGGCTCGCTCCTCCACAATGTAAGGATATTACAGGAGACAAGAAGCAAGTAGCCCTCTTCGGTCCCTCCAATATGACACCGGAGCAAAAACAAGCAGAAAAAGCAAAAGTAACCAATCAAACTCTTTATAATATAGCACCAAAAGTAGCAAAATGTGGAAATGATTATTTTGTACAAGGGACAGGTGGACTTTCTTGTACTGGATATTTTTGTGAGAAAAAAGGTGGCACGACACATACGTGCACACCGCCCATTGATTCCTCTGGAGTATCGACATGCCAACCGGGAAATATTAGTGGTATTATCTTCATGGATAGTTTTGAGGAAAAAGTAAAACAGTTTTTAGATCCAATCGCAAGTATCGCAACCGATGTTGTTGAAAGTGAAGAAAATTTTATTATAAAAGATTCCTTCAGTATTCTTCCTGTGTGTTGTTCTGACTCATCGAAGGAATGCTTTATAAAAGATAAAATTTCAACCAGCATTCCAGCAAAATATGTTCCATCACTTCCAGGAGCTATTTTTCGCGTATCTGCATCAGATGAAAAAATCAATTCTGTAACATGTAATTCAGATCAACAGTCTGTAGGCTTCATACTTTCCTATGATATTAATATTAATTGGTCATGGACGGATAGCCGACGGTTTGTCAACAAGTATGGATCAGATATAAAAACAGCAGCAAAACGAAAAAACATACAAGTTGAACTTAATGTCGACAAACTAAGAAGCGAAGCAGAAAGTAAATTAAAAGAAAAATACGGGTTTGTGTTTAAGATTGCTAATATATTCGGACGTGGATTTGTAGATGAACAATTTGATAAATTATTGAATGCAGAGGGTATGAGAAAATATTTATCGACCCATGGTGATGATCTTTTTTCAAAAGAAGATCTTCTCTCAGGTGTCAACGTGAATATCTCAATCAGTGAGGCATTGGAAACGATATCAAACAAAGACTGATGTGTATCATTATGTACGCTCCTGTTGACAGCATGTCCGTACGCAATAACACACGATTGACAATCCAAAAAAAAACATGTATGGTGTAAGGTAACTTCTTTTCTACCCTTATGCCAAAAACAGATTACATCTCTGTAAAGAACGCTCGTGTTCACAATCTCAAGAACATTTCACTTGACATTCCAAAAAACAAACTTACCGTCATCACCGGACTATCCGGTTCGGGAAAATCATCGCTTGCATTTGATACCATCTATGCAGAGGGACAACGGCGGTATGCAGAAAGTCTCAATGCATACGCACGCCAGTTCATGGATCTCCAGGACAAACCGGATGTTGACGACATCGAGGGACTCTCTCCGACCATCGCGATTGACCAAAAAACAATCTCTCACAATCCTCGCTCCACGGTAGGTACTACGACAGAAATTTACGACTACGTCCGTCTTCTTTTTGCCCGCATCGGTGTGCAGTATTGTTCCTCGTGTAATCTCCCGGCACTCCACGCAACTCTGGGAGAAATTACAGAAAGTGTCCGTACTATAGCGCGTGAAAAAGGGACAATCACCATCCTCGCACCACTCCTGAAAGGCAAACAAATAAAACAAAAAACACTCCTCGCGGAACTCGAACACACGGGATACAACCGTGTCCGAATCAATGGCGTTGAAAAAAACATTCATGATATTCTCACACTCACGTTTGACGCAAAGAAAACGTATGACGTCGATATTATCCTCGGAAATATCTCTGACCCAAAAAAACAAAACATCCAAGAAATGGTAGAAAAGGCACTTGAGTTTGGCAATGGATCCCTCATAACCATTGACGAAGGCGGCGAAGCGCGCGCGCATAACACAAAACCGGAATGCAGTCACTGTGGCAATAGTTTTGACCATATCGAACCGAGGAGTTTTAGTTTCAATAGTCCACACGGTGCCTGCACCCGCTGTACCGGTCTTGGGATAACGCTCGACGTGGATACCGAGCTCGTGATTCCAAATCCACGGCTCACCCTTGCAGAAGGAGCGATTCAACCATGGACACGGATTGTTGGCAATCAGGGAAAATATCAAGAACTCTTATCCGCTGTTGCAAAGAGGTATGATTTTTCTATGAACACCCCTATCACGGATCTTACAAAAAAGGCCATAGACGTTATTTTTTTTGGGACAGACGGACAAGAATACTCGATCGGAAAAAAACAGATGCACTACGAAGGAGTCGTGCCAAACCTCATACAACGTCATGCAGAAACTGATTCTGATTATGTCCGAAAGGAAATCGAAACATACATGCGTGAACGAACATGTCCCGTATGTCATGGAAAAAGACTAAAAGAATCATCACTCGCAGTAAAAATCGACTCATGGAGTATTGCGGACATTGGTGACATGACAGTAGAAGAAGCACTCGACGTCTTTCATTCCGTCGCAAAAGGAAAATCATCACAAGGCGCGTTTACCAAAACGGAACAGGCCGTTATTGCACCACTCTCAAAAGAAATTCTGAAACGACTCCAGAATCTTCTTGATGTTGGTCTCTATTATTTATCTCTGGATCGATCTGTCCATACACTCTCTGGTGGAGAGGCACAACGAGTTCGGCTCTCATCACAGCTCTCGACTGGATTGACAGGTGTTATTTATATTCTCGATGAACCTTCGATTGGCTTACATCCAAAAGACAACGATACGCTCATCATGACGCTCAAAAAATTACGAGATCTCGGAAATACGGTCATCGTCGTCGAACATGACCAAGCAATGATGGAATCAGCAGACTTTATCGTTGACATTGGGCCGGGAGCAGGAACTGGTGGAGGTGAAGTCGTTGCGACAGGAACAGCAAGTGAAATAAAAAAGAATAATGCATCACAAACAGGACAGTTTCTTTCCGGAAAAGCAACAATCCCGGTACCAAAAAAACGCCGAATAGGCAACAAAAAAACGATCGACATTATCGGCGCGAAAGCTTTTAATTTGAAAAACATCGATGTATCACTCCCGCTCGGGACGCTCACCTGCGTAACGGGGGTATCCGGATCCGGAAAATCCAGTTTGATTATTGATATTTTAAGTAAGGCGCTCCATAAAAAATTCTATCGTGCAAAAGCCGAACCTGGCGCACACAAGAGTATCAAAGGAACACAGAATATTAAAAAGGTTATTTCTATTGATCAGTCACCAATCGGTCGGACACCCCGCAGTAATCCCGCCACATACACCGGCGTATTTACATCTATCCGTGACGTGTTTACAGCAGTTCCAGAAGCAAAGATGCGTGGTATGGATGCGGGAAAATTTAGTTTTAACGTAAAAGGTGGCGGACGATGCGAGGCATGTGCAGGACAAGGATACGTCACCATCCCCATGCAGTTTCTCTCCGACGTATTTGTAGAATGTGGAGAATGCGAAGGAAAAAGATACAATAAAGAAGCACTCGATATCCATTACCGAAGCAAAACCATTGCAGACGTCCTCTCGATGACCGTAGAAGAAGGATATACATTTTTTCGAGATGCTCCGACAATTGCAGACAAACTCCGAATCCTCCGAGATGTGGGACTGGGGTATGTCCAGCTTGGACAATCTGCAACCACCCTCTCCGGCGGAGAAGCACAGCGAATAAAGCTCGCAACAGAACTCGCGAGAAGAAGCACAGGAGATACACTCTATATTCTCGACGAACCGACAACCGGTCTTCATTTTGGCGACATTGTCCGATTGCTCGAAGTACTCACCCAGCTGGTTGAAAAGGGAAACACCGTACTCATCATCGAACACAATCTCGATGTCATAAAATCTGCGGACTGGATCATTGACATGGGACCGGATGGCGGAAAACGAGGCGGTTCAATAGTCGCAATCGGCACACCGGAGCACGTGGTACAGAAAAAAGAAAGTTATACAGGAGCATATCTGAAAGCATTGTTGTAAAAACACAACACCACGTACGGAACAATGCCCGGTACTCTCAACAAAAAAAGAATTCCACATCGGAATTCTTTTTTATCGCCGAAAGAATGTTACTTCTTCTTGCGCTTTGCTGGTTTGCGTTTCTTTGGAGCAGCCTTCTTTGTCGCTGGTTTGCGTTTTGCTGCTGCAGGTTTGCGTTTTGCAGGTTTACGCTTTGCTGGTTTGCGTTTTGCTGCTGCAGGTTTACGCTTTGCTGGTTTGCGTTTTGCTGCTGCAGGTTTTCTTGCGGCTGGCTTACGCTTTCGTGGAGCTGCTTTTTTTACTGCGCGTTTTTTTGCTGGCATAGTGACACCCCCTTTCAGGATGAGATATTTTTTTTGACACGACCATGGTGCGTACCAAAACGTTTTTTATTTTACATGACAAGCATGGATGTAAAATAATGTAATCGACCTTTACTGATGTAAGTATAATTTGTTTTGTCATCTTTTGATATACCAAAATAAAAAAAACTGTGTATAAGTGGCATAAGTTTTTTTTAAAAAAAATTTTATGTTGTTGCTATTTACTTTTCAATCTCTTTTCCAAATCCGAGAAACAAAAACAATACGACGCTCCCAAGACAAATACCAACAACATTGAATCCATACAAAAGTAAACTTTGTTTCAACAAAAACATATTACCAACTGACAACGCAATACCGGACACTGCGATTGGTGGAATAATTGCTGCGGCGATTGCTATGCCTGTAACAAACTCTTGAATCTTTGGACGTGCATATGCAAATGAACCCGCAACACCACTGAGAAGCGCAACGAGAAAATATAATGTATCAGGTTTACTTCTACTCAAGATTTCTTGCGTCAGTGCCACTTCTCCATCCGTAATAAGATTCACAATAGATGAAATTCCAGCAGAAACAAAAACAGCGAGGAGTGTCCCGAGAACAATAGATAGGAGAGACCGTAAGAGACCTCCTGTATTAAAAATAAGCACACTGAGAGAAAGAGTAAATAGTGGCGTTACAAGAGGGGCGACAACCATAGCGCCAATAATCACAGACGTGTTGTCCATGAGTAAGCCAAGTACAGCGAGAGATGAGGAAAGACTAATGAGAATATAAAAATCCTTTGAGCGTGGCGTTACTCGATCTAGTCGTTTTTGTGTCGCACGTCTCATGCGCTCGATGTGAGAAAAAAATAATGTCATACATCAGTAATTACGAGGAATAATTCTCGATGAAGCGTATTCATAACAATGATGAGTCTGTCTATCATTTTTTGAAGCCATTCCTCACCATATCTCTCTATGTGCCATATCTGTATGTGATCTTGTGACACCCACTCTAGTAATTCTTTTAGGACTTGCATTAGATATTCTTTTGCAACGACAGTCTTCATATCAAAATATTCAACAGACGCAAACCACCATATCATCATCTTATACCCTCTCTCATATATACGTGATGTGCCAACCATATCATGAATCACGTCTGTCCGCTCCGACGCAAACGTATCTACTGTATCTGCATCGTGCAAAATATCTAGTAACACATGCACCTTTTTTGACAAAAACATACGAGAAAATATTTTTCCTGTTGCAACACTCTTACTCAACACAAGACGAAACGCAAGCCAACTACTCCTGCTAAATGAACGGAACTTTATGATAGTGATGCCGAGCATAATTGCAGACAAGGTGTCATCAATACACGGCATGAGAAGAAATGAAGGCTTTTTTGTAATCGTACGAGATACGTCATGCCACCACGCGCTTATCTCGAGTGCATCAATCTCGTATTGCCCCGTAATACCAAGACGAGATGCAATATCAAATGCATAGGTTGCTACGCGCTCTGCATGTCGTTCGTCATGGAGTGGATCACTGCCATTTATGAGTCGTATTTTTGCATCGTGTATTAAAAGTATATTTTTTTTATTATACATAGATAAAAATGAATATTTTGAGCATATCAAAAAAGAAGACTTTCAGCAAACAAAGACTTGATTTTATAGGTGAATGATGCTATGCTATCAAGGTTTTCAACCTCATGCGCCTGTAACTCAGTGGTTAGAGTACGACGCTTATAACGTCGGAGTCGATGGTTCAATTCCATCCAGGCGCACATATGCAAGAAAAAACCTACATTGTAGACGCAGACCACGATGGATTCCGTCTGGATGTTTTTTTGTCTGAAATAACTGGGTTATCCCGTTCTCAGATAAAAAAATACATTGACCGCAGTCTCGTCCTTATACACAACACACCAGCAAAAAAAAGTGGCCATGTCGTTCATGAGGGAATTTCCGTTATACTCCTCCCATTTGTCGACACAACAAAAGAGCAGTCTGAACAACAGACCGGTGACATATCTCTCTATGATGCAATTCGTGTTGTTCACAAAGACCCATCGTACCTTGTCGTATTCAAACCTGCAGGACTACTTGTTCACCCTACCGAAGCTGAAGAACAGGTAACCCTCACTGCATGGCTCCGAATACACTATCCCGATGTTGTTGGTGTTGGCGAAAGTGAAGATCGTCCTGGTATTGTCCATCGACTCGACAGACATGCCTCTGGTTTGCTTGTGATCGCAAGAACGCAACAAATGTATCTCCACCTTAAATCACAATTTAAGGCACGTTCAGTAAAAAAAGAATATACCGTCCTCGTACATGGAATCATACAGCAAAATCATGGCATGATTGATTTTGATATCGATCGAGGGCATGATGGGCGTATGGTTGCACGGCCAAAAGTAAAAGAAATAACACTCAACACTGTTAACGATATTCAGTCTGGCAGAACGTCTCTTACCGAATTTACTGTCACAGAACGATTCGGACGTTTTACTCTTCTCAACGTTCGGATTCATAGTGGACGTACACACCAAATTCGCGTCCACATGTTTGCGTATACACACCCGGTCGTCGGCGACACACTCTATTTCAACAAAAACCTTGTCAAAAAAAGCGATCGTCCACTTGATCGAATGTTTCTTCACGCACAAAAACTTTGCTTTTCTGATTTGAATAATAAAGAGAAATGTTTTGAATCGCCATTACCAGAAGAACTAATAACGTATTTAGGAACACTAACATAATACATCTTGAATAGAACACAGATTTCCATGATCGCCAGGATCAACCATGGCACTAGTAAATAAATCCTGAACTATCTGGGGAATCCTGGTAATCTGTATTCCATTCGGAACATTCAACAATAGTATGCATGAGCAAAAAACAGGGACACTCATCCTTATCTCTTCACCATCTGGCGGAGGAAAAAACAGCGTCATAAAAAAATTGCTTGATATATTTTCGCATTCAACACAATGCATCACGACGACGACACGAGAAAAAAGAGATGGTGAAAACAACGGCAAGGATTATTTTTTTCGAACACGAAATGAATTTGAATCCATGATGGAACGAGGTGCCTTTATCGAAACAAATGAATACGCAGGAAATCTCTATGGCACAGAAAAAGCAGTACTCGATGATTTTCTCTCACACTACACCATCGTCTTTTCCCAAGCAGATGTCCACGGCAAACACAGCCTCGACAAACTCGGTATCCCCCACCTCGCTATCTTTCTCATGCCAGAAAGTCTGGATATTTTAAAAACTCGTATCAGAGAGCGCGGTGGTGTGAGTGAGGAAAAATTGAATGAACGGATGAAGATTGCAGAAGAGGAAATGACATCATCCGACGATTATGATTATCGAATTGTGAATGTTGAAGGGAAGCTGGAGGAGACGGTGGCGAAAATTGGGGAGATTATTCGTCAATACGTCAATCACGTTTAAACATTCAAGAATATTCAATGTTTTTTCACACAGTATATGACCTATACAAAAAATATCCTCATCACAATTTTTGTTCTTGCTCTCGGGATCACTACATGGTACGCATGGACACAACACAATATGGTCATACATATGCGTATCCTCGAAACAGCCCAGCAGGAAGCTGAGGATCAATTGCTGAAGTATTCTTTTGTAAAAAAAGATGAATTGGAGCAAATTGTGTCATTTTACTGTACGCAGAGTGGTGGCACTTTTGTAGACCACGCCTGCTCATGTCCATTTGAAGATCAACTTGGACAAACATCTACGTCTCAATATAATGACAAAGATGGTACTTGCCAGACAACCTACGGCGGTCCAGGTGGAAATCTGGGAACCACTATGAACATATCTATTGATTGTAATAGACAACTCGACGAATGTACAAAGAAACTCGAGATGTAGAACACTCTGCATAGACAACACTTACATGACCCCATTCCCCTACTACCCACAAGAAACCATGTACACCTGCGGTGCCGCTGTGATGCGAATGGCGCTCGAATATTGTGGTATTGTGAAGTCTGAAGCAGAAACAATGACACTGCTCGGCACAAATAAAGTAAAAGGGACGAAAAATAAGAGTTTTTCTGTTCTTGCAGAACGGTTTCAATTGAATCATGCTACCATCAGAAATGGAACGATGGCAGATCTTAAATTATACAAAAGAAAAGGATTTGTTGTCATTATCGGCTATCTGGATCATGTCGATCATATAGGACATTACGCTGTACTAAAAAAGATAGATGCCACACATATCTACTTTTGGGATCCGATGTTCGGAGAAAATCACAAATACAAAATTTCTCGATTTAAAAAAATGTGGAAAGGGTATCATAAGTATGATGGCGAAGATGGCTGGTTTTTTGCAGTAAAAAAGCCGTAAAGAATTACCACAAAAGCATCCCAATATATGGGATGCTTTTGAATATGGGCGAGTCGTGGTGTCCAACTCGCCCGTGAGAAGTGACAAATACTCCTCCCCTCCGAGATGAACCCCTTTCTGTCACACCCACCTGCAGAATGCTGGTGGGCAAGGAGTGCTTAGACTACCGCTGATCCCGAATCATGTCGATCAGCTCCTCGATGGTCTTGCCCTCCTCCATGAGGATATCCATCAAGATGAACATCCAGCCACCGCGAGCCATGATGGCGTCGGCCGTGACTCCACGACCTCGCAGAAAGTCATGTACTGATGGCCCTGGATAGAGCCCACTTTCCCTTAACGCCATTGAAAGCGCCAAGACTTTTTCGCCAAAGTCACTCATTCTACACCTCACGTCCTTTATGAATCCTTGCCAATGAACTTACTCGTAGCACTTCCAGTACTACTCCTGAACAACGTCCAGGTGGTTGATGGTCATGATGACCACTCGACTCTCCTCGACTGCCACGGTGCGACCGATCTCTGCTTCTACCCCATAAGGGTCAATGCAAAGAATCCATGCCTCCTGCACTTTGGATACATGATCCTTGATGGATCCACGTGCTTTGGTGAGGTAGATCGAGATCTGAACGTCCCTTCCCTCGCGCAGATGTTCGATCACGCGATCAAGTTTCTCCCGATCAACGTATGGACCCTTCCAGCCGAACGGTTCTATCTCGTAACTCAGATTCACGGTCTTCATCTGTACCTCAAAAGAACATCCCAGAGTTCACACTACAGTACCCCCGTTGATACCGTAGCCTTCCCTCTTTCTCTTCACACACCTACCATCAGATGTGTAAACAGAACGAGAAAATAAGTTTTTTGTTTTTTTGTAATAGCATAATATAGAAGGTATATTCAGTATCGTCAATGTATAACGTCATATTTATGTTATAAAAATTGCTTTATATAGTATAAAAAACATGTGTATAACAATTTTGTGGAAAAAACTTGACACAAAAAGAAATATATGTTATAGTAAAATCTATGAAAACTATTCCATACAACATAAAACAATACCTTTCAACCCTTGGCTTCTCACGAAGGGAAATTTCTGTCTATGTAGCCATTCTTGAGCTTGGAAAAGGCACTGTTTCAGATATATCGCGCACAGCAGAAATAAACCGAACCACAGGCTATGACATACTTAGCAACCTTGTATCCTACGGTCTTGTACGCATCTCTGGAAAAGAACCAAAACAAGAATATGTGGCAGAATCCCCGGCAAAGCTCGTGTCTTTTTTAAAAAAACGAAAAGAAGAAATAAAAAAGCAACTCGACAAAACAGAAGATCTACTTCCAGAGTTACTATCAATGCATACAGTTGACAACAGACCAAAGGTACAATTTTTTGAAGGGACTGAAGGATTAAAGGAGGTATACGAAGATACGCTCACCTCTTCTGAGACTATTCTTGCATACGCAAATGTCGATGACATGCATGCAGGCCTCGAGTCCTACTTTCCAAAGTATTATCGCCGTCGAGCGAATGCAGGCATCCACATAAAAGCAATCATCCCAGATACTGAAATCGGAAAAGAGCGAGCGAGCAAAGACAAGTATGAAGACCGTGAGTCAGCACTCGTCCCAGCAGATACGTACCATTTTTCTCCCGAGATCAATGTGTATGATAATAAAGTCATGATTGCCTCTTGGCGTGAAAAGCTCGGTATTATTATAGAAAGTGAAGAAATCGCTGATGCGATGAAGAAAATCTATACACTCGCATGGGCAGAAGCAAAACGATTGAATGAACATATTACACCATCCAACGAGCTTCTGTGAGAATTTTAGGCTAAAAAATCCCCTCCTTTATCCCTTGCGTCAGAACCCATTTTCACGTATACTAGTGTCACTTAATTTTCTAGTTCATCCTGAATTCGATGAAAGTCGAATGAAGAATCTTTTGAAGGAAAATGTATCTTTTTAGTACATTTTCTACTGAAGTGAACAACTTCGACTTCGAAACCTGCCTACCAGCAGGCAGGGATCCTTCACTATTGTTCAGGATTACATACATTCTATGCACATCTCCTGGCTCGGCACGAGTGCCATAAAAATACAGACAAAACCAATGAACGACGACGTAATCGTCGTGATTGACCCATATAAACCGGCAAAAGGGACATTTCCCAGAAGCCTCGTCGCCCACATAGGCCTCTACACGCGTGGACAAGCAGAAAGTATCACGCTGTCTGGAGATCCATTCATCCTCTCGACTCCTGGCGAATGTGAGACACGAGGTGTGCTCGTCACGGCAGTACAGGGACACGAACCTGATCAGGTTTTTTTCCGTGTCGATAGCGAATACCTTAGTGTTGGACACCTCGGCAATGCAACAAAGGAACTCACAAACAAACAGCTTGAAGTACTCGGTGACGTGGACGTGCTCATCGTGCCTGTTGGTGGCGCCGGGTGCTACACACCAGAGCAGGCAGGAAAGGCCGTGAACGTGGTTGAACCACGCATCATTATCCCAATTTGGTATACCAGTGACAATGACAGTACTGCATCTCCTGTTTCCGCATTTCTCAAAGAATTTGGCGCAAAAGATATTGTGGAAGAAGCAAAGACAATTATAAAGAAAAAAGATTTACCACAAGAAGACACGCGGGTCATTGTATTGACGAAGGAATAATACGCACAAGGTAACAGAAAAGATGTATGGGGAACAAAAAAAAGAATACAGTGAAAACAAACACGCAACAACACATCGACCAAACGATCGATGCGCTTGAGGCGAGTATTCATACAGGTACCGGCAACGACAAAAAGAAAGATACACCACGACAACCACATTCAGACCAAAAACGAAACGCACCATCAATACACATACCAAAGTACAACGATCGCGGATATATCTTTCGACAGAGGCTCGTTCTTGTAACCGTACTATGCATCGGGCTTGGCGTGTTTGGTCTATGGGGATGGCATATAAAAACAGTCATCTATGATGCAGGACACGGCAATCTCGGGGGAAAGACCCCACTGAGCTCAGTGGGTGAACAATTTTCAGAAGCAATGCTGATGGCAGGAGCACGTAAGGAGGAACCTCTGCTTCCACCAGGAACCACATCAACACTCGGGAGGATCATTGACCACAGTGGGAATACTGCATCGACGACTGCGTCATCCACACCAACGCTTGACACCCTTATCTCTTCACTTCAATCAAAACGTACCAGTTCTTCTGCTACACCATAGCCCGATTCTATGAAACACAAACAGACAGACAACCAAACAGATGCCGGCCATATCGGACATGTCGAACCCATTGAGCTGGTTGATGAAATGCAAACAGCATACCTCGACTACGCCATGAGTGTTATCGTTGCTCGCGCCCTACCGGATGTGCGAGATGGATTGAAGCCGGTACACCGACGCATCCTCTACGCCATGTGGAAGCTCGGACTCAAGCACACTGCAAAGTACCTGAAATCCGCTCGTGTCGTAGGAGACGTCATGGGTAAATTTCATCCGCATGGCGACTCTGCTATCTACGACTCCATGGTACGTATGGCACAGGATTTTTCTATGGGGACACCCCTTGTTCATGGACAAGGAAATTTTGGTTCCATGGATGGGGACAGTGCCGCTGCCATGAGATACACAGAGGCGAAGTTGTACAGAGTAGCAGAAGAAATGCTCTTTGATATAGAAAAAGAAACCGTGAACTTCGTCCCAAACTATGATGGTTCTCAAAAAGAACCACGCGTCCTGCCGAGCAAACTTCCAAATTTGTTATTGAACGGGAGTATGGGTATTGCCGTGGGCATGGCCACAAACATTCCTCCACACAATCTCTCTGAATTGTGTGATGGTATTATCCATTTGATTGACACCCCATCAGCGACGGTTGAAGATCTCAGTGACCATATCAAAGGGCCGGATTTTCCAACAGGAGGCATTCTATACAATAAAAAAGATATTCTCTCTACCCAAGCAACCGGTCGCGGTGGTATTGTCGTTCGTGCAAAAACAGATATTCAAGAAATAAAAGGCGGTCTCCATCGTATCGTTGTATCAGAAGTGCCGTATCAGGTAAACAAAGCAAAATTGATTGAAAAAATTGCAACGCTTGTGCAAGAAAAGAAAATCGAGGGCATCAAAGACCTGCGAGATGAATCAAATAAAGATGGCGTACGTGTTGTTATTGAAATGAAAAAAGACGCGTATCCAAAAAAAGTGTTAAATAAACTCTTCCAGCTCACAGAACTGCAAACCACATTTCATGTCAACATGATCGCGCTGGTAGACGGCATCCAGCCCCGCCTCATGAACATGAAGAGTGTTCTTGAAGAATATATCAAACACCGCGAAGAGGTCATTCGCAGACGAACAGAGTATGATCTTGCAAAAGCAAAAGAACGAGCACATATCCTTGAGGGATTAAAAAAAGCATTAGACAAAATCGACTTGGTTATTTCGACCATTCGCAAATCAAAAGACAAAGATGAAGCAAAGGTGAACTTGATGAAAACATTTAAATTTTCAGAACGACAGACCGTGGCTATTCTTGAAATGCGTCTGCAACAGCTCGCAAATCTCGAACGCAAAAAAATCGAAGATGAATTAAAAGAAAAAAATGCATTGATCAAAGAACTCGAAGCACTGCTTTCGAGCACAAAAAAAATTCTTGGGGTGGTAAAAAAAGAACTGAAAGAAATCAAAGATCAATTTGGTATTGAAAGACGCACGCAGATCATTTCGCATGGCGTAAAAGATTTCAAAATGGAAGACCTTGTCCCAAACGAAGCGACCATCATCATGGCAACACAAGACGGGTATATAAAACGTATGCCGGCAGATACGTTTAAGGCGCAAGCACGAGGCGGAAAAGGAGTCATTGGCCTTACCACGAAAGAAGAAGATGTGATCGAACATCTCATCTCTACCAACACACATGACAATCTGCTCTTCTTCACAACTCGTGGACGAGTCTTCCAACTCCGTGCATACGATGTACCTGTTGCAAGCAGAACCGCAAAAGGGCAGGCACTGGTAAACTTTCTCCAGCTCGCGCCAAATGAACGTGTCTCTGTCATCCTCTCTATGGCTGATGTGAGTGCGTACAACAACCTTGTCATGGTTACAAACAAAGGAACCATAAAGAAATCAAAATTGGAAGACTTTCAAAACGTCCGAGCATCAGGCTTGATCGCACTGAAACTCGCAGAAGATGATCTGCTCCAATGGGTTCGTCCGTCAACAGGAAAAGACGATATTATTATTGTTACAAACCAGGGGCAGGCGATTCGGTTCAATGAAAAAGGTCTCCGGCCTATGGGACGCACGGCAAAAGGTGTTCGTGGAATAAAATTAAAATCAAATGACAGTGTCGTTGGCATGGACGTTGTTTCTCCTGAACTGGTGAAGAAAAAAGTACTTGAATTGCTTGTTATTTCTGAGCATGGTCTTGGCAAACGAACCATGCTTACGGAATACAAAGTGCAAGGCAGAGGTGGCAGTGGTATAAAAACCATGGCCGTCACCGCAAAAACAGGGCCTATCCTCGGCATGCGAGTCATCAACAATACTGAAGAAAATGATCTTCTCCTCATCTCTACAAAAGGACAGGTTGTTCGTGTCCCGATACAGGCAGTCTCGACGCTTGGCAGAGCAACCCAGGGTGTTCGCATCATGCGATTCAAAGCAGACGGTGATACTGTTGCCGGTATGACACTCCTCCTCGGATAACACGAAAATACTCGCAAACATGCGAGTATTTTTGTACATACGATATGTTACATAAATTTCTGAAACACTATATTTCTCTCATATAAAAATACACACAATTATTTCATAATGCAGAATAAGCAGAGTATGCTAGTAGGCAAAATAAGTAATGCACGAAACATATTCTGCTTACTCTGCCTATTCTGCCTACAGCATCGTATACATATCCTTGCTTTGGTATACAATGCATTGTTGCATGCCAAAAAACAGTCATCACCCTACATATGAACATAGCAATCGTAGGGACACATTCTACCGGAAAAACAACACTCGTCCACGCGCTCACGAGCATGCTTGCGTACAAAAGATATTCTCCCATTCTGCTCAGAGAATATGCTCGAGAGTGTCCATATCCTATCAATGAACGCACCTCTCTCCAGGCACAACAGTGGATTCAAGATGAACAAGAGAAAAATGAACAACACTACATCACGAGAGAAAGCTGGGTCGTGAGTGATCGGTGCATGCTCGATAATCTCGCATATATGCAGTGTGTTGCGGGCGGAAGAGACATCACGCATGCGATCACAAAGGCAGTCGAGGGTGTGATGCGCTATGATCTCGTGTTTAAAACACAGATGCTTGACTTGCCTGCGACAGACGATAGAGTGCGTTCTGTTGATAGCGCGTTTCGAAAAAAGATTGATGAATATATTACCGCACTCTTTATCAATAACCGCATTCCGTTTCTCCTCCTCCCCCCGACAACCAACTATGACACGCACGTTGGATTTATTTGTTCACATATTGAGCGAGTGGAACGATATCGATAATGAGGGTTGCATCTAAAATAAAAACATGTATACTAGATTATATTCTTAAATATTTGCTATGCGCAAACATGCTCTCATAGGAGGACTCATTCTCGGAATGTTTCTTTCTCTACACACGCCCGCACTCGCAGCTACAGAAGGACAACTCATTACCTCACCAATGCACCCATCGGTCTATCAGATCGAATCAGGAAAACGAAGACCATTTATCAACGCAGCGGTGTATCACACATGGTACCCAAATTTTAATTCAGTAACGACTATTTCTGTTAGTGACCTTGAAGCAATTCCTCTTGGCAAACCGATGCCTGTCAAACCAGACGTAATGATGGTTAAATTTCCCTTTAACCCAAAAGTCTATGTTGTAAAAGAAGGAGAAATATTGCAACATATCCCAGACGAAGCAACCGCAAAAGCATTGTATGGATCTCATTGGAACACAAAAATTATTGAACTTCCCGAAATCTATTTTCTTTTTTACACGATAGGTGATGGACTTGCACCGATAAGTCCAGTGCAGACGAAACCAGAGATAGTATCTTATTCGCCTGCAACAACAGACATTATATTAACCCATGGGAGTACACAAGCATTTAGTTTAAAATTAAAAAATGTAGAAAATGATGCGTTCACGTATTATATTAATATTCTCGATGTTACTGCTGGAAAAGACACTGTTCTTTTATCTGAGAGTAATGTATTTACATTTGATACAAGTAAATACAATCTTGGTTCGTATGAAATAACGGTCTCAGCAACAGAATCCGATACTGCAGAACATTACTCCGTTATGAAAACATGGAATGTCAATGTTTCAGATGTTCCAGCAACAGAAGAGATTGTGCCAGTACCACCAGTCGCCACCCCACCACCAACAAACACAGACCCATGCGCTAATGTAGATTTTGGAGCACTCGATACATGTAATGATGGGTATGCAGGAAGTATCTCTCTCACACAAAATGCAACCATGGTATCTGACGTTCAACCAAACGCACAAGGTGTTTCCCTTGCAACATATAGTATCTATACAAGGATACCACTGACACTCCGTGATATAACACTCTACGAACGATATGGCAATGCGGTACTCGAACGTGCTTCACTCCAGATTGATGGAGTAACCATAAAACGTGTCGTACCTGCTTCTGGTGGTGTACTTGGCTTTACAGGTGTTGATGTCCAGCTCACTGCAGGAGCACACACGGTCACACTGCTTGGAGACATAAAAGCAAGCACATCTGCAGGAAAACAATTTGCAATCAGTCTCGGCGGATTTCGATTCGAAACAGTCGCACGAAAATCACCAGCAGAAATGTATGCACCGCCACTGGATACCGTGACATCACCCGTAATCAATATCACGTCTCCTGTCGTCAACCCAGAGCCAACTCCAGTTGTTCAAAAAACAATCGTAGCCATTGCAAAATCTGTCACACAACCAACCGCTCTTTTAACCACAAATCCGCTGGAGATGATTTCTTTCTCATCTCATCAAGCTGGCTCAGATCTGGTCACACTTGAGAGTGTTGATGTATCTATTATTGTCGATTATGATTCATCCGTGCCTCTTACTGATCCAGGAGTGCGGACGATTCCTGTAACATTTATGAAAGATGGACAGAGAAAAGGTGTGGCAACGACGCTTGGACTCACAAGTACAGCCACAACTCGTACCTACAGTGGTACGATGAAACTCACCACACCAGTATCCATGTCAGATAACACGACGAAAAGTAGTATTACTGCAGATCTGACAGCACTATCGTTTCTCTCAGAAAATACCCGTGCTGAAATACAACTCTCCAACATGTTTGTAAAAAATCATACAACAGGCGAGATCTACCTCCTCACAGATCCAGCTGGTATCCGAAACATTCTCAATAGATAATTGAAAATCCTACATAATAAAAAATATCCGGTATTACCGGATATTTTTTATACTTGCATACTATAATGCGAGACTTTGTAACGCCTTTCGAAGAAGCACCTCTGTATTCTCACCTTCCAGTCCTTTTACTACATCTCTCACTCTTCCTTTTTCATATCCCATAGAAACAAGCGCATCGACTACCTCTGCCATCACCGTACCCGACTGTTGTCCGTCGTCCGTAGACTGTCGTCCGGCAACTTTTGACTTTAGCTCTACCACCATTCGCTCTGCCGTCTTCTTTCCTATCCCCTGCACTGCCGAGAGATAGGTCGCATCTCCCCGAGAAATGGCGGATTCTGTTTCCGTGATAGACCCCAATCCAAGAATATTCATCGCTGTTCTTGGTCCCACGCCGGACACAGAGAGAAGAAGTTCAAAAAATGAACGCTCTTCTGCCGAAGCAAATCCAAACAATTGCATTGCCTGTTCAGACACTTTCAGATACGTATTGACGGCTATGTCTTGCCCAACCGTTTGTTGTGATGCAAAGGTACGTGTTGTCGTAATCTCATACCCAACACCACCAGCTGTCATAAGTGTGATGCTGGTAGGTGTTATTGTATGAATTATGCCGGTAATGTAAGAAATCATTTTTTTACTTTTAGCTCTTCTATTACTTTTTTCAATGCAGGAATGTAATATCTCTCAATATTTATATTCTGGCTGACAAAATCTTTCATCCCTTTTGGAGAACGCAAACATAAATTCACAAGTTCAATTCTTTTACGACTAATATTATACCTAACTTGAAAAAGAAGAAAAACTTTTTTCAGCTTTTCTACGATAACTTCTTTGTCTTCTGTAGTGTCTAAAATATCTCCTATCTTATCATCCATCATTCCGATCATATTCTCTGTATCTTCTATGAGATCTTGTCCATACATACTATTTTTTTCTTGACGGTCTAGTTTTCCTCCGATACCAAAAGAATTTGATGGTAAAACAGTATTCCGTTCGTTTTCATCGGAATCCTCTGTCCTATCATCTGATTCTGTAACTTTACGCATCGCATTATTTACAATATATTCATAAAAAGATACTGCGGGATCATCTACACCACCGGATTCCACATCGTGCAGAAAATCAATGTGTTCAGATAAGGCAACCATACGCTCTCTCAATGGTGACTGATCCCACGAAGATCCTTTTCCAAACCATTTTTGAAGTGATGCCAATATAGTCCGCAAAGTGCTCTCATCGAGAACTACAGGGCATGTATCTTCTCTTTCAAATATATCTACATACGGTTTGAGTAATGCCTGCAACTCGACAAACAAGTCCTCGGAAGAAATTTCTATTTGTTCAGCACCTTGTTTATTCCTGTCTAACCTTCGGAGGAAGGCTTCTTTACTAGATATTAATTCCATACAATCTATTACGATAAATACGCCACCATCGTCTCAATCCCAAATCCATTTGCCCCACCACGAATCCACGGCTTCCCCTTTCCCCCATAGTACGAGCAGGATAGGTCAATATGCGCCCAAGGGTAGGCAGGCTTGCCGGACGCAATATCTGTAGTAAAAAATTCAAGAAATGCCGCAGCCGTACTCGCGCCACCATACCCTCTCCCGCCCCCCACACTCCCAAGGTTACGAATGTCTGCAATGTCGCTCTTGTTCGCTTCTGTATATTCTTCTCCGAGCGGAAGTCTCCAGAGCTGCTCACCGACTGTATCGCTCGCGCCCATAAGTTTTTCCACCATCGGGTCTTCTCGTGAAAACAGTCCGGATCGTTCATTGCCAAGTGCGACCATACACGCACCTGTCAATGTTGCAAAATCAATGACTTCTTTTGGTTTATACTTCTTTGCATATGAGAGCGCGTCAGACAAAATCAGCCGACCTTCCGCGTCAGTATTGGCGACTTCGACTGTCTTTCCTTCCATATTCACCAAAATATCATCCGGTCTATAGGAAGAACCACTTGGCATATTTTCACATGCCGGCATGAGACCGACAATATGTTTCTTCAGACCAAGCGCCGCGACCGCTCGAATCGTCCCGAGGACGGTTGCCGCACCAAGCATATCAAATTTCATATCTGTCATGTATGCCTCCGGCTTTAGTGAGAGACCGCCTGAATCAAATGTGATTCCTTTGCCGACGAGCACGGTTGGCTTTTCTGATTTCTTTCCACCCATGTATTCCATGATGATGAATGTCGGCGGTAAATCCGAACCTTGCGATACGCCGAGCAAGCATCCCATACCCAACTTTTTGATCTCTGCTTTTGAAAAAATGGTTACCTTTACCTTGGGAAATTCTTTGCCGACCTTCTGAGCAGCTTTCGCCAGGAATGCCGGCGTCATGATGCTCGGTGGGGTATTTGCAAGGTGGCGTGTCTGATTGATCGTCGCGCCAAGAATGGTTCCGGTTTCTACGCCACTATGCCATGCACGTTTTTCTGTTCCTTCGACACCGAGAAATGTAATGGATTGCACAGGTACCACCCGTGCGTCTTTTTCTGTTTTGTGTTCATCAAACGCATATCCTGCCATGTCTGTTGCCACGACAGTTGCTTGCGCAGTCATCTTTGTGCCAAACGTCTTCTTCACATGCGCGGGGATGAACAGACCGAGTTTGGTAAACTTTTTTCCTTGGGAGCTGACGATACCCGCGCCAATCACATGTTTCCATGTGCGAATTGAAAAAACGTCTTTTTTCCCAAGTCCGACCAAAAGAATGCGCGTCGTATTCTTTTCACCTGTATAGAGGAGGGTGGATTGCATTTTTTTTGCTTCAAAATCTTTCAAATCGCATGTATGCGACAAAAGTCCGTTCACGGTTGTGTCGAGATCAGTCACAATCTTTTCAAATGGTTCTCCTTCAAAAAGTGGAAGAAGTAGACAGTCAAATCTGCTCTTTTCTGTTACAAGCGAATATGTTGTCATAGGCATGAATAGTAATTCAAAGGTATTACGTTTGATCAGGTTCTTCTTGCTCTTCGTCCGTAGGCTCTCCTTCTCTGCTACCTGCGTCAGGCTTGTCATCCTCCTCATCCTTGTCTGATACTCCAAGTGGTGGTTCAGAGAGACCTCCATGTCCTTCATCAGCAGAGAAATTGGCAAGATCATCTCCTACAACAGATGGGTCAACTTTCGGTGTACCTCCCCCCTCATGATGAGGTAAAAAAGCATCGGCTTCTCCTTGCCCAAATAGCTGTGTCATATATGCAATATATTATATTCTAATAAACGTAAGATACAGCACTCTCCCATCAATCTCAACCATGTTGTCCACATCCGTACCTTCCCTCACCTCATCCGCGAGCACACTTGCTTTCAACTCATCTGTGAAATCCACAAATACAGACGTGAGAAGCACATCATCAGTCTTGTACACCAGCACCACCCTATCCTCCCGCGTCAGCCCTTGCTCTTTTCGCATCTGATTGACTGTGCGGACAATTTCACGAAGGAGGCCTTCCTTCTTTAGCGTATCATCTACCGTGATTACGAGAACCACATGCAATTCACCGTCTTTTTTTTCTACAATATCTCCGTCGACAGACTCCTGACTACAGACTACAGACTTTACGTTTAATTCTTGTGCAACAAGATTTTCATAGTCGTCTCCCAATTTTTGATTCTTGATTCTTAATTCTGATAACGGTTGTCGTACTGGAATTCCAGATTCCTTCCGCAATGAATGTCCCATTTCCACGATCTTACGAGCAAGTCCCATTTGTTTTAGTAGATCTTCGCCAACAATTAAATCGCCTACTTCAGGCCATTCCTCTAAATGAACTGAGTCCGTCGTCTGTCGGCCGTTGACTGTAGTCTGAAACACTTTCTCCGCGATAAACGGTGTAAATGGTGCCATTATTTTTGAGAGGGTAACTAATACGTGTTGCAATGTTCTGACAGCTTGTTGAAAGTCTTCTTCCAGAGCATCGCCCGATGACTGAAGACTGAAGACTGAAGACTGTTTTTTAAATCGTGAACGAGAAAGCCGAACGTACCACTGCGATAGATCAAGAACAAAATCCATAATCGGTCTTGTCGCATCATTGATACTGTAGGTATCAAGTCCATCCGTTACTTCCAAAATCAACTGGTTGAGCCGTGCCAGAATCCATGTGTCGAGTACATGTGTAGATTGTCTGTTGCCTGTTGTCTGTTGTCCGTCGTCCGAAAACATCCCATAAAACTCCACCACATTCCACAATGTATTCACTACTTTACTGTACACTTCTCGGACACCGGCTTCAGAAAAATTCATGCTCTCTCCCACCATGACAGGAGACGAAAGGAGATAATACCGCATCGCATCTGCGCCGTATGTATCGACCAGTGCCATTGGATCAGGATAATTATTCAATCGTTTACTCATTTTCTTCCCATCTTCCGCAAGGATAATACCGTTCACACTACAGGTTTTGAATGCAGACTTCCCTTCCATAACCGGCAACGATGGATTGTCTCCACTCGTGAGTGCAGTCGCAAGGACGTGAAGCGTATAGAACCAGCCACGTGTCTGATCTTGGCTCTCTGCAATAAAATCCGCAGGAAATTCCGCTTCAAACTTTTCTTTATTTTCAAATGGATAATGTTTTTGCCCGTATGGGACGCATCCGGAATCAAACCACGTATCGAGCACTTCAGGGATACGAACCATGGCGCCACCACACTCGCATACAAATGTCAGCTGATCGATCTTGTGCTTGTGCAAATCAGTAACCTCTTGTCCGGACAAATCAGCAAGCTCTTTCGCAGACCCAAGAACTTTCACAGCCCCGCAAACTGTTTTTTGCTCATTGCTCTTTGCTAATTGTTCGTTGTTCATTGTTCGTTGTTCATTGTTCGTTGTTCGTTGTTCATTGTCACATCGCCAGACAGGAAGTGGTGTTCCCCAAAACCGATTCCGAGAAATGGACCAATCCTTTGCTCCCTCGAGCCATTTTCCAAATCGCCCGTCTTTGATATGACTCGGTATCCACGTGATGCTCTGATTATTTTTGATAAGCTCATCCTGAATCTTTGTAACTTCCACAAACCAGCTGTTCGTCGCATAGTTCAAGAGCGGTGTATCACAACGCCAGCAATGCGGATAGCTATGCTCGTATTTTTTCTTGCTAAATAATTTCCCATTGTGGGCAAGCCACTTGATAATTTCAACATCTGTTGCCGTGTGATCACCAATCGGCTTCACATTCATTCCGGCAAAATCCGTCACAGCATCAATAAACGTCCCATCCATATTCACATGTTGAATAAATGGCACATGCTCTTTTCGAAACACCTCGTAATCGTCTGTTCCAAATGCCGGCGCGAGATGGACGAGTCCTGTTCCTTCATTTGTTGTCACAAAGTCAGCTGACACAACTCGAAATCCTTGGTCAGCACCTTCCATATCTGTAAAATATGGAAACAATGGCTCATAGTGCAATCCTATCAAATCGTTTCCATGCACTTGTTGTATTACTTCAAATTCTTTTCCTCCAAACAAGTCTGGCGACATGACCAAATCTTTTGCAACAATGTAATATACATCTTCAAATTTTACAACAGAGTATTCGATATCTTCTCCAACGGCAATTAAAATATTTCCTGGTAATGTCCATGGTGTGGTTGTCCATGCTAACAAATACAGTGGTCCATCGATATCTGAAAATTGTTTATTGTCCATTGCTAATTGCTCATTGACCCGAAACTTTGCAATGACCGACAAATCCTTCACATCTTTGTACCCTTGGGCAACTTCAAAATTCGATAGT
>Ga0210057_1002297_pt1 | contig 27564 bp, 26 predicted proteins | sample CryGeyCG2114_010_2_FD_183968 | JGI IMG/M metagenome (GOLD analysis project Ga0210057, IMG submission 183968) | Groundwater microbial communities from aquifer - Crystal Geyser CG10_big_fil_rev_8/21/14_0.10 (SPAdes) (version 2) | ecosystem: Environmental > Aquatic > Deep subsurface > Groundwater ...
CGCAGATAGAGTTATGGTTTTGGAGTCGCTTATTAATCCGCTTTCTGCAGAGAGCAATCCTAAGAGGATGATTCTTTACGGGATGCTTTACAGCACCGTCGGCATATTCCTCAGCTTGTGGATTTTTGAGGATCAGGCAAGTTTGGTCATGGTTTTTCTTACCACAATGGCGGCAATTCCATTAATCTACAGTGCAATAAAACTCGAAGAGGAGAAAGACGAATCAATCACAGAAGAAAGAAGCCTTCTAAAAGAGCACGGAAAAGCCCTTGAATTTTTTGTATTTATTTTTATAGGGATGGTGATAGCAATGTCATTCTGGTATGTTGTACTTCCAGCGGGAATGACTGCAAAACTTTTTGCAGCACAGACAGATACAATAAACAGGATAAATCCGGGCTCTATGACAGGAAATGCAGTTCAGTTTGGTGTAATAACAAGAATTTTTGTAAACAATCTTCAAGTCCTTGTTTTCTCGCTTCTCTTTGCATTCCTTTATGGAGTTGGAGCAATCTTTATCCTTGCATGGAATGCATCTGTAATTGCAGCAGCAATAGGCAATTTCGTAAGAAATGAACTTGCAAAGTCTGCTGCCACAGTTGGTATGGCTAAATTTTCATCTTACATGCACATTCTTTCAAGCGGGCTTTTCAAGTATTCAATTCACGGCATTCCAGAAATACTTGCTTATTTCATAGCAGGCCTTGCAGGCGGAATAATCTCTGTCGCTATGCTCAGAAAAAATCTGGACTTTGAAAAATTTAAAAGAGTTATTCTCGATACTTCTGATTTAATGATAGCAGCGGTAATAATCCTTGTTATTGCAGCACTGCTTGAAGTATTCGTGACACCTTTATTTTTCTAGAATGTTTGAAATTTTCCGCTAATTTGGGACTGGTGGTTATTGACATTACTCAAGAACTTTCAGCATGCCAGGCCTTATCTGGAATATTTCCCCTTCTTCAATAAGTGTATTTATCAATTTCTCGCAATTTGCAATGTTTAATTTTTCTTTTACATCTTCAATATAAGCCCCTTTGCCGGAATCTATCTCTTTTATAATTCTGCATATTTTTTCAGAAGATGTTTCATTCACTCTTTTTTCACTATCACTGTCTATAATTTTATCATCTTCATTTCTCTGAACAATATCCATTTCAGCTTCATCTTCCAGTTCTTGAAATTCAGGATATTCCTCATTCTCTGAACTTTTTTCATCTGCTTTCATTTCGGGAGTTTCTTTTTCTTCAAGTTCGAGTTCCATTTTCCTAAGCTTTAGCCATGCACTATTTTCTATCTTTTTTATTACTTCAGGAGCAATGTAAATTTCTTCCCCGAATTTTCTTACTTTCCCTATAACCACTGCAATATCTCCGATAGAAATCTCTTTTGGCAGAGAAACTTCCCCAAATCCCCTCAAGTTTATCCCTCCTGTGCCGTCATCAATTGAGAACATGTTGTTTTCAGGTTCAGAAGAAATTATTGTTCCGATTATATTAACTCTTGAAACTCTCTTGTTGTTTCTTGTGAGAATATAGCTGGGATCCCACCCTTCCATTTTTATAAATTCCCCTTCTATAATATCCTTTATTTTTACTTTCTGCGATACCATCCTTTTGAAGGAGTTTTCCTTTTCCATTTCAATTACCTGTTACAATAAAGATTTAATAAAACATAAATAAAAAGATTCACAATTCACATCTTGCTGATGTGCCCTCTTCTTGGCTCGAAGATATCCCCGGTTCTCTTCAGTTTTTCAATTGTTTCTTCAACTTTGTCTTCTCTTATTCCGCGGGCATCAGCTTCCTTGATAATTTCTTCTATCGGTATTACCTTTCCGAATTTTCCTTCAAGCTCAGTTATTATTTCCTTCACATTTGAAATCTTGGATCTTTCGCTTGCAGGTATTCCTGTTGTTATTCTGTCAATATCAATTTTTCCTGTTTCTGGATCAATGCCTATTTCAGCCAGGCAGTAATGAAGCAAATCAACAGCCCTCTGTGCATCAGATGCTTCAACTTTTTGTGAAAATCTTATTTTTGCAGAACTTTCTGCAAGCCTGACTAAAGCTTCAAGCTGTCTTGCAGAAATTGGAACAGCTCTTGCTCCTGCTTCTTCGCTGTAGCCTTTTCCTCTCATTTCAAGATAATAAGCTTTTATTGTTTCAAGAGCCTCTTCTGTCAAAACAGGCTCGGCATTTCTTCTTACATAAGCAATGAATTTTTTCATGAGCTTTGTTGAAAGCTCGGGAACTTCTGTCTTGGGATTCATATGCAGAGAAAGAATATGTGTTGCAATTTTGTCATCTTTGTCTCTGTCTGGCAAATCTTTTATCGGAAATATTAAGTCAAATCTGTTGATCAATGTCGGTGGAAGGTCAATCTGAGTTGCGAGAAGCTCATAATTGTCAAATCTTCCGAATTTTGGATTTGCAGCTGCAAGAACTGTTGTCCTTGCTATGAGTGTTGCCTGAATATTTGCTTTGCTGATGCTGATTGTCTGCTGCTCAAGCGCCTCGTGCATTGCAGCTCTGTCTTCAGTGCTCATCTTGTCCATCTCATCAATGCAGCAGATTCCATTTGATGCAAGCACAAGTGCTCCTGCTTCAAGAGCCCATCCTTTCAGAAATTCATCCCTTACAACTGCAGCAGTGAGTCCTGCGCCCGAAACCCCTTTTCCGCTGACATACCTGCTCTTTGGAGCAATCATGTTTATTCTTTTCAGGAGCTGTGATTTTCCTGAACCAGGATCGCCAACAAGAAGAATATGCATGTCTCCTCTTGTTACCATTCCGTCTGCTCTTGTTTTTTGGACTCCTCCTGCCATCTGCAGAAGAAGTGCTTCCTTTACCCTTTCATGCCCGTAAATTGAAGGAGCCATTGATTTTACAAGTCTGTCGTATAATCTGGGGTCTTTTGCAAGCTCAAGAATTTCCTCCTCCTCCTGTTTTGTAATTTCAATATCAAAATAATCTTCCTCAACGCCGACAATGTTGTTTGCTTCAACGTAAAGGTCATATCTTGTCGACTGACCTCCTGTTTTCAGAATAATGGGGATTTCCTTTATCATTCCGGTAACTCTTACTTTGCTTCCTGGATTTGTTCTTTTCTCAGTTATCGGACTTACAAGGTCCTGCTGAAGCATTACATTAATTCTTTTTGGCTGCTCTCCGCCATCTAATTTTTCAGGATTTTCTTCGAGCACAAGTCCCTGCGCATCTATAAGCTCTTTGCTAAGAAGTCTGAATTTCCCTTTTCTCCCGCATCCGCATCTTGAAGGCTCTTTGAATTTGCTGTCAATCTGAAGAACAGAAATAACATTCCCGCAGCTGGGGCATTCAAATTTTGCTGAAGTGACCTGCGGTCTTACATCTGATTTCTGTCTTACAATTCCCTCAAAGAAAAGAAATTTTCCAAGATGCTCGCTTCTTATGTTCCTTATCAAAATGCTTTGATTTTTCGGAAGATTATCAAGCCTTACTTTTATTGCTTTTTTTTCCCCTGGCAAATCAAACCCTTCAATTGCAAGTTCTGCAGCTTTTATTACTTCTTCCGGCTCTTCAAGAAGCATCTCTGCAAGATTCGGATTGAACATAGAAAGGTCAGTAAAATTAACTTTGATGAAATACTTCCCGTTTTGCGCCTGTTCAACAAGTCTTGCAAAATAAAGTTTTTCAAAAAATTCCCTGAATAATTTTACCTGTTCTGTTGCATCCATGATAGCTCTACCTGCTAGTTAAAATCGCCCCCCTGGACAAAAAATATTTGCTCAATTATGCTTTACACTACTTTTTTCAGATTTTCAACAAGCTTGTCAAGAGCTTTGTGAACTTCTACTTCGCTCTTTGTTCCTGTGCATACAACTTTTCCATTGCTGAAAAGCAGGAATGTTGCTTTTGCCTGCGGAAGCTTATAGACCAATCCAGGAAATTGTTCTGGTTCGTATTCTGTGTTGTCCAGCTTCATTGCCAGTGTATTTAGATTGAGATCCATTCCAACTGAACCCGAAGCTACAATATTTTGTATCTTTATCTCTGGTTTGATTGTTATTTTGATTCCTATTTTCTCTAAACTCTTGATTATCTTTTTTATACTTTCCTCAACTTTATCCATGCTTCTTGCGCCGGTGCATACAACTTTTCCGGAGCTGAAGATAAGAGCTGATGTTTTTGGCTCCTTTATTCTTATAACGAGTCCTGGGAATTGTTCTGGATTATATTCTGTATTGCTCAAAGTTGCTGCCATCTTTTCGAGCGGAATGTCGTGCTTCAGAGAAGTGCTGACAACGATATTTACGACCTGAATTTCTTTTTTGCCTGTCTTTTTTCCTGATTTTTCGCTTGACTTTTCTCCCATAATTTAACACCCCAATCTGTTCATCAATAGGATTTTTATTTCCCCACCTGCTTTTTAAGCGTTTATAAACCTATAAAAAGCTTCTCCTTTATAAAGACTTTCGTAGAACAATATATAGCTTAACCGGCATATGCCTCCATGATTTCCGGTGGAAACCCCCTCTTCGCACACTGTAAAACCTTAAAACATCAAGCAGCAAATTTGAGTTCAGGAAACAATTCTTCATAATTTTCTTCTTTCCAGGATTCATCCCATCTATTTTTATCTATTCTATACCTGTTTATGAATTTTAGAAATTCTTCATATTCCCTGTATCTTCTAAACCTCGGAGTTATATCTGTTTCCTTGTAATGTTTTGCATCATGAATATTTTTGAAGCTATCATAATACTTGTAAAGCCTGTAAGCAATTTCATCTGCACAATTTACTGCCCTAAATCTTCTGTCCCCGTCAGCATATGCATCAATAACAGGGCCGTTTGGAAATAATATCTGCAGATCACTTAATAATTTACCGTCAATATGCCCATCAATTACAACTTTTTCAAGGCCTTTAAAATCTCTTATTAATTCAGAAGCAATTACCAGCATAGCACCATCTCTTCCAAGATATTCTTTTGTTTCTCTATCCATAACAATATGTTTATACTCATTTTTTTCTAAAGTTTTTTCTTTGCTTCCCCCTCTTTTTTTAGGGAATTTTTTCATTCTCCACTCTAAATCTTTGGGATTGTCAGAATAAGATGCGACAAATATTTCTGGGAAATTTCCATGATTGGATTCATCTATCCCTAAATATCCAGGTTGGTACATTAGCTAATCACTATTTTGCTATTTCTACTGTCACCTCTATTCCCAAAGTCATATTTTTGTTTAATCATTATAAATATTTTTTGGAAATCTCTCATTTAATTTTTATAAAAAATAAATCTTCTAAAATCTAGAAAAAATCAAAAAAAGAAAAAACAAAAATGATTGTGTTATTTGTTGGAAATATTCAGCTGAAATCAGTTCATGAACAGCATGTCTTCCATAAGACTTTCCTCTTCTGCTCCTGCAAATTCCAGCTCCTCACTCATGCAGTCAAACATCATCTCTGGCGTGATGTTCTCAATTTTCATGAATGAGTTTCTTCCGCAAATATTACACTTGCCGTCGTATGGCAGGTTCCCAAAAGACAAGTCCACCAAATGCTTAATTTCTCCTCCCATATCTCCTTCGAACCACTGTCCGAGCTCTCTTTCAAGGCACTCCTGACAGACTCCTTCGTTGCACCATTCATTTACGGTTGTGTTTTGCGGCATTTTTACCTCCTCCTTAGTTTTTGCAACTGCAGCCTTACATCTGGGTTCAAACAGTCAGGTTAGAAAATGGTCGAGAATCGCGCCCAACTGCAAGAACCCTGAATTTTAAGGCACTTAGCAATTGATTGGGCACTCAAACTTAATAGCGGCCAAGCTAATCAAATAGTGTCTATTTGTATTCCACATATTTGAAGCATTGTTCGCAATCATGCTATCATTTATGAGCACGCTAATATTTAAATCTTATGAATATTTTATTCATAAAAGAATTAAGCAATACTTTTTAACATCATTCATCATCCAAAATACACTACTCAAAATACAACAAAATGAAAATCTTCATAGAAAAAACAAACAAAAAGCTTGAAAAAAAATTCAGTGGAACAGTTGCAGAACTCCTGAATTTATTGAAGCTCAATTCTGAAACAGTTCTTGTCACAAAAAATAATACCCTTGTTTCCGAGAATGAAGCAGTCAAAGACAGCGATGAAATAAAGATTCTTTCAGTTATCTCAGGTGGGTAATAAACATAAATGAGACAGAAAATAAAATGGAATGCACAGAATGTAAAAAAATTATTGGAAAAAACAAAATAATCAATAATCCAAAATTTAATCAAAAATCAAAAAATAAATCCTCAGCAGTATTTTCAAATCCTTCATTATGCAAAGAGCATTTCACAATCTATTTTGAAAATAAAGTAAAAAAAGCAATAAAAGATTTCAAACTCCTGTCAAAAAAAGACAAACTTGTTGTTGCAGCATCAGGCGGAAAAGATTCAACAGTTCTTCTTTATCTTCTGAAAAAATTAGGATACAATCCAGAAGCACTAGCAATAGACGAAGGAATCCGCGGTTACAGGTCTGAAACTCTCAAAAATCTTAAATCATTTTGCAGACAAAATAATATAACCCTCAACATTGTTTCATACAAAAAGGAGTTCGGAGAAGAATTGGATACAATGCTTCACGGTCTGAAAATAATTCCGTGCTCATTATGCGGGGCACTCAGAAGATATCTCCTAAATAAATATTCAAGAAAATACAACAAAATAGCAACAGGTCACAATCTGGACGATGAAAGCCAGAGCATTGTAATGAATCTTCTGAAGAATAATCTTGAACTAAATTCCCGCCTGGGTCCAAAAACAGGAATCGATGCAGACAGAACTGCAGGAACTGACGCAAATATAAAATTACAGATACAAGAAATATCAGAAGGAAAGGGATTTGTTCAGAGAGTAAAACCTCTTTATTTCTGCACAGAAAAAGAGGTTATGGCATACACATTGCTTAAGGGTATAAAAGTTGACTTCGCAGAATGCCCCCATGTTCCTGAATCATTCAGGGCGCACATAAGGGACATGCTAAATGATTATGAATTATCACATCCCGGGACAAAAAAATCAATCATAAAAAACTTCCTGAATATTCTTCCAAAACTAAAAAAACATTGTTCAAGAAATTATTCCAATTCTGCAAAAAATCACGAAGAAAAAAATAGCAAGACTCTTAGACCATGCAAAATTTGCGGTGAGCCTTCAGACAATGAAACATGCAGGGCATGTTTATTTCTTGCCATGGTAAAATCAAATAACTCAAAAGCCAAAAGCTTAAATAATAACCTTCTTCAGATAAGGGTATGAATTCAGAAGAAAATATTGTGAAAACTGCAGACTTTGCAGACATATCTGCAGACATGTTTACAGATATAGTTTTTCCTGAAAAAAATGAAAATGAATTTTTTGACATGGCTGAAAAAATGTCGATAACAAAGCTGTGCTTTCTTTATTCTGCAAAAAAATTTACGATATTCTCTAATACAGAAAAAGAAAAATTCCAAAAAGAAGCAAAAGCAAAAGGGATAACCCTCTTATTTGGCATTCTTGCAGATGACTGGAAGGCATTTGATAAAATAAAAAAAGAGGAATATGTTTTTGCAGTTTCAAAACCTACTGGTACATTTTCGTCTACTCCACTTGAAGAAGTTCTCAAAAAAAGAAAACTGGATTCAGTATTCGGGCTCGAATCACTTGAAAGAAAAGATTCTTTGCATTACAGAAGGTCAGGTCTCAATCAAGTGCTTTGCAATATTGCAAAATCAAGCAATGTTTCAATCGCATTTTCTTTTTCAGAAATACTTTCAATTTCAGGCATGCTCAGAAGTCAGCTTTTTGGAAGAATAAACCAAAACATAATGCTTTGCAGGAAATACAAAGTCCCAATGCTAATTGCAAGTTTTGCATCGTCTCCTTATCAAATGAGAACTCATCATGACCTTGCAAATTTTTTCTCAGTTCTTGGAATGACAGCAGGAGAAGCAATCGAAGCTTCAGAAAAGGCATCAAAGCTTATTATACAAAATATGAAAAAATCCAACCCCCATTATATTTCAGAGGAAATAGAAATAGTTTAAAGTTAATTTGACTTTGATAAAACTTTAATAAAATTCTGAAAGTTTGTGCTTAATTTCATATATGAAAATTAATGTTTTGATATACTCTGGAGAAAAGTATATTAATGCAATTCACTATAATCGTATTAGCTATATCTATAAATCCCTTAAAGGGCTGATAAATAATAGAAGCTTTTCAAGGGAGTTCGGTGCATGCAACTTGCTCCGAGGGTGAGACTATGCCGGAACAAAAAGATGTTATGGTAGTATGCAAAAAATGCAAAAATAGTGTACCATCAAGTATAATAAAAATGGACCTGGATAACAAAATGATGGTTTGTCAAACATGTCTCAAAGAAGGAAAAAAGGCAGCTCCTGCAAAAACTGACTCTTCACAGTTTCAGAGGCAGTCCTCAATATCTTTTAATGAGAAACCAGTTGAAAAGCCGAAAACAATTGTCATAAACAAGGTAAAGCATAGATGCGAAAAATGCAATTATGCTTTTAATGCAAATCTTGAAACAATGAATCCGAGAATGTGTCCATATTGCGGCAGGGAAGTTGTTTTGTGAGGAAAATCAACAATCTGATTTTTCTTTTTTCTTTCTCTTTTTATTTATTCCTTCTTATTCCTTCTTATTCCTTCTGTTTTACTTTTTAATCCCTGATTCTCATACAAATCAATTTTTATATGAAATTTTATATATTTGCAGCTTCTCCATCTGACTGCCCGTGCTATTTTATGTTACATTGCGATTACATTATATTTATTTGAATATCGCGGCTTGAGTTTGACGGCAGAATGCGAGCTTCCCAAGCTTGAGGTGCGGGTTCAATTCCCGCAAGCCGCATAAATCTAAAAAAACAAAGCAATGAAATTCGAAATACCATTTTTGAAAAAAGAAGTTGAAAATGATTTTGATATCTGGGATTGTCATACCCATATCGGTACAGATATTGACGGCTTCAGTCTTAATTCTGAAAAACTGATAAAACTCCTTAAAAATTCAAAAATAGAAAAGGCAGTTGTTTTTCCATTCCACGACATAAATATGGGGAAAGATTTCTCAGCACCAAATGATGCAGTGCTGGAAGCTTACAAAAAATATCCCAAAAAAATAATCCCTTTTTTTCGCCTCAATCCTAAGTCGCCATCCTGGAAAAAAGAAGCGGAAAAAAGAAGAGCTCAGGGATTCAAAGGGCTTAAGCTTCATCCAAGAGCGCAGAAATTTAAACTCACAGACAGCAAAGCAGGTGAAGTTTACGATTTCCTTTCCGAAAATAACCTTCCCCTTCTTGTTCATACAGGTTTGGGAATGGGAAAAATCAGCACCCAAGTTGAAAATATGCTTGAAGATTTCCCCAAACTAAGAATAATCCTTGGGCATAGCGGCATGAGTGATTTGCAGAACATAATCCCTGTTATAAACTCAGCAAGAAACAATCATGTTTATCTGGAAACATCAACAGTTCAGGCTTACGATTTGTTTGAAATCTTTGACAGGGTTGACTCTACAAGAATTATGTTTGGTTCTGATGTTCCTTACGGTGATATGGAAGCTGCAATACAGCTGATAAAAGGAATAGCTGAATCTTTTTCACTTGACTCGAAATCATTAGATCTCATATTTAAGAAAAATTTGGAGAATTGTATATATAACAAATAAATTACAGGCAAAGTGCAAAAATAAAATGGCAAACAAGAAAAAAAAGAAAAAAGACGACGGGATTAAAAGCCCGGAAATTACAGCAGAACTTGGGCACGACCCTGCAAAATTTTTGCACCATGCATTGATAGAGTTCCCCATGAAACAGCTTTCAGATGTTCTTTCAAATCTTGAATTCGTGGCAGGGGACAGGGAAAATATTGTCAAGCTTGTCGAAAATCTCGACCCTTTTATCAAAAGAAAAAAAAGAAGAACAATCTATTACTTAAGGGTCTACTCAAATCTTCTTTATGCAGAATCTTTTTTTATAAGGGGCAATCTTGACAGGGCAAGGCAATTCCTTGAGATTTCCAGAAGCAGCGAATTAGGGGTAAAAATAAGGGAAGAAATACAATACATCAAAAAAATAAGGAGCCTTATTACTTATGTTCTTAACGGGATTGAAAAGGCCAAAATAGCAAACCTCGAAAAAGATAGGTTAATGACAAGAATTCATATAGCCCAGAACCTCTGCGTTCTGAGAATTCTCGAAGCATGAATCGAAACGCACAATTAAAAATATTAATCATAATTCCTTTAACCATCCATCTAATCAAAACATAATAATCAAAACATAAACAATTTAAATGCATCCATCTTTGCAATTTTTATGCAGATAAAAACAACATCAAACGAGCTTTTTTCGTCATCGAAGAATACAGTATTCCTTGGTTTCTTTGAAGGAGAATTAAAGCTGGGAATATCAACAGTTCCTGAAGAATTTGCAGACTCACTCAAGGACACATTGAAATCACTGAACTTTACAGGCAAAACAGAGCAGCAGCACATTTTGAGATTAAACAATAAAGTTAATGCAATTATCTCTGGTTTTGGTCCAAGGGAAAATTTTACACTTAATTCTCTGAGGCTTGCTGTTGCATCAGCAGTCAAATCAGCCGGAAAAATATCCTCAAAAGAATTATCTTTCAGCATAAATATGGGTTCTGCAGTCTCGATTTTTAGCAGCACTGATGCAGCAAAAGCAATAGCAGAATCAGCAGTAATGTCCGTTTATCATTTCGATTCGAGTAAAAGTGAAAGAGAAGAAAATTTACTGGAAAAAATATTTATCACCAACATTGATGAAAGTGATAAAAAAGAAATTGATAATGCAGTTTCAGAAGGAATAGTTTTCGGGGAGCTTAATGTCAAAGCAAGAGAGCTTGCAAATTCAACTCCAAGCCTTGCAACTCCTGATTACATGGCCAAGAAAGCAAAGAAAATTGCAGAAGACAATAATCTCAAGATTAAGATAATCACAAAATCAGAAATGGAAAAGCAGGGCATGAACGGCATACTCGCAGTTGCATCGGGTTCAAGAAATGAGCCGAAGTTTGTTATCATGGAATATGATGCAGGTTCTGAAAAGACAATAGTACTTGTTGGCAAAGGTGTCTGCTTTGATTCAGGCGGATTGGACATAAAGCCAGCCGCTCATATGGAAACAATGAAGATGGACAAGTCAGGAGCAGTAACTGTAATGGCGGTAATGGAAGCAATTGCAAAGCTTAAGCCAAATGTAAATGTCGTTGGAGTAATGCCTCTTGTTGAAAACCTTATCAGCGATGCAAGCTACAAGCCAGGAGATATAATCAAAACACTTTCAGGAAAAACAATTGAAGTTCTCAATACAGACGCAGAAGGGAGAATAATTCTCTCAGATGCACTTTATTATGCATCTACAACATACAATCCTGAGTGCATTATTGATATCGCAACATTGACAGGAGCAGTAGTCATTGCATTGGGAAATAATGTTGCAGGAATAATGGGGAATGACAAATCACTTACTTCAAAACTCATTGTTTCAGGAACAAAAACATACGAAAGATTATGGGAATTGCCAATGTTTGAAGATTATTCTGAATTGATGAAAAGCGACCATGCAGATATAAAAAATGTAATTTCAAACACTCCAGGAAATCCTGCAGGAACAATAACAGCAGCAGTTTTCCTTTCCAATTTCATAAATAATTCAAAATGGGCGCATCTTGATGTTGCAGGAACAGCTTGGTCATCAGAAGATTTGGGTTATTACAGCAAAGGTTCAACAGGTTTTGGTGCAAGGCTCCTTGTACAGTTCCTGATAGATTATGAATAAACTTTTCTTTATGTTTTCTGGGCAAAACATTCTTTTTTGTTCTTTTTCTCAGTAAGCTTTATATATTATTAACCATTGTTAATATAACATAAAATGTTTGAAATTTATTCAAAACCTCGGTACAAATTCACTCATAAATACAGTCATACTACAGTCACACAATTCGATACATAGTCCAACATGCAACCCAACATTCATACTAATAAATGGAAAATATACTAATAAAAAATAAAATGGAAACAGAAGAAATGATGCAGGCGAATATATCAAGGGAAGACCTTGATACACCAAATGAAGAGAGGTATCACTATAAGGCATCACTGGGGCTTACAAGAGAAATCGTTGAAACAATCTCAAAAATAAAAAATGAGCCTGAATGGATGCTGAAAAAAAGGCTTCATGCATTTGATGTTTTTATGAAAAAGCCAATTCCTACTTGGGGCGTTGACTTATCATCATTAAATCTCAAAGAAATAATTTATTACATGAAATCAGATGCAGAACGTTCAGGGAGCTGGGCAACACTTCCCGAAGACATAAAAAAAACATTTGAAAGGCTTGGCATTCCTGAAGCTGAAAGAACAGTTCTTGGCGGAGCAGGCGCACAGTATGAATCCGAAATGGTTTATCATAATCTCAAAAAAGAATGGGAAAACAAAGGGGTTATTTTTGAGGATTGTGATGTTGCAGTGCAGAAATATCCTGAACTTGTCAAGCCATATTTTATGACAAGGTGTGTTCCACCAGAAGACCATAAGTTTGCAGCACTTCACGGCGCAGTGTGGAGCAGCGGAACTTTCATTTATGTTCCTGAAGGAATCAAAGTAACAATGCCTTTGCAGGCATATTTCAGAATGAATGCAAAGAGGATGGGCCAGTTTGAACACACTCTGATAATTGTTGAAAAAAATGCAGAGGTGCATTACATTGAAGGATGCTCAGCACCACAATACGGCGTAAATTCTCTTCACGCAGGATGCGTTGAAATTTTTGCAAAGGAAGGTTCAAGGGTAAGATACAGCTCAGTTGAAAACTGGAGCAGAAATACCTATAACCTGAACACAAAAAGGGCAATTGTTGAGAAGAATGCAGCCATGGAATGGATTGGCGGAAACATGGGAAGCGGAGTCACAATGCTCTATCCGTGCAGTATGCTCGTGGGCGAGAATGCAAGAGCCGACCACATTGCAATTGCATACGCAGGAAAAGGGCAGAATCAGGATACAGGCGCAAAAGTATATCACTTTGCACCAAACACAACATCAATAATAAAATCAAAAAGCATCAGCAAGGATGGAGGAATAAGTACGTACCGCGGATTTCTTAAAATTGCAAAAGGTGCAGAAAATTCAAAGTCAATGGTGAATTGCGATGCACTGATAATGGACGGTGAATCAAAATCCAATACTTTCCCCTTCATGGATGTAAAAGAAAATGTTGTCGATATTGGTCATGAAGCAACTGTCGGCAAGATAAGCGAAGAGCAGCTTTTCTACTTAATGAGCCGTGGTTTAAGTGATGAGCAGGCAACACAGATGATTGTTTCAGGATTCATTGAACCGATTGTAAAAGAACTCCCCTTAGAATATGCAGTTGAGCTCAACAGGCTCATACAGCTTCAGATGGAGGGGTCCGTCGGTTAAACAGAAACCTAATATATAATATAAAGATGCATAAAGATGCATAAAGGTGAAAACATGCCAGATTCTCAATCACAAAATCAAAATCAGAAACTGCTTCATCTTATTGACAAAAATGAGCCATCATGGATGATTGAAAAAAGAAAAACTGCATTTGAAAGCTTTATTTCTCAGCAGACACCTGTAAAATTTGAAGAAATATCAATTGAGCATGACATGAAAAAATTCAGTTTTGATGGAGCAGATTCTTCAGAGTTTGTCGGCGAAGAAAAAGGTATATTATTCCACAACGAAAAAGAAATGGAGGAATACAAAAAGCAGGGTCTTGTTTTCATGAGCCTTAAGGAAGTCATAAATAATAAATTATATTCAAAACTTGTTTCAGAATTTCTCTATAAAAAATCATTCAATGAAAATAGGTTTGTTTCTTTGAACTCAGCTATGTGGAACAGGGGGGTTTTTATTCACGTCCCAAAAAATATGGAAGTGAAGAAAACATTAAAGTTTGGATTTTCAGATAATAACAGCACAGCAAACTCAGCTATAAATCAAAATAAATTTCAGCTTGACAGAATCCTTCTCATTGCAGAAGAAAACTCAAAGATAACAATTCTCCAATCCAATAATGAAAATGATAAAGATGATAAAGGGGATTCCAAAAAAGAAAACAGAATAAGAATAGAAATTGTAGAGCCGTTTCTGAAGGAGGGAAGCAATGTTTTCTACGGCAACATACAGAATTTTGATGAACAGCATGTTAACTTCAGTTTCAAGAAAACAGATGTAGAAAAAAATGCTGAAATGACGTGGATGGATTGCTGCTTTGGCGGAAGCCTAAGTATTTCACAAATTTATACGGACCTTGTTGCACAAGGTGCTTCAACATATAATTGGGGATTATTCTTCGGAAGAAAAAAGCAGAGGTTTGGGGTATTCCTGAGAAATGCGCATCTTTCCCCTGGCACAACAAGTGACATGCTTACAAAAGGGGTTCTTGATGAAGAAGCAAGGTCAGTTTACAGGGGAACTGTAAAAATTGCTGAAAAATCCAGAAACTCAAATGGCTATCAGCGTCAGGATGTTCTTCTCCTTAGCAACAAAGCAGGAGCAGATGCAAAGCCAAACCTTGAAATAGACAACAATGAGGTAAGATGCACACATGGAGTCACAATAGGGCAGGTCGATGCAGAAAAATTATTTTACCTCATGAGCCGCGGCCTTAACAGAGATGAAGCAATAAAAAAGCTTGTAGAGGGGTTTTATGAAACAATCCTCAGAAAAATTCATCTTGAAGAACTTAAGGAAGAAGTTGAAAAAATAATAATTGACAGCCTTGAGCATACATACAAACACAATACTAAAAAATAAAATAAAAAATAAATTAAAATGGGCAGCAATTCAAGTAATAAGGAAATGGGAAAGTTAAGAAAAGATTTCCCTATTCTTAACAGGAAGATAAATGGGAATCCTCTTGTTTATCTTGACAGCGCTGCAACTTCTCAGAAGCCATTGCAGGTAATAAATGCAGTAAAAGATTACTATGAAAGCCACAATGCAAATGTCCATCGTTCAATTTACAAGCTCGGGGAGGAGGCAACTGAAATATATGAAACAGCGCACAAAAAAGTGGCCGAATTTATTAATGCGGATTTTGAGGAAGTAATCTTTACAAAGAACGCAACAGAAAGCATTAATCTTGTCATGTATTCATGGGGCATGCATAACATAAAAAAAGGAGATGAAATTGTTCTGACGCAGATGGAGCATCATTCTAATCTTGTTCCATGGCAGTTTCTTGCAAAGCAAAAAGGTGCAGTCCTTAAGTTTATGGAAATAGATACGAAAATAGGAAGAATAAAGCCTGAAGAAATAAACAAAAAAATTACAAAAAAGACAAAGCTCGTATCTGCAATCCACATGTCAAATGTTCTGGGAACAATAAATCCAGTAGAGGAAATAATAGAAAAAGCACATAAGAACAATTCCCTTGTTATGATTGACGCAGCGCAGAGTGTTCCTCACATGCCAATTGATGTAAAAAAACTAGATGCAGATTTTCTTGTTTTCTCTGCTCATAAAATGCTTGGACCAACAGGAATTGGCGTTCTTTATACGAAAAAATCCATCCTTGAAAAAATGAATCCATTTATTTACGGCGGAGACATGATAAGCTCTGTTTCCTACGAAGATGCAAAATGGAATGAGCTTCCGTGGAAATTTGAGGCAGGAACACCAAATGTTGCAGGAGCAGCAGGACTTTCAGCAGCAATTGATTATCTCCGGAAAATCGGATTGGACAAAATACAGAAGCACGAAAATTCCCTTGCAGAATATGCATTAAAACAGCTTTTAAAAATACCTCAGCTCACAATTTATGGTCCAAAAGAAATACCTGTAAAAAACAGAGGAGCAGTAATTTCCTTCACATTGGGTGATATACACCCTCACGACCTTTCAACACTGCTTGACAGGGACGGAATTGCGATAAGAGGAGGTCATCACTGTGCAATGCCACTTGCAAAGCTTCTTGGAGTTACAGCAACATCAAGGGCAAGTTTCTATTTTTATAATACAAAAGAAGAAATTGATTCACTTGTAAGGTCACTTGAAAATGCAGCAAGAATATTCAGACTCTAATTTTAAACAGGTTATGTAAAAATGAAAGAAAAAAACAAGTCCGAAAATCAGGGAATTGAATTTACAGACACTCTTTACAGAGAAAACATTCTTGATTACTACAGAAGTCCCAGAAATTTTGGAAGACTTCCAGAGCATAATGCATCATATCATGGAGATAATCCAGTATGCGGTGATGAAATAGACATAGAACTTAAAATCAACTATAAAACTGGCAAAATAGAGAAGGCAAAATTCATCGGGAGAGGCTGTGCAATAAGCCAGTCTGCAGCATCAATGCTCATGGAAAAAGCAGAAGGAATGAAGCTTTCCGAAGTATCAAAGATCTCAAGAGAAGATATAATGGAAATGCTTGGTGTTAATCTTAATCCCACGAGGCTGAAGTGTGCAATACTCTCGCTCAAGGTGCTTGAAGGTGCAATACACAATTACAAAAATAGCGAAATCAAATTACGAAAATAAATATCAAATATTATGAATAATTATTTCAAATTATTTTTATGGGTGATATTTTACGGGTGATAAAATGGAAGAGCTTGAAATAAAAGACCTGCACGTTGAAGTTGCAGGAAAGGAAATACTAAAAGGGGTAAATCTAAAAGTTGAGAAGGGAGAAATAGCAGCATTAATGGGTCCAAATGGCTCAGGAAAAAGCACACTTGCATATACTTTGATGGGGCATCCTAAATATAAAATCACATCAGGAAAAATAATATTCAAAGGCGAAGATATAACAGGAATGCCTGTTAATGAAAGGGCAAAAAAAGGGCTCTTCCTTTCATTTCAGTATCCACAGGAAATACCAGGAGTAAGTCTTTCAAATTTTTTAAGGACAGCATATGTTTCAGTAAAAGGGGAGAAAATTTCAGTTCTTAATTTCATGAAACTTCTCAAAGAGAAAATGAAACTTCTCAAAGTGGAAGATTCTTTTGCAATGAGATACCTCAATGAAGGATTTTCAGGAGGTGAAAAGAAAAAAGCAGAAATTCTCCAGCTTGCAGTTCTTCAGCCTGAGTTTGCAATACTCGATGAAGCAGATTCAGGCCTTGATATAGATGCATTGAGAATTGTTGCAGAAGGAGTGAATAGCCTTTCAGGTCCTGAGATGGGTGTCCTGATTATAACTCATTACCAAAGACTGCTCAACTACATCAAGCCAAACAAGGTGCACATACTTATTAAGGGAAAAATTGTAAAATCAGGCGGCCCAGAGCTTGCAAATCAGCTTGAGAAAGAAGGGTACGATTGGCTTGATGAACCAGAGCCTGAACAATAGGCATAAAGCAAAACTCTAATCAGAAAAATTATAGCAATTTGTAATCTTAGCATATCTTTTATATTCTTTATATTTTTCTTTTTGCTTCCTCTTCAGTTATTTTGTCAACAGTTTCAAACATACTCTTTAACCCTGTTTCAAAGCTTTCCTCATCGCAGATTTTTGCATGTGTATGTGGGAAGATTATCCATTTTTTGTCAATCATTGAAAAAGGATTTGCAAAATAAATGCTCAGATTTCTGTGCTTTATCAGCTCATTCCAGTTGTCAAGCATAGCCTTGAAGCTCTGGTCACAGTTGAATGTGACAACAGTGAGGTGCATTTCCGGCTCTGCCGACAACTCCTTGAATGCATCATAAAACGAATTGAGAAAAGGTATTATAATCACTTTTTGCTCTTTATCCTTGTGTTTAATGAGAAGAAAATTTCCTTTATCCTGTATATCCTTGATACTCTTTGTAACAAGATTTTTGTTTTTTATAAACTCAAGAGCCCAATCCTTAAGAAAGGCAGTAATTTTGTCGATTTCCATATTGACCATGCTTAGAATGATTAACAGCTTCTTTATTTATTTTTTCCTTTCTTCAATATTCTTCCCTTATTTTTTTGGCTTTCTCTTTCTACATTCTTTACAAGCTCGTCATCCTGAACATATTTAAGCCCCAGCTGAATTGCAATATAAGCTTTTTCAAGCTCTTTCCCAAGATATGCTGCATGATCAAATCTGGATACCATTCCCGTCTTTGCAATTGTGAAATAAACTTCCTGCGGGGTTTTTCCTGTGATCTTGAACTTTATTGCATGTTTCCCTTTCTTTGGCAGGCTGGTGCAATACCCGACTTCAAGTTTTTTCATCTTCTCATTTATCCTTATGAGAAAATAGCCTTTCTTGTCCATTACCCAATCCTTGTAAGGATGATAACTTCCTTTGATTGTTTTCATATCTTCTAAGAAGCATTCTCCATATTTAAATCTGCGCTCAATTATACACCTCAGCATTTAATGTACGAATATTCAGAATGTTCTGAATATCCAGTAATCTTTATATAATCTCTCTCCTAGCTTATTTTCATGAGCAAAGATACAGGGACAGAAATGGAAAGGATAGCACTTTCACTGCATCCTCTTGAGAGAAAAGTTCTTCCCCACATAAAACCAGGCAGTTTCGAATTAGTTTCAAAAGCTTCAGGAATGCCCGAAGCCGAAATATCAAGGCCATTGCAATGGCTTCAGGAAAAAGGACTTGTAAAAATCACAGAGAAATCATCAGAAATAATCGAGCTTGGCGAAAATGGAAAAATCTATTCAAAAAAAGGACTTCCTGAATATTCGCTTCTTAGTTTTCTTTTCAAGCCAAAATCAATGGATGAAATAAAATCTTCCTCAGGCCTTGGCCAGGATGAAATCAGTGCTTCAATAGGTCTCCTAAGAAAAAAAGGGCTTATAGAGTTCAAAGATGGAAAAATATCAGCATTAACATCAGCATTAATACCAGCATTAGCACCAGCGGTATCTTCAAAATCTTCAGAAAAAACCAAAATCCAGATTTTCCCTGAAGAAGAACTTCTGAAAAAACTTCCTGCTGAAATTTCAGCATTATCAAGAAATGAAAAGGATATTCTTGAAGATTTGAAAAAAAGAAAAGACATCATAAAACTTGAAACCAGAAAGGAATTTTCAGTTGAAATCACAGAACTTGGAAAAAAAGTCCAGAAAATGAAGCTTGATTCTATTGTAGATAATATCACCCCGGAAATCATGGCTTCAGGAAGCTGGAAAAATCAGGCATTCAGAAGATATGACATAAATGTCCCTGCAAAGCAGATTTATGCAGGCAGAAGGCATTTTGTTAGGGAAGCTTCTGAATATGTAAAAAAAATCTGGCTCGAACTGGGGTTCAAGGAAATGAAGGGAAATATGATACAGACATCATTCTGGAATTTCGATGCATTATTCACGGCACAGGATCATCCTGTCAGGGATTTGCAGGACACTTTCTTCATAAAAGAGCCAAAATCAGGAAAACTTCCTGATGAAAAGCTTGTAAATGCAGTAAAAGCAGTTCATGAGACAGGCGGCAGCACAGGCTCAAAAGGCTGGCAATATAATTGGAATGAAAAAGAAGCCAGAAAAAATGTATTAAGGACACATACAACAGTTCTCTCTGCAAAAACAATTGCAGCATTAAAATCTTCAGAGCTTCCTGCAAAGTTTTTTTCAGTTGGTGAATGCTTCAGGAACGAGACTCTTGACTGGAGCCACCTCTTTGAATTTCTGCAGGCAGAAGGCATAGTAATTGATGAAGATGCAAACATGAGAAACCTTCTTGGTTATCTTAAGGAATTTTTCAGAAAAATGGGTTATGAAAAAGTCAGGACAAGGCCTGCTTACTTCCCTTATACAGAACCAAGCATGGAAATTGATGTTTATCATCCAGTCCACAAAAAATGGGTGGAACTCGGAGGCAGCGGAATATTCAGGCCAGAAGTCACAGTTCCCCTGCTCGGAAAAGATGTTCCAGTGCTTGCATGGGGGATCGGTCTTGGAAGAATCATCCCTGAATACTTTGGAATCTCAGACATAAGAGACCTTTACAAAAATGACCTCAAGCAGCTCAGGGAAATGAAAGTCTGGATGAAATAAATTCATATTTATGAAACAAGATATAAAACAAGACAAAAACAAAACACGGTGAAAAAATGCCAACAGTAACATTCAGCAGAAAAACAGTCGAGAAAATTTTGGGAAAACAAATAGAAGATGAATTGCTGAAGGACAGAATTAGTTATCTTGGAACAGACCTTGAAAAAGCCGATGAAGAAGAAATAGTTGTAGAAATATTTCCAAACAGGCCAGACATGCTTTCAGAGTATGGATTTGCAAGAGCACTTTCATCTTTCATGAAACTAAATTCAGGAAAAAACGGAAGCGAAAAAGGCATAAGGCGTTATTCTGCAAAGCCATCCAATGAATCTGTAATTGTAAAAAAAGAAGTAAATGGTATAAGGCCTTTTACCGTATGTGCAATTGTAAAAAATCTCAATCTGAATGACGAGAAAATAAAGGAAATAATCCAAATACAGGAAAAACTCCATGTAACTTTCTGCAGAAACAGAAAAAAAGCAGCAATAGGAATATATCCTCTTGAAAAAATAAAATTTCCAATAACTTATACTGCAAAAAACCCTGAAAAAATTATTTTCAGGCCTCTCGAAGCTTCAAAGGAAATGAATGCATTGGAAATACTTGAAAATCACCACACTGGAAAAGAATATGGGCATCTCCTTCAGGACTTTAAGCTTTTTCCAGTCTTCCTTGATGCAAAAGGAAATGTCCTGTCTGTTCCTCCAATAATCAATTCAGAAGAAACAGGAAGAATAACTGAAAATACAAAAGAGGCATTTATAGAATGTTCAGGTTCTGATATTAACACGCTAAATATACTTCTGGGGATAATAGCAACTGCATTCATTGATATGGGTGCTGAAGTTTATTCAATAGAAGTAAAGTATGAAAGCTATACACCAGATGACGAAAGCAAAGCTTCTGAAAAAACATTCACAACACCAGACCTTTCTCCAAAACAAATGGATGTTGATTACAATTACATAAACAAGTGGCTTGGTCTTTCTCTGAAGGACAAAGAAATAGACTATCTTCTTGCAATGATGGGAATTGAAGCTAATAATGGAAAAGCATCCATTCCTGCGTACAGAGCAGACATTCTTCACAGTGTTGACCTGGCAGAAGATGTTGCAATAGCATATGGCTATGAAAATTTCTCAGAAGAAATCCCTAAAGTTGCAACAATAGCAGAAGAAAATCCAATTGAAAAAATAAAGGCAAAAATTGCAGCTATTGTTGTTGGCTTAGGAGCACAGGAAGTCAATACTTATCATCTGGCAAACAAAGACCAGCAGTGCTCAATGATGAACTGCCAGCTTCCTCTTGTTGAGCTTGAAAATGCGCTGAATCAGGATTATAATGTTCTGAGGGGGTGGGTAATTCCTTCTCTCCTTAAAGTTCTTGCAGAAAACAAAACAAGAGAATTCCCGCAAAAAATATTTGATATTGGAGTTATTTTCAAGAAAAGTGCAGAAACTGAAACAGGAACTCTTGAGCATGAAAGAATAGCAGTCTTAACTTCACATGCAAAAGCAGATTTTTCAGAAGCAAAGGAGTCTTTTGACTATCTTATGAGAATGCTTGGTTTAAAATATGAAATCATAGAAGAAGACCATCCTTCTTTTATACCCGGAAGGGTTGCAAGAATTTCAGTAAACGAAAAAAAAGTTGCATACTTAGGAGAAATCCATCCAAAAGTCCTCTCAAATTTCAACATAGAAATGCCAGTTTCCGGATTTGAATTAAACCTCACAGAAATCTTTGAAATAACTAAAGGAACTAAATAAACCGAATATCACTTGTTTACTTGGTTTAATTATTACATTCCACTTATAGATTATATTACACTGTTTTCTGTTTTAATGGATTTAAATCTCCTGTCAAATTCAATTTGTATTTTTGGTTTTTCATCTTCAATCAAGGAGTGAAGTATCAAATCATTATAATTACCCTTGTGTATTTTCTCAGGATAAATTATCTTTCCTGATTTCTTAGTTATCATACCAAAAAAATTCGTTTTTAAATCATCGCAGAATTTTTCCAGCTCCTTAATATCTTTAAATCCTGAATATACCATTAATTGTTCATCGGGAAATTTGCTCTCCATAATATATACAACATTCTTGCTGTTTTTTAAATATGTTATAACCTCGTATATGTTGACATCAGGTGCAAAACTTAAATCCATTATAGAATATAACGATATCCCTATGGATTCAACGTTTATATTGTACTTAATACCCCCCAATACTCCATTTTCTTCAAGCTTTTTCTTTATTTTACTGACTGCCTGCTTTGTTATATTCAGCTTATTTGCAATCGTGCTAAAATTCACTTCTTTGGATTCAACAAGAAGCTTAATGAATCTTTTTTCTGTTTTAGTTAAATTAATATTTTGTTGTATTAAATTTTTCATAAAACTCAACTTTTTTATTAATAATATTAACTGAACTTACAATCAATATAGGCTTATACATATCATATTTATATTTTACTATTTTAAAATGATGAATTTTTTCTGAAAAAATGGTCAACTCAAACTAATGCATTAGTTTACTCTATCAACCCTACTTTTATTAATACTGATATACGAAAATGTATATTGTTTCATGCTTGAAAAACTGAATTTCGGGCAATGAGAGGTGGAAAAGTGAAAAAAAATTTAATATTATTAATAACGGGCGTAACCATGCTTGTTATTCTGGGTTCTGTTGTGATTTCAGCTTACGCTAACGGGCAAAAACTGAATGATGAAGCCACTATGGGATTCGTATCACATACAGAATACTGGAGCTCAGACGGTCCTGGGTCAGATGAGGTAGCTTCAACGATAGTAAGAGTAACAGATTTTAAAGGAGATGCTCTTGATGTAAGTGGTTGTACTGCAAACATCTTATATCCTGATAAATCATATTATGTCCAAAATGGTGCAATGCAGGAATCTTCTATAGCAGGAAACTGGTATAGAACAGATCCGGTTCCAACAGTAGAAGGTTCATATGAGCAGGAAGTTACCTGTACATACAGCGGTGATAAGACAATAAAATCTTCTCAATCATTTCACGTCAATCCGGCACTTAACTTCCTAAAGAATGTAAACACAAATGTCCTTGCAGCAGATATGAACATTGGAGAAGTTAATATGTCACTGACAGCGACAGTAAACAATGCAAAAGCAGATTTATCAAGCCAGCTGACAAGCACAGACACAGATTTGACAAACCTGCTTAATGGCATAAATGCAAGTGTATCATCACAGATAACTTCAGCGCAGGCAAATCTTGACACTTCATTGACAGGTGTCAAAGTAGAATTGCAGGGAAACCTTGCTGATACAAATGCATTAATTGTTTCAAAAGTGGATTTTGCAGAAACAAACTTGACATCATTGATTAACCAAGTTAATTCACAGCTTCAGGCACAGCTTGATGCAAACAATGCTTCAACAGGCAGCCAGTTAAGCAATGTCGAAGTCAGTGTCACAGGAACAATCAACGATGCCAAAACAGAGATTCTTAGTGCAATAAGCAGCACACAAACTGATTTGACAACTACACTGGATGATATGAGGAGCGATCTTTCTTCACAACTCGCATCAGTTGGTGCAAATCAGGAAAGTACCCTGACAAATGTCAATCTGACAATAACAACAAGGATAAGTGAAGCACAGAATGCAATTCAGACTCAGTTGACCGACACAGAGACAAATCTTCAGGGTGTTATAAACACAGCGCAGACAACAATAATATCTTATTTGCAAAATTATCTGCCTGCAATAAACGAGACAGTCACAAATGTCTATTCAGATACACAATGGCTTGTTTCAAATGCAATGAACCAGGATGACAATGCAGCAATTGTCGCAAGGTTCAATAATGTAGATGCAAATATTGATGCAGTGCAGCAGTTCTGCGGCACTGCATTGACAGAAAACTCTGACTTATGCACACAGGTAAGGCAATTGCAGACAACACTCGACACAGTAAGAAACGAGCAGACAGCTTACTTTAACACAGTAGACACAACAACAACAAACACATGGAATTTGTTGAGTGGTTCAATTGCAGCTAATATAGACACTGCACTGTCTCAGCTTGGGATAATAAGGTCCCAGACAGAAGATATCAATGCAACTGTGCATGCAATAAGAGACGATCAGCTTGACAGAGTGTATATACAGCACATTGCATAAATGCCGCATAACTTTTATTTTTTTATTTTTATTTTTTTATCCTGATTTAAGGTAAACAATAGAGAACAATGAAAAACAGTAGAAAACGATAATCAAATTTAGAGAATATTTAGGGAAATAATGGATGCTGATAAAAAACCCCCTCAAAAAAACAAGAAAAAAATAATTTTAATTGTTTCTGTAATTATATTACTTTCCGTTACTATAATAACATTCTTTTTGCTTAGTTCTAAAAAGCAGGAGCTTTCTCTTCATATGGTATCAGGAACAGAATACATAAGCGGTGAATATGGGCAGGTTATTGTAAGGCTGGCAGACCTAAACGGAAATGCATTCAGCGGAGCAGAATGCAAAGCTAACATTCTTTATCCTGATAAATCTTATTTTCTCACTGATTACCCAATGATTGAATCAACAACGCCTGGAAATTACTATGGGCAATTTATCGCACCTACAATAAACGGCATCTATGAAGAAACTATCTTTTGTGTATACACCAACAATAAAAATGAACAGGCAACATATACAGTTTCTTCATCTTTCCATGTTTCTCCAGCTCTGAATTTTGTCGTCGAAATGTCTGCTCTTCAGGCAGAGAGGTACAGAGACATTGTTGAAAGAATAAACCAGACAAGATTCGAGCTTATGAATGAAATAAATAAAACCTTTAATCAGGATTTTGCTAATCTTTTGATAAACAAAACAGACCAAATAATGATAGATATTAGCAACTCAGAGAACAAGACAATGCAGAATACAGATAATAAATTTAATGTTCTTTATTCAGATATGAATCAGCTAGGGCAAAGTATAACTGATATTTTCTCATCTCCTAGTTAAAAAGTGGCAAACACAATAAAATCAACAAACTGAAACAGGCAAATATTTTATTTTTCTCTTATCATATTTATACTCATTATATTTACAGCTTCTTTCCCTTGTTTCTCTCTCTTTTTATTTTCTTAAATATCTCTTTCATTTTTCTCCTTTTTTTATCCTCTTTTTCCAGTTCCATGAATTCCTTTTCTCTTTGCTTTCTTCTCTCAAAATTTATATTTTTCAGAATTTCTTCTATCTCAACAACTCTTTTGTCTTCTCTTTGCATCAGTTTTATGCTTTCATCAACAATTCTCTTTCCAAAATCAACACCACTCTTCCCTAAATTTTTCAGCGCATAAATACCTACGACTGTTTCTGCAGCTATCTTGTGCATTGGCCTTACAGCAACAAGGTCAACAAAAAGGCTGTTGCTTTCTGAAGGTGCAACTTCTCTCATCTCCTTGAATTTTCCAAGGAAAAGCGATGATGTTATCAGTCTTAAAAGCCCGGAAATCATAAACAATATCTGAACATTCGACAGGAAAATCCAGGGGGACAAAAATACATACGTAACAAGAATGCCTCCAATGGTTGCTCCTAAAAATACTGCAATTCCCATAAGGAAATTGAAATTTGCAATCATCTTTGCCCTTATCTCCGGCTTTACATTATCAAAAATAAAATTAGTGGTGCTTATCTGAAAGCCTGCCCATACAAAGCCTGTCCACATCTGAACAAACAAAATATACCAAAATCCAAAAGGAAGAAGCCACAGCAGAGGGTTGAGAAAAATAAGCCATCCTGTTATTGTCATTATCTTCATGTTTCCAAATACATCGCTGTTTTTTCCCCAATAATACATAGTTGTGTAAGTCACAATAACATTAGCTGCAGTAACAATAACAAACTGAAGATAAGAAAAATTAAGTGTCCTGAACATATAAACAATAAAAAATGGATTTGAGATGTATACTGCAAAATTAATCAGGAAAAGATAAAGTGTAAATTTGCCAAATTGGCTTCCCATCAAATTCGAAGCAAATTCTTTGAATCCGAGCTTTACGTCATTCACAGGCTCGTAAGGCGGTTCGTACATTCTCTGGAAATAATAGGCTGAAAATAGCCTTGCTATCATTGCAATTATGAATATTATTGCAAAACCGTAGAAAACATTGCTGTCATGGAATCTGTTGAGTATTATTCCTGCAGTAATAAATGAAAGGAAAATCGTTATTCCTATGAGTCTTGATCTTTTTCCAAAAAAATTACCTCTTTCATTTTCTGGAACAAGATCTCCCATCAAGCTGTTCCATGGAGGGGAAATAAAGTTTCCAAGAATCTGGTATAATGCAACAAATGCTATGAGCATTACAGCAGCATTGCTGGAAAAAATAAAAGGAATAAGCAGTATTGGAAGATAAACAAATGCCTGAATAAGTGCAGAAGCAATCATAACGCTTTTTCTATTCTTGAATTTGTCAGCAAGTTCAGCAGAAAGAAGCTGGAATCCGCTTCCAAGAAGCTGGGGTATTGAAGAAAGTAATGCAATTTCGCTGTTGCTTGCTTTAAGTGCAATTGCAAAAGTTGAAAAATAGTTCTCCCCCATTCCTGCCATAATAGAATATGCGCTTCCTTCTTTTATAGAATAATCAAGGCTTCTTTTCCTCTTTTTTTTCAGTATTTCCCTTATCTGCTCTGCAATGCTTTTAGTCATAATAGTAATAAGAAAGCAAAACAAGTATTTAGGCTTTGCTCTGCTGATTGATGAAAAATAAAGTTAGAAAGTGAAATAAAATGTTTGAAATTTTTCACTAGTCTGTGACTGGCGGTTCTTGACAAACAAGTATAAAATTAAAAACTATTTTTACTGCTTTTCAGCATCAGCCTTTTTTGCCTTTGCTTTTGGAGCCTTGGCAGGTGCTTTTGCTTTTTTCTCTGTGGAATCCACTGAAGCAGTTTCAGTTTTTCTGCTTTTCCTCTGCTTTACAGGCTTTTCCTTCTGCTCTTTCTTCTTGCTTTCAGGAGCAACCTTTATTCCTGCAGAATCAAGTGCTTTTACAACATCAGCATGGCTTGCGTTCTTCTTTATTTTCAGAACATTGTCCAATGGCTCAAGATGGCTGATATTGCACTTTCTTCTTCTTACCTGGCCGTCTATCATTACAAAATGATTATCAAGAACATCTACAACAAGGCACTTGCCTTTTGCATCCCTTCCTGCTATTTTTACACAAAGTCTTCCGATTTCGAACATTTTTCCCTCCTGTCTCCGCAAATCCCCATTGTCGCCAAATGGTTCATAATTGAGACTACACTTTTGTTCTTTTTATTTATATATCTTATATATTTTTATGAGCGTGATTTGCTTATTATTTCCCTTCTCATGCAAGCACTGCAAAGTATTCCTGCATATGGTCTCTCAGGCCTTTTGCTGCTTTTAGATACATTCTGCATCTTTATTGGCCTTGCTTTAGGCATTCCTGGGAGCACTTTCTTGCATTTTGAACAGTGTGCTC
>Ga0210057_1002298_pt1 | contig 27554 bp, 30 predicted proteins | sample CryGeyCG2114_010_2_FD_183968 | JGI IMG/M metagenome (GOLD analysis project Ga0210057, IMG submission 183968) | Groundwater microbial communities from aquifer - Crystal Geyser CG10_big_fil_rev_8/21/14_0.10 (SPAdes) (version 2) | ecosystem: Environmental > Aquatic > Deep subsurface > Groundwater ...
TAATACGGTCCACATAATCATTAGTTTGGTGGTAATGGCAATTTTGCCAACAGCATTGAAGGCGTTGGTTAAGGGGGTGGTGACGGCAGCAATGGCATAGGAGGCAGCGGTAAAATATAGTGGGATTAGCCCTGGCAGCCACTTGGCGTATTTGGGAATAATCATAATAATATCAGCAGAAACCAAGGATATCCCTGCAAGAATCGGAAAAACAACTAGTGAGATACAATAAATACTACGGCTGATAAATCTTTTTAACAAAGGCAAATTATCTTGAACCCGGGAAAATGTAGGAAAAGTAACTTTCATAATAGCATCCATAAATGAAAGCGGTATTCGCGGTCCTTTTCGGGCCCAGGATAAAATTCCAAATCCTTCCCGGCCTATAATTCCGGCAACCAATAGGTCTGACAGACGGTCTTTGGCCAAGGCAATAAATGAATTTAACTGATATGGGATTCCGAAGCGGAGAAGCTTTTGGGTTGATTTAAAATTTAAACTAAATCCGATACTCCAGGGTGAAAGGCGATACATGATGATCAAGCCGATAATACTCTTGATAAAGGTAGCGATAGAGTAAGAAAAAATTCCATATCCAAGATAAGCAAAAATTACGGCTATGATGTAAAACAAAAGATTTTCAATCAAGTCAACAAGTGAGATTTGTTTGAAATCAAGTTTCCTTTCAAGCAAAACCGAGGGGATGGTTTTGAGGGAAGCGGCAATGAATGCAAAACAAAGCGAAACAACAATGGAGAGTTCTCCCCAGCCGTAATTATGGGATAGGGCAATCCGAGGATAGATAAGGGCGACAATTATTAAACCTAGGGTAACCAGTAGTTGCTGGATAGTAAAAGTAGACTTAAGTTCGTGGTGACTAACTTCTTCTTTTTGCTGTATAAGGGCAGAAGCTAAACCAATATCGGAAAAATAACCCAGAATCGAAATCGACTCGGAGACAATGGCAAAAAGTCCGACTTCACCTATACCTAATTTTAAAGTCAGAATAAAAAAACCAATGGTACCAATAAATTGAATCGCCATGTTTCTTATTGATAGGAACAATATGCTCTTGGTGGTTTTGGATTTTATTTTTTCGATTTCAAGAATTTCCATATAAGAAAAACCCACGATAGTAATGATAAATAATTGGCAATAGTTCTGACGGGGGTATTTCGAAGCTTTAGAAAAAGCTGGTGGTTACCCGGACCGAGTTCAAAACGGATCCTACCCAGAATTGGTTCAATTTGGAATTTTATTGGTGTCTGGCGGTCATAAAGTGTAAATTCCGGAAACGCCAGACGCGAGAGTGTAAGAGTAGCTTTTTCTTTTAAGTCAAGATTAAAAAATAACCAATCGGTTCCTGATTTTGTTCCACTGGTTTGATAGGACACCTTGGGGGAGATTTCATCGATTATGCCACTTGGAGGGGAAATGGCAGCGGTTTTGGCACTTTGGGGTAGATAATCAAAAGAACCGGAAGTAATTTGGTTGGTCCAGGCTATGCCTGACATTTTTTGGGCGTCGGTAACCGGTCCGTGAGTGATAGGAGTAAGGTGTTGCCAATTGATAATCAGAAGTATCAATACAAGAGGAAATATTATTACAAAAGTGGGTTTGGGATTGAACTTGAATTTATTAAGATAAAACCCCAAGGATCCAACAGAAAAGGAGAAAAGAAAAGCAGAAATGTTTAAGAAACGCCAAGGAAATTGAACTTTTTGAAGCGGTTGAAAGAGCTGCCAAAAAAGAAAACTTTTTTGATGGGCCATAAAGGTAGAAAAGAAACCAAGAAGAACTAGAAATATGATTAACAAAACAGTTTTGAGGTGGATTTTGCGATAATATAGGTAGAAAGAAAATATTAGGATTAGTGACGGTAAAAGCCAATGAAGATAACCAACCATAAAAGACATTTGATCTTCAGTCCCCCAAACAGATGGACCCTCGCCCCAGAAGTTACTTAGAAATAGCTGTTTTAAGGAAGCAAAATGGGCCGAATAGTGATAGTAGCCAGAAAACATGGAATCAATTTTGACAAGTCGGCTCTCAAATAATACCGGAAGAGTAAAGAAAGCGGAAAGTCCGAATGAAAGAAGAGCGGAAAATAATAGATTTTTAATTACGGAAGAGGACAAAGGTTGATGAAATAACCAAAAAAGAACCCAAATAACGATAAAAGGAGCAAAAGCGAGCATCATAGGATTGTGTGACAATAAGACCCCACATATCGACAGGGAAAGAAAAAGAAGATAGTAGGTCTGATGTTTTTTGGCGGTAATTAGCCGGTAGGAAAAATAAAAGATCAGAGGAAAAAATACGGAAGCCCAGGCTTCATTCATAGCTCCACGAACATAAATGTTGAGATTTCGATAGGGGGCGTAAACATAAAACAAGGTTGACAAGAATGCCCCCAAAGGGCCAAAGAATATAGAGGCACATAAATACATAGCCAAAGCTGAAAAAAGTATCTGACTTATAGCTGTTAATTTGACGGTAGTAATGAAACTGAATCCAAAAACACGAAAAAATTCACCGACGACATAGGGAAGAGGTGGATAGAAATTAAAAAGTGGATAGCCATAACCGAAATCAAGGTCGGGTGACCACCGGCAAGGGATTTGGCCATCAAGAAGACATTTCTCCATCTCCAATTGACGGATAATTTGAGTGTCATCATGCATGTTCCAATAAATACCCGGTTTGAGCAGAAAAAAGAAGGCGGGGATCAAAAGTAAGAACAACAGAATTTTAATCTTCATAGTTTATATAGAAGAAGTTGACTACCATCAGGCTTGGTAAAACTTTGAGTTAGTGACAAACGATCAAGGGCGGATTGAGAAAGTGTCTGTTTGGGTGAGTTTAGTAGAAGATAAACATCGTCGCCGAAGTTTTTAGCGTCAATTAACTTGGCGGGAATTTGGGTTAAACCGGTATCTAAACCAAAAACTGTCAGATGGGGAATACTGTCAGTGTAGATTTGAAGACCATCGGGAAGAGTACCAAAATATCCTTCGGTGCCGACAATAACATTGTAATTAATGGAGCGGGAGATAAGATAATCGGCCACCGACTTAATCCCCCAGCCGGCAGTCCAACCTTCAAGATAACCACTTTCGGAAATGGGCAGTTTTACGTTAAAAGGCCTGAAAGATACCATAAAAAGCCAGTAAAAATTAGGTAAAAAGCAAAGCAAAATAATTAATATTTGAAGTTTAGTTGATTGAAAAATTTTTTTAGTATGACGAATATATTTAATTAACGACAAAGAAAGAAACAGGATTAAAGAAGGCGATGTGAAAAGAAGATAGCGGCCAGTAAAAACTTTAACGAAACTTAGATTGGCCAGGGTCGGTAAAAGAAAGAAGCATAAAATGAAAAGAGAAGGGCGGGTTAGAGATTTTGATTTTACCAACGGTATGGCAAAGGCAATTATTGACAGGACCAGGAAAGGAAGTGATAGGTATTGAAGATAATAGACGAAAAGGTCTTTTAGATGAGGGATAAGGGGATCAAGAGGGTGACGAAGAATTTCAGAAAGAGGCCAGACATAATCAAGATTTCGGAGAGCGATTTGTTGAAATTGGGGACCGAGACGAAGAAGATTATATATTAGGAAAGCGATAAGGGCCGATAAAAGAGGATAATAAAATTTTTTGCTTGACGACAGTAGAACAAAACCTAGATTAGATAAAACCACAAAATAAATGGCAGGTGACTTGGTTAGCCAAGCCAACCCAAGAGCTAAACCTAAAAACATGGATATATCAAGACGGGGGTATTTAGCTAAAAGTATAGTAAAAAAGAGAGTAAGGATGCCAAATAGGGAAAGTAAACCATCGGGAAGGGCCAAACGATCGAAAAAGAAAGTCAGAGGTAAAAACAGATAAACCAAACCGGGGATTAATGATAGAAGGGGATATTTATTGATAGAATTTAAAATAAAAATATGAGGTTGTTTGGTTTTTGAGGAAAAATTAAGATAAAGAGAAAATGTCAAACAAAGACTGATTAGGGAAAAAAGACCAACAACAACCGATAAAGTTCGACCGGCTAAAAGAGGATCAGAAATAATTTTAAAAAATGGAACAGTTAGCCACATGAAAAGAGGTTGTTTTCCATCTGAAAGAGGAACAAATCTCAGAGTTTCGACATTTTTAATAAGTTGTGACCAGCGAAGATAGATGGCCTCGTCGCCAAAGACGGGAATTGAAGTGAGGTTCTGGAGACGGGTAAGAAGATAAATAAAAGACAAGATAATGAGACCGAAAATAAATTTAGGTTTGATCATAGAAACCTCTTAAATCGTTTAACTTTACCCGGTAAATTTCTGAAATCATTTGGAGAGACTCTTTTTTGAAACGGGCGGCATCATCTCCCTTGGTAGTGCTGGTGTCTCTGTTTTGCCACTCAACCTCAACTTCCATGATTTTGGCGCCAAGCTTTTGGGCCATAAAGAGAAGCTCGACATCAAAAGCTGAAACCCGCCAGCCGGAATGAACTGATTTTGACTGAAAAAATTGAAGCCGGGGAAATAAATTTAGGGCGAGCTTAGTTTTAATTACTTTGAAACCGCATTGGGTGTCAATTAATTTAGGTAAAAGTACCAGGCGTCGAAAAAATAAAAAGGTTTGAGCCATGAGTTTTCGCAAAATACTATTACCATTTCGGCGTGAACCTCGTGAACCAATGACAATGTCGTAATTTTGGTTGAAATACGGGATTAATTTATTTATTTCTTTGAGAGGGGTAGATTGGTCCATGTCAGTAAAGAGGACGAAAGGATATTTGGACTCTTTTATCCCATTCCAAACAGCTCCGGGTTTGCCTCCATGGGGAAGGTTTAACACTCTAAATTTAGGATGGCTTTGAGTAAATTCCCTAAGTATGGGCAGACTATTGTCGGTAGATTCATCATTACAGATTAGTACCTCCCAAGAATATTTTTGTTTGACCAGAAAACGGTTTACTTCTTTTAAAACTCCCCGCTTGAGATTATTTTCTTCGTTGTAGCAGGGAATAACAATGCTGATGGCAAACATGTATGTAGATTATAAGTGGTATGATCGTTTTATGAAAGTGCGCTTGATATTGGGGGTGATTTTAGTGTTGGGATTTATTTGGCGAATTTATAATTTTGAAAAGGGATTTTCTTTTGCGCACGATCAGGATTTGTATTCATGGATTGCCAAGGATATTTTAATAAACCACCACCAAAGACTGATTGGTCAGGTAACCAGCGTTGAGGGGGTATTTATTGGCAGTGCTTACTATTATTTAATGGCAATATTTTATTGGATATTTAATCTAAATCCTCTGTCGGCGGTGATTCCGACAGTGGTTGGAGGATTGATAACTATCGGTAGTATTTATTGGATATTTTCCCGACACTTCGGAAAGTATATTGGAGCTATCGGAGCATTTATCTATAGTGTTTCCTTTGGTGTCGCGGCATATGACCGATGGTCGGTGCCGACTCAACCGACAATGCTGTGGTCAGTCTGGTACCTCTTGGTCATTCTGGAAGCGATTAGGGGTAACCAAAAGATTATCTATCTTTACGCGGTATTACTTGGTTTATTGTGGCAAATCCATATTGCCCTGCTGCCGGTGGCAATTATTCCAATGATTGCATTTGGTTTAAGAAAATTTGAAATAAAGAAGATGTTGATAGCCGGAATAATATTAATGCTCACAGCATCCCCTTTCTTTATTTTTGAAATACGACATAATTTTTCTCAAAGCCGGGCAATACTAAATGGTTCACAAAAGGAAATGGGAGGCCCAACCGGGAAAATGAAGGTAATTAAGGTGTTAAACGCTTCGGGAAAAGAAATACAAACAAGGTTATTTTTTGGCTGGGATAAATTTAGTAAAAGTGAATATTGGTGGTTTGGTTATTTGGCCGTGTTTACTTTTATATTTTACAAAAAACGGGAGTGGCGGCGTCATTTATTTATTTTGAGTCTGTGGCCAATCTCAATGCTGGTAATTCAGTTTTGGTCAAAAAGAGTAGTGTCGGAATATTATTTTTCTAATATTTTGCCGGTGGTTATTTTGATATTATCGATAGCTTTAAGTGAAATTAGACGAAAATATATTATATTGGGCTTGGGTTTGGGTTACTTTCTTTTGAATTTGGGGTGGCTGGTTAACAAAAGCGAATTGGACCATAGTTATTATTACCGAAACAAATTAGTTAAGGCCATAAAAGCCGATGTAATTAAAAATAAATATTCCTGTGTGGCAGTCAATTTTATTGCTGATCCGGGATTTTCCTGGGGATTTAGATATCTGTGGTGGTACAACGGAGTTGGGGTGGTTAAGGCCAGCACGCCGAATATTCCGATTTATAACGTGTTTGTACCGGCGCCCCTGGGAGACAAAGATAAGGCTCAATATTTTGGTCGTTTTGGGTTGGTGAGACCGGAAAATAAAATATACTCAATAAATCCTGACGATTGTAAAAAAGACGAATATCAACTGGAGCCGATGTTGGGATACGTAGAATAGGTTATTGTCTTAATCTTTTTTCAAAAGTCACGCCGCCGAGGCGGGAAGAGATAATTAATTTGTCCTGAGAATATTTCGATAGCCAGAAAGATAATTTGTCGGGATTTTCGTTGTCGACCTCGTAGATTAGGTAACGGACAGAAGAATCAGGCAAAAAATTAGAACAAAGTTTATTGATCAGATAGTTGTAGGTAGTCGGAGTAACGGGGGGAACGTAGATGTCAAGAGTACCCTTTTCTAAGATATTTTCCTGACAAGCGCGATTAACGGCAAAAAGTGAATTTCCCAGAGTAATGTGAGTCGGACCATCAATGCCGGCAGTGAGAAAGTTTTTTAGATGGACGTAGTTGCCATTAAAATAGTAAATCAAAGATAGTAATGGTAATAATAAAGAAAATGGAAATGAAAAAGAATTTATTAAAATTGAAAATAGAATAATAAAAGCCGGAAAATAGCCGATGAGATAATAGTCATATAAACGGCCATAATTACCGACAAAAAATAGTAATAAAATAAGCGGAATAAAGAGCCAAAGAAAAGTTAATTTATAGAGTGGGTTGAGCCAAAGATTTTTGGTTTTAATAATTAATGCCAAAAAGAAAAAGAGAAGAGCCAAAAGAGACCAAGAGGTTAAATCGGTATCGAGCTTGGTAAAGAAGACCTGATAATAAAAACGAAGACGCTCGATTAAAAATGGAAGGCTGGGGACGGCAAATGAACTACCTGAAAGAGAATTTACCTGTCCACCCAAAAAACCAATTAAGGTTTTGGTGGCAGGAAAGGAGTTTTTGATCTCAAAGGCCAATTGGGGTAATAATAGGGCGCCAAAGACTAAGGCTGATTGAATCCAAATTCGAGGTTGGATTTTTTTAATAATTTTTAGATTGAGAATAAAAAATAAAATAAGAATGGGGAAAAAGAAAATGGCTGAAGCGGCTTCAAGCTGAAGAGACAAACCCAGAATAAGAAATAAAGGGGGTAGATATTTATATTTTTTATCAACGATTATCTTGAGCGTAAAAAGCATAATTATTAAAACAAAGGTGGGGAGAGGTGAGGGATTGCTAAACCAACGGCTGGAGTGAATCAGGTAACGGCTGAAGGCCCAAAAGACAGCTCCCAAAATGGCGGTATGGGAATTTGAATATCTTTTTAATAAAACATAGATAAGTGGAATAGATACAGACTCAATAAACACAATAAATAGAGAGGCCGCTGCCGGAGAACCACGACCAATAATATAGCCGGGGGTAATCAGGTAGTACCAGAAAGGACCAAGATAGAGTCCGGCAATGCCGGTAGTGGGCCCAATAGCCGGAAAATTTTTAAAAGAAATTATGTCGGCAGCAATGGCAGCATCCCGGCCCTGATCGTAGTAGAAGCCTAAAAGGTCCCCTTGCCGGTAGCAACGAAGAAAGAGGCCTAAGAACCAAATCAAAATAATTGGCCAATGCTTTTTTATCATGTACCGGTTGGATTATGAATCAACTTGAAGATTTTAATACCGTTTATCTCCCATTCCTTTTCAATTTTTGCCCAACCAAAGGCGGCAATCCCCCATTCAGGGTTATTGATTGGAGCACAATCTATTTGAAAAGGCTCACAAACAACAAAAAGCTGATCGGAAATTTTATCGCGAAGGTGAAAATAGTTTGATGGTTTATTGGCCGTTAGAAAATAGAGATAACCGGGGTCGTAATTCATTTTAGCTAAAAGAGCAAAATTAAATGGCTCCCCCCGAGAGGATTGAATAATAGATGAAGTAATGGCTGCTGTTGTTTGAAGTTGGCGAGGTGGAGACCAACGGAAAGGATTTTGAAGCAGTGAAAAATATACTAATACAGCCAGAAGAAGACTTCCAAGTAGTTTACCTAACCGGTTTATACCTAACCCAATCAAAATAAAAATAACGGGATAAATAAAGCCAAAATAGTGGTCATAAATATGCTGTTTGTAGAGTGCTAGACCGGTTAATCCGCCCAAAAACCAGACAAGACAGAGATAATATTTTGACCTTTGTTGGGAATCAAACCTGTTTTTTAAAAGCATTAAGATTAGTAGGGTAAAAAAGACAATCGAAACATAGATACCAATAACTTCGTTTTTACCGGCCAAAAGACGGGTGCTGATTTCAGAAAACATTTCCGGGAGCTTGGGTAGGGCTTTGTAGGCCTTGAGGTTGACGGTAGTTTCCCTCTGACCGAAAAAGGTAATAATGGCACCCATATTTTGACCTCGGTGCTTAATATCAAATAATATTTGAGGAGTAAATGACAATAGGAAAATACCAATTGCTATCAAGATAGGCTTAAGTTCAATCCGGGAATAACTCTTTAAAATACTAAAAACGGCCGGAAAAAGTAGAAGCAGAGCCAAATAGTGGGAGTTGAGGCAGAATATAAAGGCCAGTGAGGCTAAAATATACCGTTTTTGAGTTAAAAAGTAGATGAAAAGCAAGGAAAAGAGAGGCATGATATTGGGATTCCAGGAAAAAGAGCTATATTTAATAACCACCGGTGAAAGAGCGTAAAGAAGGGCGGCTGTCAACCCGACATGGCGGTTAAACCAGAGAGAGGCGATTTTATAAAGAAGAAAAACGGTGAGCACGCCTAAAAAGGAGATAAAGGCAGCCGGACCAATCGGGTTAAATAAAGCCAAAAGTAGAGCCGGGGCAATAAGGTAATAGTAATAGGGACCAAGATACATATTACCAATACTGGTTTGGGGGCCGATAAAAAATAGATTACCGTTTTTTAAAAAGTCACGGACAATTACTACATCCCGACCCTGATCACCCAGAAACTCCATATATTCGGAAAGACGGTAAAGCCGACAAAAAGCGGCGATCAATATGATGGTAATAATCGGCCAGTGTTTTTTTAGGAAGAAAAATTTAGTTTGAGCCAAAGTCTAATTAAATCTTTATAACCGGCTATGACTACGTTTAATTTAGCACCGGTAGCAACACCTTCAGTTCGGGGATAGTGAGAAACCCCGACTTCAACGATTTTAAAACCGGCTTTTTTGGTTTTGATAAGAAATTCTGATGAAATAAAAGGTCCGCGTTCAGCTTCCAGCTTGGGGATAGTTTCAATAACTTTCTTTTTGACTAATTTAAAACCACAGTCAATGTCACGGACTTTAAGGCCAAAAAACATGTAAGGTCCCAATTGCCAAAGCTTTGATCCCCAGATCCGGTAAAAAGGAACTTTGCGACCTAAATAATAACCAATAACCACATCAGCTTGAGATTCTTTTTGGGCGGCTAAAAGCTTATTTATGTCCTTAAAATCAAACTGACCGTCAGCATCAATAAAGCTAATCCAATCATACTTGGCAGTATAAAAGCCGCTTTTGAAAGAAGCACCATAACCACGGTTTTGGGTGTGAGTGACTATTTTGATGTTTTGGGGATATTTCTTTTGAAGCTCAAGGGCGATCTTTCCCGTTTTATCTTTTGAACCGTCATTGACGATAATTAATTCCCAATTTCTGGCTACACTTTTTAATATAGGCAGAGTTTTATTGACGGTTGATTCCAGATTGGCTTCTTCGTTGTAGCAAGGCAAAAAGAGTGAAAGTTCCCGGAATAGAAAGGGCATAGAAAGAGTATATCAGAGGGTTGACAATGAGAAAATATAGGATATACTATCCTCTAATATAAGTTATTTAGCAGGTGAAACAAAAATATTTTAATTTAAAATTGATTTCAGTATTGGCGGGATTCTTGGCGTTTGGTCTAATTATGCCCAAATTAGCTTTAGGCCAATATTATTCCCAGGGAGAAACCAAAAGATCACTCTCTATTGATAAAAAGATTCGTCCTATAAATAGCAATAAGTCTTTTGACAACATCGATAAGGATGAAAAATCATTTGTAGAGGGCGACAGTTTGGATTTTTCAATATTGGTGGAAAATACAGGCAATCAAGAATTGTCTAATTTGAAAGTCAATGATTATTTACCTGCTTACCAAAATATCATCTTTAACCCGGGTAATTATGACAAAGATAACGTTAATATAAATTGGGTAATCGACCGATTAGGTGTAGGTGAAAGCAAGGTTTTTACTATCAGAACGAAAATCGGATCGATTATAACAGCTTACAGTCAAATGATTACCAATAAAGTTTGTGTTAATGGAGACAACTTGTCTGACTGCGATTCCGCTTCGTTTTTCGTAACTGGCAAATCAGTACCCAGCACCGGATCTGGGGGAATATTGATTCAAAGTTTGCTGGGTGTGTTTGGTGCCGGCATAGCTTTGGTGGTGCGTAGATTCACCCGCGGCTATTAAAAGTAGTTAACGTGAAGATAAAGGGTACTGAGATTGGAATCGACTGAATCTTGAACTTTTACATATTTCAAGGTACATTTTCCTGATTTATCGCAATAAGATTTGCTTGGATTACAGGATAGAATAATACTTCCCCTAAATAACTTTCCTTTTACAACTGAAAAAACGCCTTGGTCCGACTCAGAGGCAATATCGATACCGTTATGAAAATTATAAATATATTTAACCCAGGTGTATTTAACCGACCAAGTGACGCCATATCCCTGATTGAAATCGATTTTTTCTTTTATTGGCCATTCCCAATTACCAGATGAAGGATTAAATGGATCCCCGTTTGAAAAATCTTGAAATCTTATTCCCGATTTTAAATAATTAAATGGGTTTTTTGCAATACTGCCTTCTTTGACCATAAAATGTAGGTGGGTACCACTTGAACTACATGATTCACCCTGAATAACATTGGCAATCTTTTGACCTTGGCTCACATCACTTACTTCAACTTCCTTACCGTTGCCAACTAAGATGTTTTGAATGGCGTCATACTCAGTTTGAGCTTGACTTAATTGATTTTGAAATCTTACTTCATCGTTTTTGGTAGCGATTAATAGGGATGATTTCGCGACTTTTTGATTATTTAAATCTCTTTTTTGGCTCTGAAGACTGGCTTCTAACTTGGTTAATTCCTGCTGTTTTTCTGATTTAACCCGCTTTTGAGTATCCATATTGGACCTGGTGGTTTCCATTTCCAAAAGAGTATTTTGAATACTTCCCTGAATTAGGGTAAGATATTTATACTGTTCGAAAAACGAATTGAAATTTCCTGATAAAATAAATGACAAGAAAGGAATCTTTTTGTTGAGACGATAGTTCTGGTTGACCTGTTTAATATAGATAACCGTGAGATCATTTAAGGAAATATCGAGTTTGCCGATTTTAGTGGTTAAGTCGACGATTTCCTTTTGAAGAAAAGAAATTGTCTGTTCTGTTTGGGTAATTTTTAACTGGGTCTGATATGCCCGAAGATCCAAGATTTTAATTTCATTTCCCAGTGTCCGCTTAGCAGAGGACAATTCAATTAATTTTTGATTATATTGATCGATTTGTTTGGCAATTTCATTGGGATCGATAGCTTGAGTAAATAAAGCGGAAAGAAAAAAAAGAAAAACAATAAATACCTTTACCATTTGATATATCTTCGGGAGACAGTCCAACTGGCAAAGAGTCCCACCAGAAGCCCCAAAAGAATTTCAGAAGACAACCAAAAAAGATAATATCCCGGGTCCGGACGAACAAAGATGACAGGATCAAAGAAACGGTTAAGGATGGGTTTTAGATAAAGAAAAAGACCCAGGGAAAACGAAAAACCGGTAATAGCACCAACAATTCCGTGAAATATACCTTCTAGTAGAAAGGGTTTTTTGACATAGAAGGCTGAAGCACCCAAAAGTCGGGAAATGTTTATTTCATCTTTACGGTTAGTAATTTTGAGCCCGATAATAACAAAAACCATAATAAAGGCAATAAAACTCAGAAGAGAAATGGAAATAACACCGGTTTTACGAACAATATCTGTCCAGATCAATAAAGATTGGATAATGTCTTTCTGATAAATTATTTCATCAACAATGGTGCTTTTGGCCGCAAAGGACTGGGCAATAACTTCCAAAACTTTTGGGTTGTAGGCGGAAACTTCAAAAGATGCCGGCAGAATGGAGGAGGTGACCATTTCAGTCAAGAGAGGATTGTTTTTGTTAAGTTCTTTATATATAGTTAAAGCTTTTTCCTTGGATATAAAACGGATTTCTTTAATGTCAGGAAAGGTTCCTAACTCTTTTTGAACGGATTCAAGGGTGGCTTTGTCTAAACCATCTTTTAAAAAGATGGTGATTTCAGGTTTGGTTTCAAAATTATTTAACAGAGCGGTGAGACCGGTATTTAAAAAGATAAAGAGAGTAATAACTAAAAAACTAATGGACAAAGTAAAACTGGCCATCAGATTTTGGATGGGTGATCGACGAATATGGCGCCAGGTACGGGTAAATGTTTTCATTTAAGATCCTTTGGATAACGTAATAACGTTCTTTTCTAAAGACTTCACAAAATCCAGGTGGTGAGTGGTCATTATTATGGTGGTCCCCTGTTTTTCATTAATATCCTTTAAAAGTTTTATTAGGTTCCAGGCATTGACACTGTCGAGGTTACCGGTGGGCTCATCAGCCAATATTAACTCGGGATCGATTGAAAGAGCTCTGGCCAGACAGGCTCGTTGAAGTTCGCCGCCGGAAAGCTGGGAGGGAAATAGAAAGCGCCGATTGGAAAGCTTTACTTTTTTCAAAACTACATCAATGTTTGAAGGAATCAGGTGTGGATCGAAATTAACAATATCCAACCCCAGGGCAATGTTCTCCTCAATCGTCAGATCGGAAATTAATTGAAAGTCCTGAAAAATAACACCGATTTTTCGGCGTAGCTTATCGATATTGTGGAAACTTTTTAACTTTAAGTAATCGCTGCCTCCAACAATGATCCGACCGGTTGATAATTTGACTTGGCGGAGAATTAACTTGATTAAAGTCGATTTACCAGAACCGCTTGCCCCGACCACAAAAACAAAATCACCTTTTTTGATTTCAAAAGAAATCTCTTTTAAGGCGGTGATTGGGCCGTAACTTTTTGAAACAGAATCAAAAACTACATCCATTTTTTATTCGAGAACCTTGATGGTGCCAACATCAAGAAGCCATGAGGTCTTGTTGGAGGCATTGGTCTCGCCTTTGATTTCGACCTTTCGGCCAACAAACAAATCCAAATCTACCACAGAAGAAGTTAGTGAAGCCCGCTGAGATAAACCGCCCGGACGGTTGAGAATATGGGTACCCTCACCATTGATAGAACCTTTTTCAAGGTCACCGGTGGCTGAATCTTTGAAGATTTTACCAAGATTTCCGTAGAGTTTACCGACTTCAATTTGATCTTTGGTTTTAATGGTTTCGGGGCTGATGATAAGTGCCCTGGAAGTATCGGTGCTTTTGTCTGCCAAAAGAAAACGTGAACCCCAGAAACCTGAAGTTAGAGCTAATATAGATATAATAATAATTAGTCCGACAGATAGGGGTTTTTGATCGTCAATGACAGTTTTTGGATGACTAACCGGAAGTTCTGTGGGAGTTTGAGGAGACAGGTTGGGAATTTCCATATTAAATCAGTATAACAAAGATTTTTTGACAAAGTCATGAAGGGTAGAATAATCAGAAGTGGCAGTAATAAAGACCCATTGTTTGTTAATAAACTTGAGAGGATGATAAATTAGATCAACCTTGGGATTCTCGCCGGTAGGTATCTCAATTTTTTCAAGTTTAAGACTTTTTAAATGGGGCAAAACATTAAATCCAAGAGAAAAAAAATCGGCATCAGTGAAAGAGCTTTTTATTTGGGTTTTAAAATAAGTGTAGAGTCGGTAGATAAGAGTTAAGTTGTATTTTTCGGAAATAATCTTGGAAAAAAGATTGTCTAATAGTAATTGCTGGCGACGGATTCGGCCTAAATCAGTGCCGCCATCAGTGGCCGTCTCGGCGCTTTTCCGGGAACGGACAAATTCAGTGATATTTTCGGCAGTTAAATGATTCCAACCGGAGGGAAAGGAAACGGTTTTATAAATGGGAATTGAGGGAACAGGATTGGCAATATAATCAGGATTGGGATACTCCTGGTCCGTGAAACCAGTTTCCAGGAAGAGATCAATACCGCCGACCAGAGTAATTAGATTTTTTAAATCGTCGGTGGTAATAACCACGATTTTGTCGACGGGTTGGTCGATTACCGTCTGAAAACGGGATTTTAAGTAAGCAAAAGAGTCGGAACTTTTTAAGGAATCGGGGTAGATTTGGTTGATTTTGACAGAATCGGGGTAGAACCAGAGATCCCGGGGGAGGGAAAAGAGCCGGAACCTGAAGTTGGAAAGAGACAGGTGGGCGTAGATGATGGTGTCGGTGGTTTCGGTTCTTTCCAGTAAATCATTTCGGGGGTCAAGACCAAGGATTAAAAAGTTGGTGGGAGGTGACGGCAGGTTTGAAATCTTTTGAAAAAATACAAAGGCAAAGATAAAGAAAGTAAAAAACAAGCCTAAAAATAAAATAAAAGTTTTTTTCATTTAAGTAATTTTAATTCAGCTTTGATAAAGGGGTCAAGGTCGCCATCTAAGACCCCGACAGTGTCGGAAGTTTCGTAGCGGGTACGCAGGTCTTTGACCATCTTATAGGGGTGGAGAACGTAGGAACGGATTTGATGTCCCCAGCCGGCAATGACGTTTTCTCCTTTGATGTCTTTTTGCTCGGAGAGTCGCCTTTCTTCTTCCAAAGCCCAGAGTTTGGAGGCCAAGATTTCTTCAGCCTGAAGCCGGTTTTGTTCCTGAGAACGCTGACTTTGACAAGAAACGACAATACCGGTAGGCTTGTGAGTAATTCTAACGGCAGTGCTGACTTTGTTGACATTTTGACCACCATGACCACCGGCGCGATAGGCACTAAATTCAATATCTTCGGGTCGAATAGAAGTGAGAGCCTCTTTGTCGATTACCGGAGATACTTCAACCTTGGCAAACGAAGTTTGACGAAGCTGGTCGGCATTAAAGGGTGAGAGGCGCACTAAACGGTGAACGCCGGCCTCACCCCGAAGATAACCATAGGCAAAGGGCTCGGAAATTTTAAGGGAAACGGTCTTGATGCCGGCTTCATCCCCGGCAATTAGGTCTAAAAGTTGATAATGCCAACCTTTTTTATCAAAATAACGGAGGTACATCCGCTGTAAAATTGAGGCCCAGTCCATGGCCTCGGTGCCGCCCTGACCGGAATGGATTGAAAAGATAGCAAAATTGCGGTCATATTTACCCGATAGATAAGTGGTAATTTCCAGTTGTGACAACACTTTATCGATTTTTTTAATCTGGGTTTCCAGGTCTTTAGCATAAGCCTCATCGTCTGCTTCAGCCTCAAGAGCAGTAAATTCGACTAAATTATCAATTTCGCTTTTAAGACCGGCAAATATTTTGATTGTCTTTTCCAAAGTAGAAAGCTCCTGCATAATTTCGCCGGCAAGTTGCGGATCCTGCCAAAGGGAAGGATCGACTGATTTGGACCTTAATTCAGCGATTTTATATTGATATTCAGCGAAATTCAGTTTTGTTTGAATTTCTGTTAATCTTTTTTGAAGGTCTTGGGGTGTCATTTGGAGCGGAGAGTAGCATCTAAACGTGTTAACAGTTCATCAATAAGTTGATTTTTGAATTTATCATATTCCTGTTGGGGTAATTTTTTAATTTCCTCAATCTTGGGGGTATATCTGGCGCTTAATTCTCTAAAAGCCGAAGATGAAGCAATAGAATCGACAAGTAAATTAATAATCGGAGGAAGATTGACCGGGGTGTCGGGGGTAGGGATTTTGTCAGGACGGGAAGAATTAATGTACAAAATGGCGAGGTAAACTATGAAACCAAATATTACTAAACGAACCAAAGAATCAAATGTGACCCGCTTTACTTTTTTAGCCATTGGATAATCGGAGTATCACCCAAAAGGCAGAGTTTATTTTTGACATCAAAAGCCAAAGGAACGCTAATACCTTTAGTGGAGTCTATTTCCGGGCAGAGTTTGACGGTATCCTCTAGCTGTTTTTGATTGGCTTTGTTGTAGTAAACTTCTTTTTGGGAAATTTTAAATTTAGAATCACTTTTGTTGTCAGTAATGAAATTTTTAACAACTTCACAGTGGGGACAACCGTTACCCCAAAAGAGAATTAGGTCGGCTTCAGAGTCAGGGATGATTGGAGGTGCCGGCTTGAAAATCTGATAACCGACATAACCAACAAATAGAAGAATAAAAGCGACGATTATTTTTCTCATTTAGTGGTGGTGGTAATACTGACTATTTTGTCTCCCTGAACAATTTTGTCAAGAACCTCAAGGCCAGAGACAACTTCACCGAAATTGACGTAGTCGCCGGTTAAATGTTGACAACCTTCGGTGGTAAAACAGATAAAGAATTGGGAGTCGTTACTAAAAGCCTTATCGCCACCACGGGCTAAACCAATGGTACCTCGGACAAAGGGGCGGGTATTGATCTCCGAGGCTTGAGTACCACCACCGATACCGGTACCGAGGGGGTCACCTCCCTGAGCCATGAAACCAGTAATAACACGGTGGAATGAAAGACCGTTGTAAAAACCGGAATTGGTTTTCTTGAGAAAATTAGCTACAGTATTTGGAGCCACATCGGCATAAAGCTTGAGCACTATTTGGCCGTTTTTAGTATTAAGCGCGACGACGGTATCAGTGGTATTAGTCATAGTAGAAGAAGGTTTGGGAGTAACTGATAATAAAGGGATAGAGCTGGGGGCGGGAGGGAGAACATTAGATTTATCTTTCAGGCCACAGGCGGACAACATAAAAGAGACCAACAGGAGGATAATTATTTTCATAGTCTATTTTAGCAAAACTAAAACCCGTTTTTGACCATTATCGATTTCCTCTTTGATTTTGGACTCAGGAAAGTCATGAATACTGTCCATTAAAGTAGTGTAGGAATAACGAAAATAGGCACCAAATTGGGTGCCGACATCGTGGACGGTAAATTGCGACTTCCCGTCATCATAACCTAAAATGACGAGATTGTGATACCAGGGGCCGCCACTTTTAAAATGTTTGTTTTCCTTATATAGGGTTTTACCATTGGCGGGAATGATGACCGGAATGTCTTTGGTTAAATAAGCCTTAATATCTTTAATGGTCGGATCTTCAACAATTTTGGTTTGATAACCATATAAATCAGTAGCAATTTTACCCATATCTTTAACATTAATATCGTGAGTGGTAGATGAGGCCAATAAATCCTTATAATCTTTTAACATGGTGTCTAAGTCGGGATTTTCTTTTTCTAAATAATAATGAACTGTTAATATGGCCGCTTCTTCACAGGCATCCTGCCAGGGCTGGTCCCATAATTTCTGGGGGGCCTGAGGGACAAAGGCTGTAGAGATAAGGTGTTTATCGGGTAAACCGTCGGATTTTATCGTGGTCGGTTGAGGCGCCACCGTCTCCATCACGTTTTCAATTTGGCGGGGAAGATCTTGGGTGTTACACGCCGAAAGCAGGCAAGAAGCTAAAAGAAGGAATATAATTTTGGCTGATATCATCGTCTTATTTAATCATAAAAGGTGATTTCATGCTAGAATCAAACCTATGTCTGCCGATATCAGAAATATTGCGGTAATTGCCCACGTGGATCATGGCAAAACGACTCTGGTCGATGCCATGCTCAAACAGACTCACACCTTCCGAGAAAATGAAAATGAAATGCAGCAGGAACGGATTATGGATAGCAACGATCTGGAACGGGAAAAAGGAATCACGATTTTATCCAAAAATACCTCCGTTTTTTATAAAGGCGTCAAAATCAACATTATCGACACTCCGGGACACGCCGATTTTGGCGGAGAAGTCGAACGGGTGCTAAACATGGCTGACGGGGCGCTGCTGATCGTTGATGCGGCCGAGGGACCTCTATCTCAAACTAAATTTGTACTTAAAAAAGCCTTGGAATTTGGATTAAAAATAATTTTGGTGATTAATAAAATTGACCGGAAAGATGCGCGGGTAGCGGAAGTCATTCGCGATACTGAAAACTTATTTCTGACCGTAGTTGCCGATGATGATTTATTGGATTTTCCGGTAATTTATGCAATAGGGCGCGACGGTAAAACATTTGACAAAATGCCCGAATCAATGGAAGAAAAAGGTGACACCACTCCCCTCTTTGAAAAAATTCTTAGCTATATTCCCTCAGCCAGAGTTAAGGTTGACAAACCTTTTCAAATGCAGATCTCGGCTTTTGATAAGAATGAATATTTGGGGAATTTAGCGTTAGGGCGAATTTCTCAGGGCAAAGTCAGAAAAAATGATTTTGTGTCGCTAATTACACCGGCGCAAAAATTGGTCGGTAATTATCGGATTGAAAAAATGTATGTCAATGAAGGCATCAAAAAGGTGGAAGCGACGGAGGCCGAAAGCGGGGAGATAGTTTACCTAGCCGGTATTTCGGATATAAAAATCGGTGAGACTATTACCGACACTCATTTTCAGGTGGCCCTACCCACGATTAACATCTCCGAACCGACAATTAAGGCCAGTTTTGGCCCGAATACGTCGGTGTTCGCCTGCGATGAGGCAAAATTTCTAACCAGCCGGGAATTGAAACAAAGACTGCTGGAAGAAGTGGAAACTAATTTGGGAATGAAAGTCGAGGATGATAAAACCGACTCGATTCGAACGATAGTAGCCGGCCGGGGAGAACTGCATTTGGCTATTTTAATTGAAAAACTCCGGCGGGAAGGCTATGCCATGGAAGTGGGCAAACCCGAGGTAATTTATAAAACAGTGGAGGGTAAAACTCTGGAGCCCTTTTCCGAAGTAATCATAATTGTGCCGGATAATTTTGTGGGAGTGGTTACTACCGAAATGGGTAAAAGAAAATCCCAAATGCTGGATATGGTCAGTGATGAAAAAATGGGAACCAAAGCCACTTACCGGATTTCGGAAAGAAATGCCCTGGGATTGCGGAGTAAATTGATGACCGATACCCGCGGATCAGTGGCTATCACCTTTTTGTCGCTCGGGTACGAGCTCAAGGGTGATGATTTGAAACGGGAGCGAAACGGAGTGCTGATTGCCGATAAGAGTGGTAAAGCCCTGTCCTTTGGTCTGGATATTGCCCAAAAGCGGGGGATAACTTTTGTCGAGCCGACGGAGGGAGTCTATGAGGGACAGATAGTGGGACTACGGCCGGTGATCGGCGATTTGGAAATTAATGTCTGTAAAGGAAAGCAGCTGACCAACATGCGCTCGTCGGGCAACGACGACGCTATCATTTTGGCTCCGGCAGTGAAATACAGTATCGAAGAGGCTCTGGATTTTATCGAAAGCGACGAATTAATCGACGTCACCTCCAAATCTGTCCGGCTGCGCAAAAAGTTTTTGACAAGAATTGACAGGACCAGGGCGGGGAGAAAAGGATAAAGACTATTTTGTCAGTTCGCTTAAATAGGCCTTTATTCTACTTCGATCTTCATTTTCTTTTTGGCCTTTAAAATATATCTCTAAAAAACAGATCAAATTTTCGTTCTGATGATAAGCATAAACTATTCTTAGGGTTGAACCACGCAAATACCGACAAAATAACCGTGATTTGATAATTTTGACGTTACCGGAATCATTTACTATTTGACTGTTATTACTTTGGCCACAGGGAAAGAGTTCCAGCGCATCTTTAAAGACTGTTAAATCCTCGTTAAGCGAGCGATACTTTTTGAAAAGTTTTTTAAACTCTTTGTCGAAAGTTGATAATCTCTCATAACTGATCATGGCTGTTGTCCCGAACCGAATGGAGGGCATCCCGATAAAAAACTGATTCGTAATCTAGAATTTCACCTGATTTTTTGGTCATCCAGGGGTTGTCGGTGTGGGAGTATTCGGTTAGTTCTTTAGCGCTTTTACCAGATAGTCGGGCCAGGACATCGTCAATGTGGGCTATTTCCTGACCGGATAATTTAGATAGGTCTGCCGATATTTTCGGTAGATATTTTTTCTGAGGATATTGAAAATATTTACTGGATACCGCCTCCAGTTCACCATTCTTAATCATTTTATCAACCACTTTTTTAAAATGGACCGGTGTTGGGCCATAATTATTACGAATGTATTTAGCACCAATTAACTGATCTTCGTATTTTTCGTAATAGTCAAAGTCAATAAAATAGAGTAGTTTATAAATGGCTGTTTCCCCGATGTTGGGGCGCGAACCAACCTTGCTCAAAAGGTAAAGTAGCACCTGTTTAAATTTTTCGATGTTGTTTTGAGGAATATACACCCGGCGAAGGTTTGATATTTTCTTGGATTGTTTAGATCCTGTTATACCCACTTTAATATCCTGTTCTCCCAGTAAAGCCTCGAGAGTCAGACCGTAGAGGTCGGCTAGTTTTTGAGCCTCACTGACCATTAGCTCTCGTTCTCTCTTTTCTATCTGCAAATAGGTGGGTCGAGAAATGCAGAGATGGGAAGCAACAAAGGATTGGCTAAAGTTGTTTTTTAGCCGTAGTTGTTTGAAAAAAGTGTTAGCCATGATTTATGGTAGCTGGTGTAAATATATTTGTCAATGGGATTGTAAAATATATTTACAATAATTGTGTAGGCGAGGGCGGGATCACGGTTTTGAGCAATTTGATTAAATATTATTCGTAAAACCAATCCCATTCGGGATCGACAACTTCTTTGATATTGCTTTTAAGCATTTTGTATTTACCATCCTCGAAAATCGTCTGCCAAGTCCCCTCATAATAATGAAATTCGGTTTCCCCATTGACCCAGTTTTTGGTCTCAAATTTTACTAAGGCCGTGTCTTTGGTTTTTTCAAATCTGACTGACTTGATAATATCGACATTAAGAATATCCGTAAACCGATTGGTCCACTCTTCATAATTGGTTTTCCATAAATATTCCCGGCTCAACAGTTCAAAACCATCTTTCATCCTTCTGGCTTTGAGATAGGTATAAAAAAGCCAGCACTGCATCTTCGGGTGATTTGGTGGGGGTAATAAAACTGCCGTCGGGAAAAATAATCTTGGGACTGGGTTCATCGGCAATGACATGAAAATTGGTTAAGACCTGATTATCGGATATAAAAAAGTCGGTACCCTCGGAATAGCCACCGACAATCCGGACTACCGACTTTTTCAGATTCTCCTGAGTGCCAAAGGAGCAAAGAAACTTGCCGTAATAGCCGTAATGAGTGCGAAGATAATCAACGATGACAAAGAGTGAGGCGGCTACATAAATAATCAGGGAAAACAGCAAAAAAGATTTAATGAAATTCCGGTAACTTCTGAATGAAAATTTAACGGCATCAATAATCATTTTGATTAATTCAAGTCCGGTCCTGATGGACAAACGGAGAAAATAATAGGCCGAGTAAGTAAGCAGTTTTAGGGGAAACAAATAGAGAGGCGACAGCAGACGATCAATATAAGTTACAAACCTTTTGGTGATCTTCCATTTGAGTTTTTTGATTAGTCTATAAATTGCCCTGAAAGGCAGAAGCAACAAATAAACAAAAAAAGAAGCCAGGGGTAACAAAAAAAACAGGACGGCTTAAAATCTTTTTCCACACTAAGCAATAGTAGCATTTAATAAAATTAGAACTATTTTAGGTTCTTAAACTCTTCATAATTTGAAGCTACTTTGTTTTTCCATTTAACGGTTTCATTTGGTGATCCAATGTCATTTTTGGAATAAACCAAAAGAATTTTGATTATTTTATTCTCCGTGTCGACGGCAGCCACAACTCTATTGCCTGAGGATTTAGGGAAAGTTTGGGTGCCGGCTATGGCAAAATCCAGTTTGACAACCATGTATTGACCACAGGGACAAATAACGTCTAATTTTGAGTCGAGGGGTTTATGATTGGGAGCAATATTATCGTAGCGAGCTAAAATAGACTTGATAGCAGTCAGGGTTACTTCCCAATGTTTACTCTTATGTTTTTTGACAAAACCTTTGATAAAATGTCTTTGAGCAAAGCCTTCAATAAACTGCGGGAAACTGGAGGATGGGTTTTGTTCAATGAACTTTTTTAAAGCATCTGTGATTTTAGATTCGCGATTTCTGTTAAATTCGTCGATAACTTGCGTGGTAAATAATAGTTTTATTTTGCCGCTTCTTATCGCAACTACAAGTTTTTTTAGTTGCTCAAGATCATCACTCGAAAAGTGATAGAACGAGAGATAAACACTTGAATCAATGAACAAGTTCATGTCATATTTTACTTCAACCTAGGTACAAAATTTATTTTTACAGAAGAGCAGGATATTTTTAATATTATGGGATTTTTGGCCTTGTTATCTTTAATTTAACTCTAGAAAGAGTTAAATATTCTTTTTGACTATTCAATTTTATCTGATTTTGCCAAATTACATTTCATACAAAGTAATCTAACGTTTTTTGCTGTTAAACTAGTACCACCTTTTGAAAAAGGCAAATCGTGATCGAAATGTAGGTTTTTAATTGATCTACATAAAACACATTTTCCACCATCTCTTACCCAAACTTCTTTTTTTATTTCTGATGAAATTAAACGGTTATGTTTTAATTCAACTTTAAAATTATTACCCAGCACCGCCATGTTATTAAGTTTTAAAGAAAAAACAAAAATGTTTCTTTTACCATCATCTTCATATTTATATTTATAGTCTAATAAATCAAAATAACCCTTCATGGACCATAAACCGGGTAAGACTTTTTCGTATACCTTTACAAGTTCCAGATTTCTTTTTCCTTGTTTATATTGATCGACAGCGTCAACAAATAAACCGTTTTGGGTTAACTTACCGTACTTAGTAATTCGTGGTTGACTAACTGATTTTGGATTAAAATCAAATGACCGAATAATTAGGCTTCATCCTGTAATTCATGCCTCTTTGGAGAACCTGGACCCCCTCCTGATCACACATTTCACGATATGAAAATACTTGATCGTTCATTTTTTATATTATTTCCGTTGTTTTTTCGTAAAGCATCGAAAGATTATTTTGTCTCATTCTAAATTTAGTCCCATGGTTATGTCCAGTACGAGCGTCAAAATCAATCAATATCTTGGCCTCTTTTATTGCTTTCAAAAATCCATTAAAATTAAATTTTTGAAACATAGTTACTTTTGAATATTTATAAAATTCTTTACCCCTCTCCTTTTTTACTTCGGCCTGAACATAAAAACAATTTAATAGTTTTGTACCTGCTTTATGTTCCAAATCGTCAAATCCCCAATATGGCTGTGGATCTAATTCCCCTAGTCCAATTTTCTCTTTGACTGACTGTAACCAGTTTAGATGGCGAGAATCAACCGATCTTGAATCGAATGTGATGAGTATTTTCTTCTCATTACTATCAATATTCACCATAAAACCCCTATCGCTTCTTGTCAACACATGAATGGTTTGACGAAAACTTTTTTCGAAAACAGAGTATTTCTTACCTGCTTTTTCATGTCCCACCCATATTTTGGCAATAAGATTTTTGAAACAAAACCAATCGCTCTTGGTGATGGGTCCATATGGAATAAGGTTATTAACGATGAAGAATTTAATCTTTGTGCTTTTAATTCCCACTCGGCCGCATTTGGGATTGGTAGATTATTTTCCTTTATTCCTAATAAATCCTCTAGAGTATTACCTATCCCTCCTTTATTTCTTTTTCTTGCATTGGGAATCCATCCTGTTTCTGATATATTTTTTAATTTTTCAATCAAGTCTTGCTTTGAAAAATATATCGGTTTTGTCTTATTTACCATAGTTTTCCTTGCAATAAATGTTGTTTTATTCTATCTTCTGCCATCTTACAATAAGTGGGTGAAATATCAATCCCTATATATTTTCTATCATATTTTAAGGCTGATATAGCTGTAGTGCCTGATCCCATAAAAGGATCTAAAATGATTTTTGTATTTGTAGAGGAAATAATTCGGTCAATTAATTTAATTGGAAAAGCCGCAGGGTGAGGATTATTCATTTCTTGAGTAAATTCCCAAATGTCGCCGTATGCGTTTGCTTTTGGTGCTAATTTAAATTTTGGTTTAGCGATAAGGTATATGACCTCGTAAGTTGGAAGAAAATAACCAGCATTAAAATTTAATCCGCCCTTTCTCCTCCAAATAATTATTTGACGTACAGGAAAATCTTTGACAATATCTTGTCTATCTTGGAGTAAACCAGCTTGGACTCGCCATTTATGATTATAGAATATGGCCCCATCTTCAGGGATTATTCTTATCATTTCTTTCAAACATTCTTTTTGCCACATTGCATATTTTTCGTGAGGCATATTGTCGTCATAGTGACTATATCCATTTTGAAGTGCTGCATTAGCCCACTTACCACCTCTACCATCCTTCATCCCATTACCGGTAGAATTTTTTAAGTTATACGGAGGTGAAGTTACTATTAAGTCAACTTTCCCGTTAGGGATCTCCTTCATTACTGATATAGCATCTCCGCAAATAATCTTGTTTATAAAATCTTCAGGGTACCTCATTCATTTTTATTATACCTTGAACAATTTGGTTATTTTGGGCAATGGGCGGAGGGGGAGAAGCCGGCACTGATTGCTTCGGCTTCGGTGCAAAACCATTGATCACCTTGGTCAAGCTCGAGAGCGACATTATTATAGTCCCAACAGGCTGGTAAAAAGTAGGTTTTCTTGGCATCGTTGATATTTCCCTTGATATTACATTTGGGATTTTTGGGGTTGGTGACCTGAAGACATTGTGAGCTATAAATTCCTAATTTATTTTGACGGGCATAAGTATTGGCTTCTTGAAGTAACTTTGACTGGGAACTGACTTGACCGACATAACGAGTGTAGCCATTCTTAATTAAATCCAGATTAACTAATTTGTCACCAACATAGACCAGTGCCATTACCCGGCCATAGGCGTCACCCCGCGGCTCAAGTAAAGTCACCTTTTTATTTAGGATAAGAGAGGATAAATATTTTTTGGATTCGGGACCGTAGCAGTTGGTAAGTTCGGGAGAATTGGCGGCATAGAGACGGATGCGGGCACCATTGGCGGTAATAAAGGTATCGCCATCAATGACGTCGATGACCTTGAGACGGGTGTCGATGGGGGTGTGGGGTAGTTTGTCTTGGGCGACGAGAGCACCGGTGAGAAGAATGACGAGAGTGGAGAGGGCGACGAGACGTTTGGACATGGAATGATTATAGAATATTTGCTTTTGTTCTTTGGTATTTGTATAATTTTCCTTGTAGGCGATAAGGTTTACTTGACTTAACAATTTTGGCTCTCTATAAATGAAAGCAGGCTTCATGCCTTGCGCGGGGAAACTCGCCTAGTTTATAGAGGGCCAATTTTTTTAATATCAAACGGATTTTTTTTACTATAATAATTGTCCGAATAATTGGAAGTGTCATATAGGTCGACTAAATATTTTATCTTTGATTCGATAGTTTTATAAAAACGAATTTCTTGATTCGTATAAGCTCGTTGGATGGCCCAGTTTATGTAGTCGATTATTTGGAGACATGGTTCACCTGATGGTGTTTGAGCTTGAACTTTAATAGAAGATTTATTTTTGTGATAATGTTTTTTTTCAAATAATTTAACTGATTGTTGAATAGCATTTTCTAAAGGTTGCTGACGAGTACTACTTCCCCGGACAGCAAAATATATTTTGTTATCCTTTGCCAAATGAAGTTTGTTTTCAAATAATTTAGTAATTAAATAATCGTAAAACGCTGATTCTTTGCGGTGAAAACGTTTTTCAAAGGTAGTTTCATTTTTCCTGGCAAAATAAATTTCGGCAGTAAAATCAAGAGTGCCTATTAACTTAAAAACTTTTTCCCGAACTTCAGGACAGTCGTCTTTGGCATGAAAAGAAATTAGTGATTTTTTTAAAGAAGGGATACCGTGTAAATACGGATCGTGTTTTATTTCTTCACGAAGAATTGATAAGTTCTTTCTTAGAGATGAAGGATCATCAGTCTTAATAAACCCAATCATTAAAAACCTGGAAACTCCCAAAGATCCAAGAATTAGTTTTCCTCTTTTATTATAAAAAGTCGTATCACCGGACTCATCTACAAAATAATAGTTTGTTTGATTTTTTGTCGTTTGCACAGGTTTATATTACTGCTTGAATTATTGTTTACATCAATCACTTTAATTCCAAAATGCTCAAACATCTTTTTCAATATGTCTCCTTTCCTCAGTTTTGATTTTATTGTTTTATTCTGTATCTTTTTCATTTTTGTCATATGTTAAGCATACCTACCTAATAGGATGATACGCGGGGAAAATAGATCAAGTCAAGAAGCAAAACCGAAGAAAAGGCGAAGCGATAATTTGACAAGGCGATGACGATAAAATACAATCAGCCAACCATGGGGAGAGTGAGAAGAGCGATATTGAAACTTAGCGGGGAGCTGTTTGGAAATAAGGAAAACCACATTTCATTTGAAAAATATAATGAAGTAGCCAGGCAATTGGTGGAAATTCAAAAGAAAACCAAAATTCAGCTGGCGGTGGTGGTGGGCGGAGGGAATATTTTCAGGGGACGGAAAGCCAATCATGGTGTGGATCGAACTCAAGCCGATTATATGGGAATGATGGCGACGATTATGAATGGCATCGGACTAAGAGAGGCATTGGTCAGAAACGGAGCGGACGATACCAGATTAATGACTTCAATTAACATCCCCCAGGTAGCTGAACCTTTTATTTTGATTAAAGGTCGACATCATTTAACCAATGGCCGGATGGTAGTAATCGCCGGCGGATTAGGGATTCCATATTTCTCGACTGATTCGGCAGTAGCTCAATATGCGGCCAGTTTGGATTGTGACATCATATTTAAGGCAAGCACGGTAGACGGGGTTTATGATAGTGATCCAAGAATAAATGCAAAGGCTAAGAAATATCCTGAACTTTCTTACCGGACAGCTCTTGATCAAAGACTGGGGGTAATGGATATTACCGCTTTTGCTATGTGTGAAAGTTCAGGAATTCCAATATTTGTATTTGATATAAAAGATTTGGCCAGATTGCCGGAGGCAATCCGGGGTAATTATTCTTTTGGAACTATAATTAGAGGCGGTCAATAATTTGTATTTTATTATCTTATAAGATATAATTAG